>Ga0247840_10009805_pt1 | contig 12196 bp, 9 predicted proteins | sample LaCruzMarch2015__FD_192404 | JGI IMG/M metagenome (GOLD analysis project Ga0247840, IMG submission 192404) | Freshwater microbial communities from meromictic Lake La Cruz, Castile-La Mancha, Spain - LaCruzMarch2015_17m | ecosystem: Environmental > Aquatic > Freshwater > Lake | place: Spain...
AAGGCCGGTCACACCTGCCCCGCCGGCAGGCGGCATGGGGTCGGGTGCGGCGGCGGCCAGCAGGCCGCTGCCGAGCGCCAGCACGGCAGGGAACAAACGCAGTCGTGGCAGGATCTCAAACATGACCAAGCTCCTTGAGTGACGAATCTGCAAGACGTCGCTGACGCGTGAAAACTGTGATCGGCGTCACACTTTGTGAGGGCGCACGATAGCATCCCGGTCAAAGCGCGTGAAATCCCCGTTGGTCACTCGTTAACCGCCGTCCAGCGGAGTGATTTCCCGGACAGCGGCATGCGTCGTCAGGGCTTCCAGCCCTACGGTGTCAGGCCAGGATGGCCTGACGACGCACCCGGCGAGCCCAAGTGGCCGGAATCTTGATCAAGGCCGCCGCCGGCCCTCGAAACAAGTTATGATGGAAATCGCCTAACCCCAGGAGCTGTAACGATGCAACCCACGTTAGCACCGGCCGCCGCGCCGACCGGGACCCCCTCCCCTTTCGACCTCGACAACGCCGACGGCTATGCCCGCTGGCGCGATGCCCGGCTCGCCGCCGCCCCCACCCGGCTTGCGGATCTGGTGGTGGAAGTCGAGGACCCGCGCCAACTGACGCAGGCGCAGTTCGACGCCATCCTGGACCGCTGCCGACGCGCCAATATGGCAATCTATGTCGGCCGGACCGGCGAGGATCCAGGCAAGTCGATTCCGGTGGAATTGGGCGCCCGCTTCGGCCTGCACCGGCTGGACCACAATCCGGGAGCGGACGAGGACGCGGTGACCTCACTCAAGGTCCAAACCGACGCCCGGCATCGCGGGTACATCCCCTACACCGACCGGCCCATCGCCTGGCATACCGACGGCTACTACAACACCCCCGAGCGGCAGATCCACGGGCTGCTGCTGCACTGTGTCCACCCGGCCGCCGCGGGCGGCGCCAACGCCCTGCTCGACCACGAGATCGTCTATTGTCTGGTCCGTGACCGCGATCCCGAGTTCATCCGCGCCCTGATGCATCCGGAGTGCATGACGATCCCGGCCAATGAGGGCGAGGCCCCGACCGGCGGCACGGTGACGCGCGCCGAACAATCCGGCCCCGTGTTCTCGGTCCGCCCCGACGGCCGACTGCACATGCGTTATACCAACCGCGCCCGCAACATCCGGTGGCGTGACGACCCGCTCAGTGCCGCGGCCGTGGATTGTCTCAAGACGGTCCTGCACACCCCCGGTCCCTGGCACCTGGAAGGCCGTCTGGAACCCGGCTGGGGCCTGATCTGCAACAACGTGCTGCACACCCGCACCGGGTTCGCCGACGGGCCGGTGCCGCGACTCATCTATAGGGCACGCTACTACGACCGCATTGCGGGGACGTGAAAGCCAGCCGGTGCCCTCGTGGGAGCGGCCTCCGGCCGCGATGCGGTGCCGCGGTGAACGCCGATGTTTGGATCCCGCGCGCTCCCATCGCGGCCGGAGGCCGCTCCCACGGTGCCTTTGCCTTGGACTCCAGCGAACTGCGTGAGCGGCGTTTCGATCCCTGCTGATTGACAACTGACCAGCGGTCATCTATTGTATTGAACAAATGACCCTGAGTCAGTTATTGGTCGCACCAGGAGCAGCAATCGCCATGGCCGTTCGTCAGCGGGCCATTCAGGCCGAAGATAAACAGGAGCGCCGCGACGCCATCCTCGACGCCGCCGAGGGCGTTCTGCTGAACGCGCCCGACCGGGTCGCCAGCGTCGCCGAGGTGGCCGTTCACGCCGGCCTCGCCAAGGGAACTGTTTACCTCTATTTCCCGAGCAAGGAGGAACTCCTGCTCGCGGTTCACGAGCGCCGGATCGACTGTTTCTTCCGGGATCTGATCGCGCTGGTGGAGGCAGGGCCGCGCGTGGACTTCGACGCGGTGTACGCCTTGACGCGCGCCCATCTGGTCGATCCGCCCCTGGTGCTGCCGCTGGCGGCGCGCTGCTTCGGGCTGATGACCCACAGCATCCCGCCCGCCGCGGCACTGGCGTTCAAGCAGCGGATGGCGGCCCGACTCGAACGGGCGGGCGCCGGGGTCGAGCGTCACTTCCCACTGTCGGCCGCGACACCCAGTCTGGGGCGCGGGGCCGTTCTGCTGCGCCGCAGTTATGCGCTGATCCTCGGGCTCTGGCAGATGTCGGCCGCGGCCGGTGGCGCGGCGGCCGGGACCGATCCCGAGTTACCGCCGGTCTTCGCCTGGGGTTACCCGGTCGAACTCGAGGACGCCTTGCGGGCACTCTGGGCGGGAATGATCGGCGCCGCGTCAACTGCAGGGTCAACCGCCGGGGTATCGCCATGAATCAACCGCCGCGCTTCCTGTTGACATTCCCACGCTATGACGGCAAGGCGCTCGGGGTCGTCTTGCTGATCCTGATGGCGACCGCCCTCGCCGGCTGCACCAAGCACGAGCCGACGGCGGCCGCCATCCGTCCGGTGCTGCTCACCGAGGTGGTACCGGGCAGCGGTACCGCGACCGCCGTGTTCGCCGGCGAGGTCAAGCCTCGCTATGAGTCGGATCTGGCGTTCCGCATCGGCGGCAAGATCGTCAGCCGCGGTGTGGATGCCGGCGCGCGGGTGCGCAAGGGTCAGGTGCTGGCGCGGCTCGATCCGGCTGATCTGGCGCTGCAGACCGAGTCTGCCGAGGCGCAAGTCGCCGCGGCGCGGGTGGATCATGAGTTCGCCCAAGCCGAACTCGACCGCCACGAGAATCTCCTCAAACAGAAGTTCATCAGCGCCTCCGCCCTCGACGCTAAGCGCAGTGCGATGAAGGCGACCCAGGCCAAACTCGAGCAGGCCCAGGCGAACCTCGCCGTCACCCGCAATCAGGCGGCCTATGCCCAACTCCTCGCCCCGCAAGACGGTGTGATCACGGCCGTCGCGGCCGAGGCTGGTCAGGTGGTGGCGGCTGGCCAAGTGGTGATGCGCTACGCCCGCGAGCGCGAGCGCGAGGTCGAGATCGCTGTCCCCGAGGCGCGGATCGCCGAGGTGCAGCAAGCGCAGCAGATCGTGGTGATGCTGGCGGCCGATCCCGAGACCCGCTATCGCGCCGCGGTCCGCGAGGTCTCGCCGGCGGTCGATCCGGTCACCCGGACCTTCGCCGTGCGGGTCTCGGTCATCGACCCGGCACCGGCCATGCAGTGGGGAATGACCGCGGAGGTCCTGTTGGCCGACGCCGGATCCGGGACGGCCAGTCTGCTGCCCGCGACCGCGCTCTATCAGGCGAGCGATGGTCGGCCCGCGCTCTGGGTTTACGACCCCATGGTCGGCACCGTGTCCCTGCGCCCGATCGAGATCGCACAATACCGCGAAGACGGCGTGGTGATCGCCGCCGGACTGCGTGCCGGTGAATGGGTGGTCGCCACCGGCGCCAACAAGCTCCACGAGGGTCAGCAGGTCCGGCCTTATGTCGGTGCCGGACGGCCCGTCCCGCCTGAGCCGACGGTTCCGACGACCGCGGCAACAGCGCGGGTGAACTGAGGGGGTCTGTCGGCAGGTATTGGATGCCGTGGCAGCACGGGCCTTCGCCACGGACGATGCCAGTTCACCGTGGGAGCGGCCTCCGGCCGCGACGCGCCGCCGCGGTGTACGCGAATGCCGCGGCGACCCCGCGAGGCCCCATCGCGGCCGGAGGCCGCTCCCACGGGTCGTTTTGCGACCTTCTCGCGCAATGTTCGTTCCAACATGGCAGCCATGACACCCCAAGCCACCCCGCGCCTGAACCTCAACCTGTCCGAATGGGCGCTGCGCCATCGCTCGCTCGTCTTGTATCTCATGATCATGCTGGCCCTGGCCGGCAGCTTCGCCTATACCCAGCTCGGTCAGTCCGAAGACCCGCCGTTTACTTTCAAGGTGATGGTCGTCAAGACGAATTGGCCCGGCGCCTCGGCCCGCGAGGTCGAACAGCAGGTCACCGACCGCATCGAGAAGCAATTGCAGGAGCTGCCGCTCCAGTTCGTGCAGAGCTATTCCCGGCCGGGCGAGTCATTGGTTTTCGTCTCACTCAAGGATTCACTGCCGCCCGCGGCGATTCCCGATCTGCAATATCAGGTGCGGAAAAAGGTCGCCGACATCCGTCAGACCCTGCCGCCCGGCATTCAGGGGCCGTTCTTCAACGACGAGTTCGGCGACACCTATACGAATCTCTACGCGATCAGTGGCGAAGGCTACACCTATCGCGATCTCAAAGACTTCGGCGACCGTATTCGCGCCGAACTGCTGCGCGTGCCCGGTGTCTCCAAGATCGATTTCATCGGGGAGCAGGACGAGAAGATCTATATCGAGCTGTCGAATGCCCGGCTCGCGCTGCTGGGCATCACCCCCGAGCAGATCGTCCAGACGCTCGCGGCGCAGAACGCGGTGGCCGCGGCCGGCGCCTTCGAGACCCCCACCGACCGCATCTATCTGCGCCCGAGCGGCGCCTTCGACTCTCTCGATGCCGTACGCGACATCGCCCTGCGCGTCAACGATCGCCTGTTCCGGCTGGGCGATATCGCCCAAGTGTCACGCGGCTATGTAGACCCGCCCCATGAGAAGATGCGCTGGCACGGACGCGAAGCCTTAGGGATCGGCGTGACCATGGTGGCGGGGGGCGACGTGATCGCGCTCGGGCGTGCGCTCGGTGCGAAACTTGCCGCGCTGGAGCCCGAACTGCCGATTGGCATGGAAATCGGGCAGGTCGCCAGCATGCCGCGCGCCGTGGAGCGCTCGGTGCAGGAGTTCATGCGGTCACTCGCCGAGGCGGTCGCCATCGTGCTCGCGGTGTCCCTGGTGAGTCTGGGGCTGCGTACCGGGCTGGTGGTCGCCATCGCGATCCCGCTGGTGCTGGCCACGACTTTCCTGTGTATGTGGCTGTTCGGCATCGGTTTGCATAAGATCTCGCTCGGCGCTCTGATCCTCTCGCTCGGTCTGCTGGTCGATGACGCGATCATCGCCGTCGAGATGATGGCCATCAAGCTGGAGCAGGGGTTCGACCGCTTCAGTGCCGCGAGCTTCGCCTATACCAGCACCGCCTTCCCGATGCTTACGGGCACGCTGGTAACGGTTGCCGGCTTTCTGCCGATCGCGTTGGCCAAGAGTTCGACCGGCGAATACACGCGCTCGCTGTTCCAGGTCTCGGCGATCGCACTCATCGCATCCTGGGTCGTGGCGGTTATCGTGATCCCGTATCTCGGGTTCAATCTGCTGCCTGACTTCGGTCGACCGCGGCGGGCCTCGCTCGCGGCGCGGCTGACCGCACGGCTGCGCGGGCGCCCGGAGCCGGCGCCCCACGGCGGCACGCATGCCCATCGGGATCAGGTCCCGGATCAGGTCTATGACACGCCCTTCTATCGCCGCTTTCGGACCCTGGTAGGCTGGAGCGTCACGTACCGCTGGATCGTCATCGGTGCGACGCTGGCCGTGTTCATCGGCGCACTGGCCGCCTTCCGGCTCGTCCCGCAGCAGTTCTTTCCGTCGTCGTCCCGACCCGAACTGATCGTCGACCTGCGCCTGCCCGAGGGGAGTTCATTCACCGCCACGCTCGGCGAAGCGCGGCGGATGGAGCAGGTCCTCGACCACGAGCCGGGCCTGGAGAGTTACGTTGCCTACGTCGGCGTGGGCAGCCCGCGCTTCTACCTGCCGCTCGATCAGCAGTTGCAAAGCGCCAATTTCGCCCAATTCGTGCTGGTCGCGACGGACAATGACGCGCGTGAGCAGCTGCGCACGCGGCTGATCCAACTGTTCGAAGAGGACTTCCCCGGCCTGCGCGGGCGGGTGACGCGACTGGAGAACGGGCCGCCGGTCGGTTTCCCGGTTCAGTTCCGCGTCTCCGGCGACGATCTCCCGCGGGTGCGGGCGCTGGCCCGCGAGGTCATGGCCCTGGTGCGCGCCGATCAGCAGATCGTCAACGCCCAGTTCGACTCCGACGAGCCGACCAAGGTGATCCGCCTGAAGGTCGATCAGAACAAGGCGCGAGTGCTGGGTTTCTCCTCTCAGGATCTGGCGGCCTTCCTGCAAAGCACCATGTCCGGACTCACGGTCACCTATGTCCGCGAGGGCGACAAGCAGATCGAGGTGGTCCTGCGCGGCCAGCCCGCCGAACGCGCGCAACTGGCGTCGCTCCAGGACCTGGCGCTGCCCGCGCGCAACGGCAAGGCGGTGTCCATCACCCAGATCGCCGAACTGCGCTACGAACAGGAGGACGGCATCATCTGGCGCCGCGCCCGCCTGCCGACCGTGACCGTGCGCGCCGACGTGCTGGGCGACGCCCAGGGGCCGGACGTAGCCAACCGGATCGACCGGCAACTTGCCGCGCTGCGCGCCCGGCTGCCGCTCGGCTACCACATCGAAATCGGCGGTGCGGTCGAGGAATCGGCGCGCGGTCAGCGCTCGATCGCCGCCGGCGTGCCGCTACTCTTGGTAACCGTGCTGACCCTGCTGATGATCCAGTTGCAGAGCTTCTCGCGCACGCTGATGGTGCTGTTGACCGCGCCGCTGGGGTTGATCGGCGTCACCGCGGGGCTGCTGGTGTTCGGTCTGCCGTTCGGTTTCGTGGCCATGCTCGGCACCATTGCGCTCTCCGGCATCATCATGCGCAACTCCATCATCCTGGTCGACCAGATCGAACAGGACCGTGCCGCCGGGGCAACGCAGCGCGACGCCATCATCGGTGCCACGACCCGGCGCTTCCGGCCGATCGTGTTGACTGCCGCCGCCGCCGTGCTCGCCATGATTCCGCTGGTCCATAGCGCCTTCTTCGGCCCCATGGCGGTGGCGATGATGGGCGGCATTTTGGCCGCGACCGTGCTGACGCTGGGGTTCCTGCCCGCGCTCTACGCGGCCTGGTTCAGCGTACCGCGGGCGTCGGGCGACACCGCTGCCGCGGCCCTAGAGTCCAAGGCGTGAGTCTTGAATCAGCTACACTAGCGGCAACCGCCCTACTCATCCCTTGGAGGGACCAATCCCATGGGCTCTGTCGTCGAGCTGTATGAAGCCCTGGCCAGCGCGCCGGACGAGCGAACCCGGGCGCGGGTGATCGCCGGGGCCTTTGAGCGTCTGGAAGAGCGTTACCCGCACTTACCGGATCTGGTCACTAATCAACAGTTGCGCGAGACCGAACTGCGGCTCCAGAAAGAGATCGAGCAGGTGCGCGCTGATCTCAGCGTGCGGATAGAACAGTTGCGCGGCGAACTCAAGGCCGACATCGAGCAGTTACGTGGTGAGGTGAAAACCGATATCGAGCAATTGCGTGGTGAGGTCAAGACCCAGATCGAGCAATTGCGCGGCGAGGTCAAGACCCAGATCGAGCAATTGCGCGGCGAGGTCAAGACCCAGATCGAGCAATTGCGCGGCGAGGTCACAACCGCAATCGAGCGCAGCCGCAATACCCTGCTGATGTGGCTCATCCCGCTGATGTTCGCTCAGGTCGGCGCGATGGCGGCGCTGGTCAAGCTGCTGTAAACGCTAATCACGACATACGCGGATAAGTTAAACAACGAATACCACCGTTGTCGTTGTCGTTGTCGTTGTCGTAATCGGATAAACGGTTCAATTTGCATGAGCAACCCGCTGTCTGTCGGGTTTCGATTCGCTACACAGCCCGGCCGTACAAGGTCGCCAAGAGTTCGCAAGGCTTCGATCGCCACGCACCGGACCAACGCATAACGGCTCCCAACCATGACGCGCGGGCGATTGGACGCCTCAAGCCGCGGCGCGCGCGTTTTCCAGATAGTCTTCGTAGTTGCCGCTAAAGTTGACGACCCCCTGGGGCGTCAGCTCGATGATGCGGGTCGCGAGCGAGGAGACGAACTCCCGGTCGTGACTGACGAAGATCAGGGTGCCGGGGTAGTCTTCCAGCGCGGTGTTGAGCGACTCGATGGATTCCATGTCCAGGTGGTTGGTCGGTTCGTCCATCAGCAGGATGTTGGGTTTCTGCAGCATCAGCTTGCCGAACAGCATGCGGCCCTGCTCACCACCGGAAATCACCTTCACCGGTTTCTTGATCTCGTCCTGAGAGAACAGCAGCCGACCCAGGGTGGCGCGGATGACCTGCTCGTCGTCGCCCGGCTGTTTCCACTGATCCATCCAGTCATAGAGCGTGGTGTCCTCGACGAAATCGGCCGCGTGATCCTGGGCGAAATAGCCGATTTGGCTGTTCTCCGACCACTTGACGATGCCGCGGTCGGGCGTCAGTTCTCCGGCCAGACTGCGCAACAGGGTGGTCTTGCCGATGCCGTTGGGGCCGATGATGGCGACCCGTTCACCGACCGCGACCGTCAGATCCAGACCGCGAAACAAGGGGGCGCCATCGTACCCCTTGGCCAGCGACTTCACTTCCAGCGCCAGACGATAGAGCTTTTTGTCCTGGCCGAAGCGGATGTAGGGATTGACCCGACTGGAGGGCTTGATGTCTTCCAGCTTGATCTTCTCGATCTGGCGCTGCCGGGAGGTCGCCTGCCTGGCCTTGGACGCGTTGGCGGAAAAGCGGCTGACGAAGGTCTGCAACTCGGCGATCTGCGCCTTCTTCTTGGCGTTGTCGGCGTACTGGCGGGTGCGCACCTGGCTGGCCGCGGTCATGTATTCGTCATAGCTGCCGGGGTAGACGCGCAACTCACCGTAATCCAGGTCAGCCATGTGCGTGCAGACACTGTTCAGAAAGTGCCGATCATGGGAGATGATGACCATGGTGCTGTTACGCGCGTTCAGCACCTCTTCCAGCCAGCGGATGGTGTTGATGTCGAGGTTGTTGGTAGGCTCGTCCAACAGCAGGATATCCGGGTCGGCGAACAGCGCCTGGGCCAGCAGCACGCGCAGTTTCCAGCCCGGCGCTACGGCGCTCATGGGACCCTCGTGCTGTTCCAGCGGAATATCCAACCCGAGCAGCAAATCGCCGGCGCGGGCCTCGGCGGTATAGCCGTCCAGTTCGGCGAAGTGCACTTCCAGGTGCGCTACCTCCATGCCGTCTTCCTCGCTCATCTCCGGCAGCGCGTAGATGCGGTCGCGTTCCTGCTTGATCTGCCACAGTTCGCCGTGGCCCATGATGACGGTATCCAGCACCCGATGGTTCTCGAAGGCGAACTGGTCCTGACGCAGCTTGCCGAGGCGCTTACCGGGCTCCACCGACACATTGCCCGTGCTGGGCTCCAGATCGCCGCCCAGAATCTTCATCAGGGTGGACTTTCCACTGCCGTTGGCGCCGATCAGGCCGTAGCGATTGCCTCCGCCAAACTTAACGGAGACATTTTCGAACAACGGCTTGCCGCCGAACTGCATGGTGATGTTGGCTGTGGAAATCAAAACTGGGTTCCGAAAAAGCGAAGGGCGAGAAGGACGGGGCGCCGTCGTTCGACGGACCACAAATAAAAAAGCCCCGCCGATGGGCGGGGCTTTTTATCACCAGGTGCCGGGCACCTGGTGCCCAGTGTTACTGGGGTACGACGTTGGTCGCACTCGGGCCTTTCTGGCCTTGCTCAACGTTGTAGGAGACGGTTTGTCCCTCGGCCAGCGACTTGAAGCCACCGCCCTGGACGGCGCTGTGATGGACGAAGACGTCCTTGCTGCCGTCGGAAGGAGCGATAAAGCCGAAGCCTTTCTCGTCACTGAACCACTTGACTGTACCTGTTGCCATTTCGGAAACCTCTGGATTGAACTGAACGTGTGTATATGCAGACAACTGTCGGGATATTACGGAAGATCTGCCACGCACTACGGAGAGGAGGTACTGCCGAAACACTACAGGAAAACACTGCACTCGCAAAGCATACCGATGACCGAGCAATCACGCAAGGTTTTTCTTCAGACAAACTTCGACTGAAATCGCCTAAACTGGTCCTTTCCGGCGGCCACGCCGCCCTCAACGGCTGTCCTGCATGAGCACGATTCCAACTGCCTATCGGAACATCATCGACCCGCTGGTCGTGGTGGCACGCAACATCCTTGAAGAGGGCGAGCAACTCGTGCCGGTCGCTTTCGTCGGTAACCTGACCACCGGCGAGACGCACCAAGTGATGATGAACGCGGCCTCCGAGCAGACCAAGGACGACTCGGCCTTCCTGATCCGCCAGTTGGCCGCGATCCATCAGGCCGACTTCATCTTTGTCATCATGGATGCCTGGGGCCTGCCGCGCGACAAGGTGCACCGGTACAAGGAAATCCTGGAGCGCTATGGCTCCATCGGCGCCTCGCCCTATCGCATCGATGTGGTGTCCTTCTCACTGGAGACCCGTCACGGCCTGTGGCTGGCTCAGGTGCCGGTCAAGCCCAAGGGGGCATCGAAGAAACGGCGCACCTTCGGCGAACCGGAATATCAGCACTCCACCGAGGTGCAAGGCCGGTTCGTCGACCTGCTGCCGGCGAAGGACACTGACGCGCGGCCGGGTGCCTTGCACTAACCCAAGTTTAACACCTCAGATCATTTCTCTATTAATATCAAGCGATTACAGCATAAGAAATCGCTCAGCGGCACTACATTCGTGAAATTTTGTGAAACCCTGGAGCTTATCGGCTGGCCGCGGTAACCCGAGGGGCTGCCCTCGCGACGGTGTTGGAGTCAGCCCGTGAACGGGGTCTGCCGACGGCCCAGCCGAGTCTGTGGCCACGGCGTGGCCCTGAGTTCCCGATTGGTCGCGTGGTGTTTGGCCATGCTCGTGGGTCCCGCGGTCGCGGACCCCAACGGTGGCGCCGCCCTGTGGGAGCGGCTACAAGGGGAGCGGTTGCAGATCCATGGCTTTGCCAGTCTGACCGGGGTCAAGACCAGCGCCAACCGTTTCTTCGGCGACAGTCAGGACGGGTCCTTGGACTTCGCCGAGGTCGCGCTCAACGCGTCTTATCAGCTCAATCCGCGCATCCTGTTCTCCGGACAAGTCTTGGCGCGCTTCGCCGGGGACATGTCCGACGGGACCCCGGCCCTGGACTTCGGCCTGATCGACCTGAACTTGGTCGAGACCGCGCGGCAGCGCCTGGGGGTGCGTCTGGGGCGCCTTAAGAATCCACTGGGTCTTTACAACGAGACCCGCGATGTGCCCTTCACCCGCCCGAGCATCTTCCTGCCCCAGGTCATTTATTTCGACAAGGTTCGGAACCTGCTCCTGTCGACCGACGGCATGATGATCTATGGTGACTTCTATACCGAGCATGGCAACGTTTCGGCGACCCTGACGGGTGGTCAGGCAGTGGTCGACCAGAACGTGGAGTGGACCCTGCTCGGCGACGATTTTGGCGGGCGTATGCGACCGCGCGGGGTCAGTTGGGTCGGCAGTCTGTGGTACGCGAGTCCGCAGGAGCGGCTGCGCTTGGGGCTGAGCGGTGTGGTGCAGTCCTTCAGTTACCAGCCCGCACCCGTTGCGGACTTTGAAGCGGGCCGCATGGTGGTGCGTTACCTGATCCTCTCGGCGCAGTACAACACGGAACACTGGACCCTCAGCTCAGAATACGGGCGTCTGCCGCTCAAGTACCAGGACTTCGGAGAGTTCTTTCCTTACCGTAAGTTGCACGGGGTGGGCTACTACCTGCAGGGGACCTACCGACTGCGGCCCACGGTGGGTCTGGTGCTGCGCTACGAGGAGGGCTTCGCAGACCGCAACGATCAGGATGGCACCAACGCATCGGCGTTGTTGGGCGGGGCCGTCCCACCCTATGACTACTTCGCCAAGATCTGGACCCTGGGCGTGCGTTGGGACCTGAACCCTAACCTCATGTTGAGGCTGGATTACGAGCGTCACCAAGGCACCTACTCACTCGCAACCCGCGAGAACGATCCGGCCGACCTGGCAAAAGACTGGGACCTCGTGGCGCTGCAACTCGCGGTGCGCTTTTGACCGGGTTTCATGGGTAGCAGCCATGGTACCAGTGTGCGACAGAGTTTGACGCATGGCAATGGTTCAATACGCCTCACCAACCGCCGCGTAAGAGGAATCCGCCATGGCCCAGAAGAACCAAGACCTGTCATCGCGCCAACTGCTTGACCTGATCGGTCTGAGCGAAGAAGCCCCGCTGGACCTGCTCGCGGACGAGCCGCTGGAGGGGCTGAACGGCGACCTCGGTGTGGTCCTGCGGGAGCGCTACCGGTCGTTCATCCAGCCGCATCGCTTCGCCCCCGGCGATCTGGTCGTCTGGAAGGCCGGCATGCGCAACCACCGCCTCCCCCGCTATGGCCAGCCGGTGGTGGTGCTGGAGGTGCTGGAGACGCCGCTGTTCGACGCGGAGT
>Ga0247840_10009806_pt1 | contig 12195 bp, 12 predicted proteins | sample LaCruzMarch2015__FD_192404 | JGI IMG/M metagenome (GOLD analysis project Ga0247840, IMG submission 192404) | Freshwater microbial communities from meromictic Lake La Cruz, Castile-La Mancha, Spain - LaCruzMarch2015_17m | ecosystem: Environmental > Aquatic > Freshwater > Lake | place: Spain...
CCAGGTCGTGCAGGCCGTTCATGGCCTTTTCCAGGTACCTCATGGGGGTCGCCCGGGCAATGGCGGTCGCGTTGGCCGTCGCGGCGGCAGCGGCGGTGGTGGCGGTCTCGTTGGTGCTCATGGTTACTCCGGATCGGGTCGTGTTGGGACTGGCCTGCGGGTGGCTGGGTCGGTGCCGTTCAGGGTCGGCCACCCCGGCGCCGGAGTGTATCGCCTAACGGCCATTGCGTGGTATGTCTGGATCACGTCGGGGGCTCGTGGGGCAACTGGCTCGTGCGGGAGCGGCACCCCGCGGCGGAGCATCCGAGCGAGAACGACCGCGCCGGACGGGGCCTGCGCCCCGTCCGGAAGGTTCCGGAGCCCCCGCCAGCCCTGACGAGGGCTTCAAGCCTTGGCGCCCCCTGTCCAAGGTCGAGGTCGTCGACACCGTCGGTGCTGGGGACATGTTCGCCGGGGTCTTCCTCTAAGGCCGCACCCAGGGCTGGGACCACCGTCGCGCCGGGGACCTGACGTCCGCCGCCTCCGCGCGGCTGGTCACGACGCTGGGGCCGCGCATCCCGCGGGAGAAGACCCAGGCGGCTCTGACGGCCTTTGCTCAGACCGGCGACCGCGCTTGATGATCCGCCGCCGCACCCGCTCGCGCCAGAGTGCCGACACGGCCAGGAGCACGAACAGGGTCATGAGCGGCGGCACATCCAGCAAGGTCCCGGTCAGACCCAGGACCAGAAACCCCACCAGCGCGGCCGCCACGGCGGCAGCGAAGAGGCGGCCCCGGCGCGCCTCACCGAGGGCCCGCCCCAGTGCCGTTGCGCTCAGCACGGCGAAGGCGATCAACCCCAGGAACCCGAGGTCGAACCAGAGCGCAACATACAGGCTCTTGAGGTGCCAGGCCAAGTGATGAAAGTCGTTGTAGGCGAACCAGCGATCTCCCCCGGCCGCAAAGTCACCGTTCGCCAGCCACTCGCGGCCGCGCGCATCGACCAGGCGCACCGCGGTGATATCGATCGCGCTGTCGCTGGCGCCATAGTTCGCCAAGGCAAATACCGTGTTCTTAGGATCGTACCAGGGCGAGGCCGCGGCGGAATTCAGATTGATGCGTGCACCTACCTCGCGCCAGGTGGAATCCGCGGGCGCAAGCGGAAAACTCAACTCCTGGGTCCTGGGCTGCCAGCCTTCCAACTCCAACAGGCGTCGCGGCTGTAGTTTGACCGCCAGTTGTGCCGGCTTCCCCGACGGATTGCGCACCCTGGCCAAGACCTGATAGTCCCCCGGGGCGAGCCCGACCACCCGCTGCCCGACGCAGAGGGACCCAGTCCCCACCAAGCGCAGGTAGGAACCCGTCTCGCCCTGGGAAAAATGCCAGGTCCCTTCAGTGTAAGCTGCGGCGGTCAATAGGTTGGTCAGCGGAAAGGTCCCCAGCCCCGCCCCCAGGATCCGGGTTGCCGGGTCCTGGGGAAGCAGCGACAGGCCCCGTTTCCAGTGCTCGATGCGAATCGACAGGTCGCCGCTGGAGGTCGCCATGCGCGCGTGTATCTGGGTGCCCGACACGCCCAGGCTGAACACCGCGAGCAGCAGGCCCAGGGCCGACATCGCAACCCCTGCCTCGCGCCACCCATATAGAGGGCTGAGTGTTCGACCCACGGCAAAGCCTCCGAGCCCCAGCACCATGACCGAGGGCAGGACGATCGCCAGGGCCGGTCCGAGCGACGTATGGCTCCACTTGCTGGTCAGCACGCCCCGCAGGGCAATGGCCGCACCAAGCACCAGGAGCAGCATCAGGCCGCCGACCAGCACTTCCCGCGAGGGCAGGCGCCGCTCAAACCAACCCACGGCGATGCTCCCCAGAACCACCGCGAGATAGCCCGCCAACAACAGGCTCCCACCCAAGCGGAAGCCGATCAAGAACAGGGCCAGACTCGCGATCACAAAGCCCCCGACCAATGTCAGTGGGCCCGCGGAAATGCGGTTGCCACCGCTCAAACCGGCCGCCGCGAAGACCAGGACGGACACCCCGGCCGCCAGGTAGGTGGTGCGGGTGAAGGTGACCATCACCGCATAGGCGGCCAGCGCCAGGGCCGCCAAGGCCAGCAGGGACAGGGCCCAACGGCGCGTCCGCAACAGGGTCCAGAGCGCAAAGGGCCAAGCCAGTATGAGAAATCCGTCCACTGCCTCGCCGCCCAGGTGCATCTGGGAGACGGGACCTGTGATACGGTAGGTGCCCGAGAGATCGAGCCAGGTGCTGAAGAGACCCCAGAGATTCGGCGCGGTGACCAGATCCGAAAAAAAATTTCGCTCCCAGAGGACATAGCTGCCGAACCCGATCAGGGCCGCGACCAACCCCAGCGCGAGGCGTGACTCGGTCGCCTCCCGGTCCGCGCTCAGTTGGGCGGCGAGCAGGGGCCAGAAGACCAGCGCCCAGACTGGACCCTTGGCGATCCGCAGCGCGTTCCAGCCCGTGAGGTACCCGCTCCAGGCATTGGCATCCAGGGCGCTCAAGGGGAGCAGTCCCCGCACCAGACCCACCGCGACGACCAGCATCACCAACCACAGCGGCGCAAAGCTGCGGCGCAGCAGTTGGCCGCCGCTGCCCTGATAGTGGCCGGCCACCAGGGCGGTACCGGCCAGGACAGCCAAGAGTGCGTCCTGCTCTGCCGCCAGCAGGCGACCCGACCAGACCCCCAGGTCCACCACGGCGAGCACCACGGGCAGGGCCAGGAGCCAGGCGCGGGCATCGCGCCATTGGGCGGCGGCCAGGCCCAGCGCCAGGGCCATCAACCAGGGCTGGCCCAGGGGAAAGTCCCACAGGAGCCATACCGACAACCCCAGAAGGGCACCGCCGAGGCCCAATTGCAGCGCCCCGGCGGGTGTGCTGCGTCCCGGAGCAGGCAACTCGATGGCATTCACGCAAGGCCTCCGCGGATCGATGTCCGCGTCACCGCGGCAGATTGCTCTCGTATTCGCACCGGCACGCGTTTCACGCGGCAACCGGGTCTTGATCAAAACCCCGGGCATCACGACCCCCGGGGGCAGGCGGCCCGCCCGCCAGACGCGCGAGACGCCGGCCCCCAGGTTTGGCGGCAAACGTGCTCAAGGCCGACCACCCTTGGCGGGAGGCGGGGGGCTCGCGGCAGCCGGGAGCAGCGGCGTCAACGGCAACGCCGGGTAATCCGGCAATCCCGCCGCCTGGCGACTCCTGAAGACGGTATTGGTGCGATCATAATCCGTCCGGTAACGCGAGACGATGACATTTCCACTCACCTGTGTCGCGATCTTCTGATCACGCAGGCGAAGCAGCCGACTGGGGAGATAGCGATCGAGCAAAATCAGGTTGTTGTGCACGATGACGCGATCCACCGGGTGGTAGCCCGGCCCCACCTCCAAGGCGAAGCCGATAGCGTCGCTACTGGCGCTGTTCGGTCCTTTGAGCAGCACACTGTCGGTAACCGTCAACTCACCCCCATTCGGTACATCGATCAAGCGGCTGTCGACGCCGTTCATGGAGGCGATGACACTGCGCACGATGGTCGTCTTGGCGGCCCTGCTCTTGATCTCATGGCCCTCCCCTTGCGATGCCAGGAACAGACTGTCGGAAATGACCAGTTCGCGGCCGCCGACATAGACCCCGTGGGCCTGCCCGCCTTTGCCGAGATGCTCGAAACGGCTGTCCCTGATCTCGACCCGGCCGTCGGCGGCAGCGCCGGCCAAGATCCCTTCCTCTGAATCATGGAAATAGACATGCTCGACGGTCAGGTTGTTGCCCTCCAGCCGGATACAGGCCCCATTCTCATCCGGGACCCGGATCAGGCGGCATTCGATATTGCGGACCAGCACATTGTCCGCGGCAATCACCATATTTCCCTTGCCCTGCGCCGCACCCCGTTCAAAAACGACATGACCTTGACCAACGATCGCGACCCTCGGCACCCGGATCTCCCACGGGGAGGTATAGACCCCGGCACCGATATCGAGGGTCTCACCAGGTTTTAAGGCCGCCAGTGCCGCTGCCGGGGAGGGAAACAGACGTTCGCCGATCCGCGCATAGCCGGGCGGGGGTGCCCGCGGCCCTTCCGGCAGCGGTGTCCAGGCCGGGATGCGGCTGAAGATCGCGGCGTCCGAGAGCTGCTTGCGAGCGGAATCGACCCAGGCGAGGATTTTCAGGCGCTCGGTCAGTCCAAACAGCGCGCGATCCCAGGCGGTTACGGCCAATTCGGGCTCCAAATACCAGAAGGCTCCCAGGCTCAAATGAAGGGTGATACCGACCCCGACAAAGTACCAAAAAACAATAGATTTCAATATTTTAATCGCCACTCCGGGAGTGCCTGACGGCCACTTGCAGCACCGCGGGCCGCGCCCGCGGCGGCTGACGGGTCGCACCGTGGGTGGGGCGCCTCGGATACTATAAGGCCGATATCCGAGACACGCGGAGTCAACCCCATGCCCGTCTACGAATGTTACTGCCCCGACTGCCACACCATCTTCAGTTTCTTCTCGCGCCGCATCGACACCGACACCCGACCGGCCTGCCCGCGCTGCCGCCGACCGCAACTCGCGCGGCAGGCCAGCCTGTTTGCCATCAGCAAGGGCCGGGGGCAGGCCGACACGCACGACGGCGCTGGGCTGCCCGCCGGGGTCGACGAGGAGCGGATGATGCGGGCCTTCGCGTCCATGGCCGAGGAGATGGAGCACTTGGACGAGGCCGACCCCAAGCAGGCGGCCCGCCTGATGCGGCGGCTCTTCGACGCGAGCGGGCTTGAGGTCAGTGGCGGCATGGCGGAGGCGATCCGCCGCATGGAGGCCGGGGAGGACCCGGACCAGATCGAGGCCGAACTGGGGGACACGCTGGAGCGGGAGGACCCTTTTGCGGCGCTGACCGGCGGCGCGGCGGCCCTGCGCAGCCTGCGGCGGGAGTTACTGCCGGCCGCCCGCGACGACACCTGGTATCCGCTGCACGGCCGGGACCCCAGCGCTGATCAAGGCACTGACCAAGACGCCGAGCGAGCGCGCGTGCCCCCGGACGAACCTGCCTGAACCCAAGCGGAGCGCGCACCCGCGGGGGCGGCCGTGCGGTTCGCCCTGTGCGAGCGCCCGGACCCCCATGTTACACTCACGCACTACCCCTAAACCCGACTGTTGGCGCGACAGGACATGGCAACCCAGAAGACTTACCTCGTGATCTCCGCCCTGGGCGAGGACCACCCCGGCATCGTCAACCTGCTCTCCAAGGCCATCCTGGAGCAAGGCTGCAATATCGAAGACAGCCGCATGACGGTGCTCGGCGGCGAGTTCGCCGCCATGCTCCTGGTCGAAGGCAAGTGGAACACCCTGGCCAAGATCGAGAACGCAATCCCCGAGCTGCAACGCCAGCTCAATATGACCATCATCACCAAACGCACCGGTGAGCGTGCCACCGGCCGCAACCTGCTCCCCTATGCGGTGGACGTGGTGTCCATGGACCACCCGGGCATCGTCAACAACCTGGCGGGCTTCTTCGCTGACCGCGCCATCAACATCGAAGACATGGCCACCAGCACCTATGCCGCCGCCCACACCGGAACCCCCATGTTTGCGGTGCACATGACCGTCGGCATCCCCTCGGACATGCACATCGCCGGACTGCGCGAGGAATTCATGGACTACTGCGACGGTCTCAATCTGGACGCGGTGCTGGAGCCGCTGAAGGGGTGAGGAAAGTACGGGAGTACGAGCGCTGCTCGCGTGCTCCCGTAGTTAACAACGAGTCAACAGCACGTTCAACACAGTCGTTGTCGTAGTTGTAGTCGGAGAAACGATGCACTTTAGGGTGCAAGAGAATCCGGGGCGCTACGATAACCTCGATTACGACAACGACAACGACGCTCAGGGCATTAATGGCTTTGTTTAACTTATCGGTGAACCGTTCTTTATCCGCGAGAGGAAGCACGCCATGACCCCGACCCTCGGCGACCCCGTCCCGGACCTCGAACTCAAGATCACCGGCGGGCGCACCGCCCGGCTCTCCGACTACCGCGGCCAACAGCTCGTACTCTATTTCTACCCCAAGGCCAGCACCCCCGGCTGCACCCAAGAGGGCCAGGACTTCCGGGACGCGGCCGGCGCCTTCACCGCCGCCGACACCCTGATCCTCGGCGCCTCGCGCGATGGCCTCAAGGCCCAAGAGAATTTCAAGGCAAAGCAGGACTTCCCCTTCGACCTGATCGCCGACACCGATGAGGCCCTGTGCCAGGCCTTCGACGTGATCAAGCTGAAGAAGATGTACGGCAAGGAAAGCCTGGGGGTGGAGCGCAGCACCTTCCTGATCGATGCGGCCGGCGTATTGCGTCAGCAATGGCGCGGTGTCAAGGTCAAGGGGCATGTCGAGGAGGTGCTCGCCGCGGCGCGCGCCCTCGCCGACTGAACCGCGCGGTCGGCAAGAAGAGACCATGTCAGTACGGGAGTGCGCGGCGAATCCTTAGCACGAACTCCGGTATTCGATCCAACGCACGCCCGTGCAGACGTACTCTCGCACTCCCGTACCCATGATCAAACGCCAACACGACAAGCCCTGCCTCTTCGTCCTCGACACCAATGTCCTGATGCACGACCCCACCTGCATCTTCCGGTTCCAGGAGCATGACATCTTCCTGCCGATGGTGGTCCTGGAGGAGTTGGACCACGGCAAGAAGGGCCTCTCCGAGGTGGCGCGCAACGTCCGCCAGGCGACCCGCTTCCTCGACCAGCTCCTGTCCCAGGCCGACAAGGACGAGATCGACGCCGGCCTGCCGATCGGCCCGGTCTGCGTCAACGGCGGCGGCCGGGTCCTGCCGGCCGCCGGGCGGCTCTACTTCCAGACCCAGCCCATGGATCTGCGCCTGCCGCAGTCCCTGCCGGGGAGCACGGCCGACAACGATATCCTCGGCACCGCCCGCGCCCTGCACCTGCTGCGGCCCGACCGCCAGGTTATCATCGTCTCCAAGGACATCAACCTGCGGATCAAGGCCGCGGTGCTCGGCATCCCGGCCGAGGACTATTCCAACGACCAGGTCTTGGACGATGCCGCGCTCCTCTACACCGGGGTCGAGCAGCTCCCCAAGGAATTCTGGGAGCAACACGGCAAGTCCATGGACTCCTGGAAGGAGGAGGGCCGCACCTATTACCGCGTCAGCGGGCCGGGGCTGGACGACTGGTATCCCGGCGAATGCATCTATAGCGGCGACGACAGCGGCTTTGAGGCCATCGTGCGCGGCACGCCCGGCGCCGCCGAGGCGGTGATCGAACTGGTCGAGGACTACCGGACACCACGTCACAATGTCTGGGGGATCAACGCCCGCAACCGCGAACAGAACTTCGCGCTCAACATGCTCATGGACCCGGACCTGGACTTCGTCACCCTGCTCGGCACCGCCGGCACCGGCAAGACGCTGCTGGCACTGGCCGCAGGGCTCGCCCAGGTACTGGACCGCGGCCTCTACAAAGAGATCATCATGACCCGGGTCACGGTGCCGGTGGGCGACGACATCGGCTTCCTGCCCGGCACCGAGGAGGAGAAGATGACCCCCTGGATGGGCGCCCTGATGGACAACCTGGAGGTCCTGACCCGCCCCGAGGGCGGCGACTGGGGGCGCGCCGTCACCAACGACCTGGTCAAGAGCCGCATCCGCATTCACTCACTCAACTTCATGCGCGGTCGCACCTTCCTCAACAAATACGTCATCCTGGACGAGGCGCAGAACCTCACCGCGAAACAGATGAAAACCCTGATCACGCGCGCCGGGCCTGGCACCAAGATGGTCTGCCTGGGCAACATCGGCCAGATCGACACGCCCTATCTAACCGAGACCAGCTCCGGCCTCACCTATGTGGTGGACCGCTTCAAGCACTGGCCCCACGGCGGACACATCACCCTGATGCGCGGGGAGCGCTCCCGGCTGGCCGATTTCGCGTCCGAGGAGCTATGACGAGCGCACTTGAGCGCTTCGCCCGGGAGACCCTGGGCTGCAACGCATGATCGAGTCGCCCAAGGACCCCATGACCACACCCGACCCGGCGCCCCAGGCCGCCAGCCCGCGACCCAGGCGCCTGCGTCGTTGGGCACTCGACCTGACCCTGATCCTGGCGGTCTTCTTGGGGGTCCAATGGTGGCAGGCGCGCCCGCTCGCCACCGGCGCGGCCCCGCCCCTGACGGGCCTGACCCTGGACGGCCAGTTCATTGATCTTAAGACCCTGCGGGGCCAACCGGTGCTGGTGCACTTCTGGGCCAGTTGGTGCCCGGTCTGCAAGCTCACCAACGGCGGCATCGACGCCATTGCCAAAGACCATCGCGTCCTGACCGTGGCCATGGAATCCGGCGACGCCGCGCAGATCAGCCGCTTCATGGCCGCCGCGGACCTGCGCTTCCCCGTGGTGCCGGATCAAGACGGCACCATCTCCCACCGCTGGGGGGTCGCCGGGGTCCCGGCGACCTTCATCCTGGACGCCGCGGGGCAGATCAGCTACGCCACCATGGGCGCCAGCACCGAGACCGGCCTGCGCGCCCGGTTATGGGCCGCATCCGGCACCGACCAAGCTAAGTCCGATGCCAAGTCCGACTGATACCAACCACCATCCAACTGGATCGACACCATGCCGCAGCCAACCCACACCGCCGCACGACTGCGCCGCCTGGCTTGCGCCCTGGGCCTCAGCACACCGCTGCTGGCCGCGGGCGCCGTCCCGCCCGTGGGCACCGCGGAACTGCGCATCCGCGCCGAGGGCGCGACCGTGCGGGTGGAACTGTCCGCCGCCGCCGAGACCCTGGTCGGCTTCACCGGGACCCCGGGCACCGCGGCGCAACAGCAGGACCTGAAGGTCGCCGGCGAAAACCTCAAACACGGCGAGGCCCTGGTGCGCTTCAACCCCCAGGCGAGTTGCCTGCTCGAAGAGGCCAAGGTCGACGCCGACCCGCGCGAACGCGACGGCGAGGCCGGCATGGGGGCCAGCTACCGCTTCAACTGCGTCTTTCCCAAGATGCTCAACTCCGCCGCCCTGGGCCTCTTCATCGGCTTCCCGGCCCTGCAACGGGTCCATGTCCACTACACCACAGCGAAGGGCCAGGGCGCGGCGGTGCTGACCCTCGGCAACCCGGTCGTCACCTTCGTGCCCTTGCAGTAAATGGCTGCCGCGGTGCCATCAAGGGGTAGCTTGGCCCGCGGCCCGCCCGGGTCTGGCTTCCCCGGGGGAGCAACCAGGAGGGAACCATTTTGTAATAACAGTTTGGTGCAGGTGAAGAACCTCGCCTCTAAGCTCCTGGCACTGGCCGCGGCGCGGGTCGGCACGGACTTCGCCGCGCGCTATGGCGAGCGCCCGGTGCTGCTGGAGACCTTTGTTCCCCGTTGGGTCCGTGAGCCCGGCTGCCTGGGGCAGGACAAAGATACCCAAGCGCGCCCTGGAAGAGAAGGAAAGTGTGCGCTGGGTGGACGGTTACCGGCAGATCGACGAACTGGCCGAGCAACTCCCCAACACCCACCTGACCTATGTGGCCGACCATGAGGCCGACATCGATGACCTGTTTGTCGAGGCCCCTGCCCCGAAACCGCCGCCGACTGGCTGGTCCGCGGCCAGCACGACCGGGTACTGGCCAATGGCAAGACCCTCCGCCAGCCTGTGGCCGAAGCGTCGGTCCTGACCGCGACCACCTTCGAGCGACCCGCGAGCCATGGGTGCAAGGCCCGCACGGTAGGTGGCCGGAGTTATGGATCAAGGCCCACGGGGGCCAACGGTCGCGGGCTGACAGCCAGCGGGATAGGGCCGCCTCGACCATCATTCCGGCCAGCGGCCACCAGGAAAGCAAAGCCCCGAAGGGGCGTGACATAGCAGCCCAGGGCCAATGCCCTGGGTTACTCAAATCCCTGCGGCACCCCCAAGTGCCACTCCGTCTCCCGCTGCAACCGGTGCGCGACATTGAGCAGCCGCCCCTCATCGAAATAGTTGCCGATGATCTGCAATCCCACCGGCATGCCGTCCACCGGGGCGACCGGGATAGAGATGCCGGGCAGGCCGGCTAAGTTGGCGGCGATGGTGTAGATGTCGTTCAGGTACATGGCCACCGGATCGTCCATCTTGGCGCCGATGGGGAAGGCCGTGCTCGGGCTGGTGGGGCCCATGATGACGTCGACCTGCTCGAAGGCGCGGCGGAAGTCGTCGGCGATCAGGTGGCGGCCCTTTTGGGCCTTGAGATAATAGGCGTCGTAATAGCCGGCGGACAGCACATAGGTGCCGATCATGATGCGGCGTTGGACCTCGGCGCCGAAGCCCTCGGCGCGGCTGCGTTTGTAGAGGTCTTCCAGGTCCTGCGGATTCTCGCAGCGGTGCCCGTAGCGGACGCCGTCGAAGCGGGCTAGGTTCGACGAACATTCGGCGGGGGCGACGACGTAATAGACGGGCACCGAAAGCGCGCTGTTGGGCAGGCTGATCTCGACGACCCGGGCGCCCAGGCGTTCGTATTCGCGTAGCGCCGCCTGGATGCCGGCCCCGATCCGCTCATCGAGCCCCGCGCCGAAATACTCTATGGGCAGACCGATACGCAGCCCACTAAGGTCGGCGTCCAATCCGGCCGCATAGTCGGGCACCGGGGTGTCCAGGGAGGTGGAGTCCCGGGGGTCGAAGCCGGCCATGGCCTGGAGCAGCAACGCGGCGTCGGCGGCCGTGCGCGCCATCGGCCCAGCCTGGTCCAGACTGGAGGCGAAGGCGATCATGCCCCAGCGGGAGCAGCGCCCATAGGTCGGTTTGATGCCGGTGATGCCGCACAGGGCCGCGGGCTGGCGGATGGATCCCCCGGTATCGGTCCCGGTGGCGGCGGCGCACAGGCGGGCGGCGACGGCGGCGGCGGAGCCGCCGGAGGAGCCGCCGGGGACCCGGGTCTGGTCCCAGGGGTTCTTGACCGGGCCGTACCAACTCGTCTCGTTGGACGAGCCCATGGCGAACTCGTCCATGTTGGTCTTGCCGAGCACCACGGCCCCGGCGGCGGCCAAGCGCTCGACCACGGTGGCGTCGTAGGGAGCGATGAAGCTGTCGAGCATCCGCGAGCCACAACTGGTGCGCAGCCCCGCCGTGCAGAAGATGTCCTTGTGGGCGATGGGGATGCCGGTCAGCGGCCCGCCGGTGCCGACGGCGGTCGCCTGGTCGGCCTGCGCGGCGGCGGCAAGTGCCGACTCCGCGGCGACGGTGATGAAGGCGTTGAGGCTTGGGTTGTGGCGTGCGATCCGCTCCAGGTAGTGGCGCGTCAGCTCCACGCTGGACCAGGTGCGGGCGGCGAGGCCCGCCGCAAGCTCGGTCATGGTCTTGTCGTGCATCACTCGATCACCTTGGGGACCAGGTAAAGCCCGGCCTCGGTCTGGGGTGCGATGGCCTGGAAGCGGTCGCGCTGATCGGGCTCGGTGGGCAGATCCGGGCGCAGCCGCTGGGTCATGTGTAGGGGGTGGGCCATGGGTTCGACGCCGGTGGTGTCGACCGCGTCCATCCGGGCCACCAGGTCCAGGATGTTGGTCAGGTCCAGGGCGTAGCGGTCGCAGGCCGCGGGGCTGACCGCGAGCCGCGCCAGGTGCGCGATCTTCTCGACGTCGGATCGATCCAGTGCCATTGCGTGAGGGTCCTGAGGCGTAGGTGGGACGGCCGGCCGACAGGTGCGGCGGGCACGTGCGAGAGGGCGCAAAAGTACCATAGGGGCGGGGCAGAGGCACGCGGGCCGCGCGGCTGGGAATCCCCCGTCGGAGCGGCTTCAGCCGCGAAAAGGCCGCGGTAATTTGCGACGTTGCGCATGGAGTCGCTCGCACGCTGTAGGATAGGCAGAGCGCAGCGATGCCCATCCGGCTACCGGGGCGCCGGATGATGGGCATCGCTGCGCTCTGCCCATCCTACGAGCGTTCACGCAAACCCCGTCGCGCGGGGTGGCGGCGGGGCCGGGGCGCCCTCCGTGGGGCGCCCCGCCTTGCCGAGTGCGCGCTACGTTGTTAGATTACCGCCCTCTTTTCTGATGGACTCCCCGGCGGATTCCCCAGCGGACCCCAACGGACGCACCCCGGCCCCCGGGTCGATCGGGCGCCGTGCCCCGTTTTTTCAAGGTAAAGACCTGATGTTTTTCAGACGTTTTCGTGGCATTTTTTCCACCGATCTGGCGATCGACCTGGGGACCGCCAACACCCTGATCCATGTGCGCGGCCAGGGCATCGTGCTCAACGAGCC
>Ga0247840_10009807_pt1 | contig 12195 bp, 9 predicted proteins | sample LaCruzMarch2015__FD_192404 | JGI IMG/M metagenome (GOLD analysis project Ga0247840, IMG submission 192404) | Freshwater microbial communities from meromictic Lake La Cruz, Castile-La Mancha, Spain - LaCruzMarch2015_17m | ecosystem: Environmental > Aquatic > Freshwater > Lake | place: Spain...
TTCCGGCCGTTCCTATGTAAACAAAGCAACCAGGAACTTCTTTAAGATACTCCGCAAAGTCCTCGCCGCCCATAGACGGTTTTTCTATCATTATGACATTATGCTCACCTAAAGTATTTTTGGCAGAGTTATAACATACATTTAACACTTTTTTATCGTTTGAAAGAACTGGGCCAAGCATTTCGTAATTAAATTTATATTTTAAAGAATACGCCAAAGCAATGCCTTTTATTATCTTTTCTATTTGCTTTGGAATTTCTTTATGCACTCTCTCATTAAGCGTGCGCACCGTGCCAAGAAGTTTTACGCTTTTTGGAATTATGTTAAAACACTCTCCGCCTTCTATTTTGCCAATTGAAAGCACAACCGGCTCAACGGGGTCTGCCTGCCTTGAAACAACTGTTTGCAACACGCTTATTAAAGTTGCGCAGGCAACAACAGGGTCTTTTGAACAATGCGGGTATGCCCCATGTCCACCGGTACCAATTAATTCAATTTCAAACTTATCAACCGAAGCCATCATGGCGCCAATTTTAAAACCAGCCTTGCCAAAAGCAAGCCATGGGTTTACATGAATTCCAATTATACCAAAGGGTTTAGGGTTAGAAAGCACACCGCCATTTACCATTGCTTTTGCCCCACCTGATGACTCTTCATTGGGCTGAAAAATAAACTTTATACTTCCGCTAAAGTTTCTATCTTTTGCAAGCAATAGCGCCGCGCCAAGCACCATAGTTGAGTTGGCATCGTGCCCGCATGCATGCATTACGCCTGGAACTTTTGAAGCATAACTCTTATTTGTTTGCTCTGTAATTGGCAAAGCATCCATATCGCCACGCAATGCAACACACTTTATTGATTTTGATTTATTACCTTCTATCAAGCCAACAAGGCCTGTTTTGCCTATACGATATGTTTTTATGCCAGCACCCTTTAGCTTCTTTTCAAGCAAGGCACTCGTTTTAAACTCGCAGTTACCAAGCTCAGGGTTAGAGTGTATTGACCTTCTTACATTAATAAGTTCATTTTCAAATTTTTTCATATGGGAATTATAACATATTCCTTTATTTTACTTAACAACCTTTTTCTTATCGGGGTTTTTAACAATATAGTCGGCAAGTGCAAGGTATGCTTTATAACGTTTGAGTAATTTGTCCAACTCTTTTGTTTCACTTGAACTTTGCAACACAGATTTTCCGCTATTTTGCCATGTATAAAAATTTTTCACTTTGTCGTGCTGGCTATACTCTATTGCTCCATCTTTTGAAATTACAACACCGGTGGCATTACAACTAAAGTGTTCCTCTTTTGTATCAAAAATGTTTTGCCCAAGAGCGTAGTATTTTTGTTCGCAAAGCGAGAGATTGTAAAGCGTTGGCATAATATCTATATGCGAACCAAATGTGTTTTTGTTGTAGCTATTCGTTTTATACGCAGTTGGAACAAAAAGATAAAACGGCACAGAGAGAGTTTTTAGCAGTTTTTCTTTGCCGTAATTGAAGAAATGGAAACTGTGGTCACCCGTAGCGGCAACAATTGTTTTTTCACCAAGCCGTGAACTTTTAAGCTCATCCATAAACTTACCTAATTTTCTTGTTGCGTATTGATATGCAATCATGCGCTTTTCAACTAAATCGGTATCGGATGCAAGGTCTTTTTTCATATCAGCAGGAACATTTAACGGCAATTGTTTATATGTTGATGGCAATTTATAGGGCGGATGGTTGCTTGTTGTAAGCACAAAAATAAACTTTGGTTTAGTTGTATTTTCGTTGAGCTTTTGCAAAACATAATCAAAAAGGTGCTCGTCATACACACCCCACTGGTTACGCTCAAATGCCGGGTCCATAGCACCTTCACCTTCAACACGGTCAAAACCCTGTAAGCCAACAAACTCACTTATGTTACGCCAGCCAATGTTTCCACCATAAATAAAAATTGTTTCGTACCCTGCGTTTTTATATGGCAATGCCATTGATGTTTTATACGAGCTGTACGCGTAAGCCGATTGGGTTATATATTTTGACTCGGGACGCTTTGGAATATTCATTATTATTGATTCAAATGTGCCAATTGTTCCAATATCCGCAGGAAGAAAGTTCATAAAAGTACAATCTGAATCAAAATGTTTTTTAAACTCCCCTAATACATTAAAACCACTTGAGTTATAATAGATCAAATGAGACGCGAATGATTCCATAACAAAAAACACAACGTTAGGCGGGTTGTTTTTGACAAACGTATTTTTTGGGGTAATGCGAGCAATGTTTTCAAGTAGGTCGGTTTTATTTATTTGGCTAATATCTTTTCTAAGATAGTCGGCAAAAGCGCGCTCATAGCCATCACTATAACCAAGCTCACTAGTCAAATTAAAGCTTTTATCTTCTTTTAAGCGAAACTCTAATGCCCTGTAAAATGTGTAAACCCCGTTGAGTGGCACTTTGTTTATAAATGCGTTTGGAGATATTGCACTATTCATAATATCTAAAGGGAACATGCTTAGAGTGCCGCGCGCAGCTACAAAATTTCCAAAAAGTAATAATGCTACAAATATGGCCTTAAATACCGGGTGGTGAGTTTTATTTCCGCTCTCCCTTTTTGCAATTAACTTTATAAAACACGAACTTATTAAATATATAACTGTAATTAGAGCCGCATAAGCAAGCGTAACAAGCACAACATTGTAGTTTTCCCATATTGTAGATATAAGCGCTTTTGTGTCATCTTCAAAAAAACCAAAGAACATTATGTTTATGTGATCGTTAAAAAATGAATAAAAACCGATATCGACAATCAATAGGGTAAAAACTATGCAATAAAGCAAGGTGTAATAGTATTTTAGAACTGAAAGCCATTTGTTAAATAAAGACCTGTTTGCGAAAGCCCACAAAAGCAAAAGAGTAAGCGTTACAAGCGAATTTATAAATGCCACCTGGACTAAGTCAAAACGCGCGCCAAGCACAAATGCGTCAAAAACATATTTTCCAAGACCAGAAATTTGATCCATTGGAGCATAGTTGATAAAGAACACTGCCCTAAACGCCGACATCATCAAAAGAAATATAGCATTCATGGCTATTAGCCATAGTGTTGTATCAACAACCATTGTGAAGTTTATTCTTTTGTTCTTTTGCATTTTATCTCTGTAGTATTTTCTTTAATGCTATTGGAAGCCACTCTGATATATCGCCTGCAACCATGCCAATTTGAGTGTTATCTTTTGCGGCAATATCACCGGCAAGCCCATGTATATAAACAGCAAAAACGCTTGCCATAATCGGCTGAGTTATCTGGCATAATGATGCGGCAAGCATACCACAAAGCACATCGCCACTGCCGGCCGTTGCCATGCCTGGGTTGCCTGTCGTATTTATAAATATTTTTTTGCCATCACTGACAACAGTGGCTGAACCCTTTAAGACGCAAACAACCTTGTTTTTATTTGCAAATTCGCAAGCACTCTGGCACCTTTTTGAGCTTATATTTTTGAGAGAAAGGCCGCTTAACCTTGAAAACTCACCTTTGTGCGGCGTTATTACAATTTTCGCATTGGAGCCTGAAAGATCATATTTACTTTTAGCAATGCAGTTTAAGGCATCTGCGTCTAAAACAATAAAACCTTTGAATGTTTGTAAAATTCTAATTACAAGAGCAATTGTAAAGCTATTTACTGATATGCCAGGTCCAATTGCAATTGCATCTATTTTTCTTTCAATAATAAATTTTTCAATTTCTTTAAAAGCTTTTAAGCCAAATGTACCGTCCGTTATGTTCGCATTAAAGCCACGAACCATTACCTCAGGCCTTGTTTTTTTGGCAACAACATCTCTAATTATTTCGGGAACACCAACACTTACAAGCCCTGCGCCAAAGCGTATGGCGGCATTCGCGCAAAGCACCGGCGCGCCAGCCATATTTTTTGAACCTGCTAAAATAAGAATATGCCCAAAATCTTTTTTGCTTAAGTTTTTTTCGCGTACAGGCATAAGTTTGCGCGCAAGCGACATTGTTATTAGTTTATTCATTTTGTTTTTTTAACAACAGCAACGGCCGCCGCATAGTTTTTGGTGTGTGTAAGCGATATGGATATATTTTTTGCGGGAATGTTTTTTATTAGTACAACTGGTTTGCCGTTTGAAAGGTTTTTTACCTCAATGTCTTTTAGGGCAATACCGTTTTTACAAATAGCCTTCCAAACCGCTTCTTTTGTGGCAAAGCGCACAGCAAAATGCTGCGCCTTTATTTTTTTACTTGAGCAATACGCAATTTCTTGCGGTGTATATACCTTCGCCAAAAACGCCTTGTCTTTTATTAATCGTTCAATGCGTTTTACTTCTACTATGTCTATTCCGATTTCCATATTTATTCTACCGTTACCGACTTTGCCAGGTTTCTTGGCTGGTCAACATCACACCCAAGATGAACCGAAACATAATAAGCGAATAACTGCATAGGAATTACGGTAAAAAACGGATAAAACAACTCGTCCATATCAGGCAGGAATATTTGGTGGTCGCTTTTTACTTTTATCTGTTCATCTCCGCAAGTTGCTATTGCAATTACCTTTCCGCCTCTGGCTTTTACTTCTTCAATGTTGCTTAATATTTTTTCATAAACCGCGCTCTTTGTGGCTATTACCATTACCGGCATATTCTCATCTATCAAAGCTATTGGCCCATGCTTCATTTCCCCAGCCGGATAACCCTCTGCGTGTATATATGATATTTCCTTCAACTTTAAGGCACCTTCAAGAGCTATAGGATAATTTATGTTTCTGCCTAAATACAAAAAATCTCTTTTGTCAGAGTATATTTTTGCAAGTTTTTCAATTAATTTGGCATTATTTAGTACTTCTTTAACACGCACAGAAACATTCCAAAACTCACTAATTAAAACTTCAAAGCGTTCTGCCGAGATGGTTTTTCTTCTAACTGCCCAGTCCATTGCCAAAAGGTAGATGCTTGTTAACTGACCTGTAAATGCCTTAGTTGAAGCAACACCAATTTCGGGGCCGCAATGAGTGTATAAAACATTGTCCGCCTCTCTGCTTACAGTTGAACCAACCGCATTGCATATAGCAAGTGTTGGACAACCGCTTTGCTTTGCCAGGCGCAATGCCGCAAGCGTGTCGGCAGTTTCGCCGCTTTGAGAGATAACTATTGTAAGCATATCTTTTGAAAGTAATGGTGAGCGGTAGCGAAACTCCGAAGCAATATCAACCTCTGTGGCAATGCCGGCAAGGTTTTCAAAAAGAAATTTGCCCACTAACCCCGCGTGATACGAAGTACCACAGGCAATAATATTTACTTTTACAAGTTTTTTTAAAAAATCATCAGAAAGTTTAACTTCTTCTAGATATATTTTGTTTTCTTCCGGGTACACCCTGCCGCGAATTGTATCTTGTATGGTTTCTGGCTGTTCAAAAATTTCTTTAAGCATAAAGTGCTTAAAGCCGCCCTTTTCCGCTTGAATAGGGTCCCAAAGAATGTTTTGCAGCTTGCGCGTAACTTCTTTACCTGAAAAATTAAATATTTTTACACCAGTGGTTTTTAACTCAACTATATCACCCTCTTCAAGTAAAATCATCTTTCTTGTGTAAGGAAGAATTGCAGGTATATCAGATGCAAGAAAGTTTTCTCCGTCGCCTAAACCAACAATAAGCGGGGCATCTTTACGCGCGGCAATTATGCGTTGCGGGTCTTGTGCGGATATAACACCAATTGCAAAAGCACCTTTTATTTCTAATACGGTCTTTTTTACGGCCTCAAGCAAATCACCTGAGAAATTTTTCTCAACAATGTGCGCTATTACTTCGGTATCGGTTTCCGACTTAAACTTATGGCCTTTTGACACAAGTTCTTTTTTAAGCTCTAAATAGTTTTCAATAATACCATTATGTACAACTACAATATTTCCGGAACAATCCGTATGCGGGTGGGCATTTTCTTCAGACGGCTTGCCGTGCGTTGCCCAGCGGGTGTGCCCAATGCCTATGTTGCCGATAAGCTGATTTTTAGCCATGTTTGCCTGAAGGTTTATTAGTTTTCCAACGCTTCGTCTAAGCTCAATTTTTCCATTAGAGATAACCGCAATCCCGGCAGAATCATAGCCACGGTACTCAAGGCGCCTGAGCCCCTCAAGAATTACATCTGCTGAAAGTTTTGCACCAATGTAGCCAACTATACCGCACATAGTGACGCTCCCAAAATACAATTTGCAAAAATGCAACGAGCAAATTTATTATTAAACCTGCATTAGTTTCTTCATTTCTTTTACAGCTTTTGGCAAACCAACAAAAACAGAACGGGCAATTATAGAAAAACCTATGTTTAATTCATTTATGCCATTTATTGAAGCAACTTGCGAAACATTTTTATAATCTAAACCATGCCCTGCATTGACTAAAATACCCAATTTAAAGGCCAACGATGCTGCTGATTCTATCCGTTTAAATTCTTTTTTTTCTGATGATTTGGCAAAACACCGAGCGTATTTACCCGTATGAAGTTCAACACAATCCGCGCCAACTTTTGATGCAGCCATTACCTGATTAACATCTGGGTTAATAAATAAACTGACTTTTATGTTTGCTTTTTTAAGTACGGTTATTGCCTTGCTAATCCGGTTTTTGGCGACAATAACATCTAACCCTCCTTCCGTGGTAAGCTCACTCCTTTTCTCTGGTACTAAACAAACAAAATCGGGTTTAACTTTTATGGCAATGGAAATTATTTCATCACAAACTGCCATTTCAAGGTTTAGTTTTGTTTTGATTTTTTTTCTTAACTCAAAAACATCGGCGTCTTGTATGTGGCGGCGGTCTTCACGCAAGTGCACCGTAATACCATTCGCGCCAGCTTTTTCACACTCAAGTGCCGCAAGCAATGGGCTTGGGAAACTTTCTAACCGCGCTTGCCGCAATGTTGCTATGTGGTCTATATTTACGCCGAGTTTTATCATGGTTTTTTTTAGAATTAGAGATAGTTTTAACTTCTATAATTTGCAATTTCTTTTTGCGCTATCTGAGCTATATTTTTCGCGAGTTTATTTATTGCTTCTTTTTCTTTTCCTTCTATCATTACGCGTAAGAGGTTTTCGGTGCCCGAATAGCGCACAAGCAAGCGCCCATCGCCTTTTAACTGCTCGTTTGTAGATTTTATTGCAAGCGAGGTGTTTGCAAGTTTTTCTAAAGAAACTCTATTGGCAACTGCTACATTTAGTAATATCTGAGGATATTTTTCTACTATTGAACAAAGCTTCGAAAATGTTTTGGAAGATATGCTAAGCGCAACAAGTACCTGCAAAGCACTTAAAATACCATCACCTGTTGGAAGATATTTGCTTAAAATAAAATGACCAGATTGCTCGCCGCCAAGCATGGCACCAGAAGAATCCATTGCTTCGCGCACATATCTGTCTCCAACTTTCGCACTAATTACTTTTATATCAGCTTTTCGCATTGCTTTTAAAAAACCAAGGTTTGCCATAACAGTTGCCACAACTGTATTGTTTGTAAGCTCCCCTATTTGCTTTAAGCTTTTAGCTAAAATTGCAATTATGTAGTCGCCATCACGCACTATACCCTTTTCATCTACCGCAATTACACGGTCACTGTCGCCATCAAAAGCAAAGCCGCAATAGGCGTTGCGCTTTAGAACTTCTTTAGCCAAATTTTGCGGATGCAATGCACCGCAATTTTTGTTTATATTCATACCGTTTGGAGTAACGTTAATTGCCACAACTTTAAAGCCAAGTTTTCTAAAAATTATAGGAGCAATTTTTGAGGCCGCCCCATTGGCACAGTCAAGAACAATTAATTTACCGGCGGGCTTAACTTTTTTCCCGGCTGTTTTTAAAATAAACTCAACATATTGCGCGCTAATATTCTTTTTATTAACAACCTTGCCTTGCAATTTTTTGTTGATCGGCATTGTGTTGTTAAATATCAACTGTTCTATTTGTGCTTCTTTTTCATCAGAAAGTTTTTTACCATCTGGTCCAAAAAATTTTATGCCGTTATCTTTGTACAGGTTATGCGATGCTGATATTACAACACCTGCGTTCGCCTTATTTTTTTTAACTAAAAATGCCACCGCCGGAGTTGGTACTACGCCAACATTCCAAACTTGAGCGCCATAAGCACAAAGTGCCTTTGAAAGTACTGATGCAATTTCAGGGCATGACTTTCTTGTATCAGCCCCAATAATAAACTTGCTGTTTTTGTAAGAACCCAAAACTACACCCGCGGCAAGGCCAATTTTTCGCACAGTTTTATTATCAAGAGGATACTTAAGCGCACAACCTCTTATGCCATCTGTACCAAAAAGTTTTTTTTCTTGTGGCATTTATACCTTCCAAGGTAATATTAAACTATTTCGCAAAAAAATGCACATAACACCACAACAAAAAAGAAAGCAAAAATGAAAGCAGTTTTAACTGCCAATTTGTTGTTATAATTTTTAAGTAATCACGCTTCATGATATATTCCTGCTTTTACACACTTTTTAAATGGCCGAGGGAGTTTTAATATATAACTCAAGAAAACGCATTTTTAACTCTTCACGGTCAGTTTGTACCATTTTAGCATCATTAACTATTGATATTTTACCTGTCTCTTCTGAAACAACTATCACTATTGCATCGGTACCTTCTGTAATGCCAATTGCGGCACGGTGGCGCGTCCCATATGTTTTAGCAATGTAGTGGTCTTCACTTAGAGGCAGTAAACACGCCGCGGCCATTACTCTTCCATTTACTAAAATCAGCGCCCCATCGTGCAAAGGTGAACGGGTATTAAATATAGAAAGAATTAATTCTTTACTAACATCGGCATTTAAGTGTGTTCCCGTATCGGCAAAGCTCCTTAAACCAAGCTCTTTTTCAAAAACTATAAGCATTCCCATTTTTTGTTCTGAAGCGGTAATTACGGCATCAATAACTTCGTCAATAAAATTCCCCGACGGTAAAAAAACCCTTCCCCACCGGTGGCTTCCAAGGTGGGCAAGCGCGGAGCGAATTTCTGGCTGAAAAACTACAACAACCACAACAACCGCGGCAATCCAAAACTTTTCAAGCAACCAGCTGAGTGTTTTTAAATCAAGCACAACCTGCGCAATAACCGTAACAACAATTATTGTTAAAATACCGAGTATCATCTGCACGGCCATTGTGCCCTTTATAAGCAATAAGAGACGGTAAAGTATATAGGCAATTAATAATATGTCAATTGCGTGCACAAAAAAATTAGACCATAAATTCAAAAACAAGTGCATTAACTTTCCTTATCACCCGCGTGTTTTATTGCATCGGCAAGTTTTATTGCCTCTTTGGCTTCTAAAACATTATGTGCTCTTATAATTTTTGCACCATTCATAACAGCAATTACAAACGATGCTATAGAACCAACAACCCTTTTTTGCGGTTCTTTTACACAGGTAACTGCACCAATAAAACTCTTGTTTGAAGTTCCGGCAAGCACGGGCAAACCAAAACTGTTAAATATATTAAAGTTGCTGAGTATTTCAATGTTTTGTGCGATTGTTTTGCCAAAACCAAAACCAGGGTCTAATATAATTTTGTTTTTACTTATTCCATTTTCCTGGCAAAAAACTATTCGTTCTTTTAAGAAGGCACAAATATCTATAATCACATCGCTATAGTTTGTTTGTTTTTGCATTGTAGCTGGTGTGCCCCGCATATGCATTAAAACTACAGGAGCGCCTTTAGCCGATGCAACTTTTGCCATAGCACCCTTTTGGTAGCGCAACGCGGTTATATCGTTTATTATGCTTACGCCGGCACTTAAAGCCGCACTCGCAACTTCCGGTTTGTATGTATCAATTGATATGGGAATTTTTACTTTTTTTACTAATTTTTCAATTACCGTAATAACCCTGTTTAACTCCTCTTTCAAAGAAATTGGCTTTGCACCCGGCCTGCTGGATTCCCCGCCTATATCAATAATGTCTGCGCCATCTTTTGCAAGCTTAATGCCAAAGGCAACCGCATCATCAACTTTAGGCATAAAGCTTTGACCCGAAAATGAATCAGGTGTTACATTTAGCACACCCATAACCAATGTTTTTGAAAGTTCTAATTTTGAATTAGGCAAGCTGAGTTCAAAACTATTTAATTGAGCATTAGAAATGGCGCTTCTTATATTTTCGGCAAGTTCTTTTAAACCAAACGGATCTTTCGCCAGTTTTAAATAAATAATTTCAAAATGTTTAATTGTGCCCATTAAAAGAACATTTGAAGTGCCGTTTTTAAAACGAGAAACATTTGCATTTATTGATGCCTCGGCACCTACCGAAAGCATCTCTTGTTTTAATATATTGGCCGCACGGTTATCTATTCCCTGAACATATACAGTTTTAAATATGCTTTTTTGCGCCATTATACCAAACGCATATGGGTCTGCGCCTGTTTTTGCAATCCAGTTTTTGGCATCTTGCAAATTGTTTATTGACACAATTGTAGTTTGCATAATTTTGAATTGTTTAGAGATATTAAGCGCTTTATTTTATAAGAGCAAGCGCCTCTGAACGGGTGCGGGCATCTTTTAAAAATATGCCGCGCATAGCCGATGTTACCATTTTCGCGCCTGGCTTTTTAACGCCACGCATAGTCATACACAAATGCTCGGCTTCCAAAATAACCATTGCCCCGTATGGTTTTGCAACTTCCATTATAGTATCGGCAATTTGCTTTGTAATTCTTTCCTGCAACTGAAGGCGTTTTGAGTAAAGATCTACAAGGCGGGCAAGTTTTGAAAGCCCCAATAGCCGATCTTTTTTGGGAATATAAGCCACATGTGCCTTGCCAAAAAAAGGTAAAAGATGATGTTCGCAAAGAGAGTAAAATGGAATATCTTTAACGAGCACTATTTCTTCGTGATTTTCTTTTTCATAATAAACCGTAAGAACATCTTTTGGGCTTGCTTTCGCACCAACGAGCGCCTCTTCGTAAAACCGTGCAACACGCTTTGGGGTATCTTTAAGGCCTTCTCTGCCTATATCTTCGCCAAATGACTCAAGCAAAAGTTTTACTGCCTTTTGCGCCTTTAGCATATCCATTAAATTAACTCCCCTTTAACCTGCGCTTTCTTGCCAAGAATTTCTTTCACAATTTCTTTAACCGGCTTTGGCACATCTGCAACCACTGGCTCAACACCATCACCAAGTATCTTTTCAACTTCCTGAGCATCTAACACTTCCCTTTCTATAAGAGCATCTGCCAAAAGTACCAACTTGCCCATATTTTCTTTTAACAAGCTGGTGGCTATTGTTTTTGCCTCGTCAATAATTCTTTTTACTTCGGAATCAATTGTATCCAATGTTTTTTCGGAGTGACGCTTTTCTTGATTTATGTCCATACCCATAAATACTTCACTCTCAGGCCTGCCTATAGCAAGTGGGCCAAGTTTTTCACTCATACCAAATTCCGTAACCATTCTCTGTGCAATGGAAGATGCCTTTGCAAGGTCATTTTGAGCACCTGTTGTAATATCACCAAAAATTATCTCTTCTGCCGCCCTGCCACCCATAAGGACTGCAAGCTTTGAAAGTAACTCTTGTTTTGTAACTAGATATTTGTCTTCGGTTGGTAACTGAAGAGTATAACCTAAAGCAGGGCCTCTTGAAATTATTGAAACTTTGTGCACTGGGTCTGAGCTTGGCATAAACTTTGCCACCAAGGCATGGCCAGATTCGTGATAAGCTATTATTTTCTTTTCTTTATCGGCAATCATTCTTGATTTCTTTTCTGGACCGGCAAGCACTCTATCTATTGCCTCTTCTAACTCTTCCATTTCAACGGCTTGTTTATTGTTGCGCGATGCAAGCAACGCCGCTTCGTTTATTAAATTTGCCAAGTCAGCACCAACAAAGCCGGGGGTTCTACGAGCAATTATGCCAAGGTCAACAGACGCGGAAAGCTTTACATTTTTTGAATGCACTTTTAAAATTTGCTCTCTGCCTTTTAAGTCAGGACTTGGAACAGAAATTTGCCTGTCAAAGCGGCCTGGGCGCATAAGCGCAGGGTCTAATACATCTGGCCTATTTGTGGCAGCAATTAATATTACGCCTTCTTTTGTGTCAAACCCGTCCATTTCCACAAGCAACTGGTTTAATGTTTGCTCCCGCTCATCATGTCCGCCACCAATACCGGCAAAACGGCGCCTGCCGACAGCGTATA
>Ga0247840_10009808_pt1 | contig 12195 bp, 6 predicted proteins | sample LaCruzMarch2015__FD_192404 | JGI IMG/M metagenome (GOLD analysis project Ga0247840, IMG submission 192404) | Freshwater microbial communities from meromictic Lake La Cruz, Castile-La Mancha, Spain - LaCruzMarch2015_17m | ecosystem: Environmental > Aquatic > Freshwater > Lake | place: Spain...
ATAAATATTTTTTGCCATGAATGCGTGCTGTTTCGAACAATTCGCCGTCCAATATTTCTAATGACACTGGTTGTAATGTAGCAAGTGAGTCGGCAGCGTCACGTGCAACCTCAGAATCGTTAAATATAGCAACGATTATTGATTCTTCGCCATTATAAAAATCAGATTTTAATACGATTTCTGAAATAATTCCTAATGTTCCTTGGCTACCGATAAATAGAGGAGTTAGGTCAAATGATCCGTCGCGCTCTTTTACTTTAGCAATCCCTGAGTAGCCCGTATTGTCATGTGTATCACTAGCAATTTTATTGGCTATCAATTGCTGATTATCTTCAATTATGCCATCAATTTTACGATATAATTCGCCTTCGAGGGTTTGTAGCCCCTTCTTTTTACTTAGTTCGCGTCGACTAATACGAGTTGTCTCAATTAAATCGCCATTAGCTAGGACTACCTCTAAACGCATCACCCAGTCGCCAATTAGCCCGTAATATCCAGACATCGGTCCACCAGCGTTATTAGCAACGGCTCCACCGATAGTGCTATACATAGCTGATGTCGGAAAAGCAGGAATAATTATTCCATGTGATTTTAAGGCATCGTTGAGCGATCCAAAATTAACACCAGGTTGAACATGTACGAATAAGTCTTTGTTTTTCAGATTGATATAAATAATGTTATTCAAGTGTGCAGCAGTGTTGATAATTATACCCTTGCCGATTGCTGCTCCAGTTTGATCGGAACCACAACCACGGGCTATAATTGGTAATGAGTGTCCTTTTTCGGCTAATTGCCATGTAAAACGAGCAACTTTACGAATGTCGTTAGTAACTCTGGGATGCACTACAAGTTCTGGTTTGATTTTAAAAATACTACCATCATGCGAGAAATGTTCTATCACTGGCTCAGCGCTCGTGACTTCACCTAAAATATGTTCATTCAGATATTGTGCAATCTTGCTCATTCCCTTTATATCCCCGTCAGTCATTACTATATTAATGATAGCATAAGAAACATTATGGATGTACATTATCTCTTTCTCTGATAAGTGATTTTTGTTATAATAAACTGGTTCCGTAAAATCATATTTATGCGGATGTGGTGGAATGGTAGACACGCCAGCTTTAGGAGCTGGTGCCGTAAGGCGTGAAGGTTCAAGTCCTTTCATCCGTACCAAATTAAGGTCCGACCATAAGGTCGGCTTTTAATTTGGTATTTGCAATAAGAAGATTTTAACGCTTCGTCTAAAACAAAAATTAATATTATGAAACATTTTCCTCGTTTAGAAGGTCCGTCCTCCTAAAAGAGGATTTTATTTTATAATATTAAAAAAGCCTGATATGCTAGAAAAAGCATATCAGGCAAACAACTTAATATTCCTAGGTACTCTCTCAAATTAATTTGTTCAGTGTACTTACGATTACATGTTATGCAGAGTTACTGGAGTACAATATCATCATGATAAAAAAATTTATTGGAGTTGGACCTCATAAAAAACCTTGGCCAACTGATTCCAAATACGACTCAGATTTACTCGAACATGGTGATAAACGTAATGTTCTGGATAAATATCGTTACTGGACGGTCGAAGCTATCAAAGCTGATTTAGACAATTCGCGAGTTTCACTTCATGTTGCTATTGAAAATTGGCAACATGACCTGAATATTGGCACAATTGTTCGCGCAGCCAATGCTTTTAATGTTGAAACTGTGCATATCATAGGTAGACGTCATTGGAATCGTCGTGGGGCTATGGTTACTGATAGATATATGAACATTGTGCATCACAAAACAGCTGAAGAGTTTGCTAAGCGTATGAAAGCCGATAAACGCCAGATAATTGCATTTGATATCGTTCCTGGGGCTATAGCGTTGTCTAAGATTAGATTGCCAGCCAAAACTGTATTTGTGTTTGGCGGCGAGGGGCCAGGGCTAAGTGATGAGATGAAACAAATAGCTGAAAAAACAGTTATGATTGAACAATTTGGTTCAACTAGATCAGTCAACGTCGGTGTTGCTGCCGGTATCGCAATGTACGTTTGGGCTCAACAAAACGTCTTGACACAATAAACTAAAATGTCCTAAAAAGGTCCGTCCTTTTCAAAATTATTTATTGCCAGCTTGACAAAGATATTATTTAAAAAGGACGGACCTTTTTAGTGAATCACAACCTAGACTTAGATTTTTTGGGTTAAAGTATATCGGGGCTTGTAATAAACAGATAAAAATGCAAAAATTATATCAATGAGTAGTCTATCATCACAACCCTATAAAGGTGCACGCGATTATTATCCTGAAGATAAGCGAATTCAGAATTATATTTTTTCGGTTTGGCGTAAAATTGCCGAATCTTTTGGTTACGAAGAATACGGTGCACCAATTCTAGAACCGCTTGAAATCTTTACTGCCAAGAGTGGTCAAGAATTAGCCAACGAACAGACTTATACATTTATTGATAAAGGTGGTCGAGTAGTGGCAATTCGACCCGAAATGACACCTAGTATCTGCCGTATGGTAGCTGCTAGACGTCAAGAATTGGCCTATCCAGCAAGGCTTTATTCAATCGCAAACTTTATGCGTTATGAACGTCCCCAAAGGGGTCGTGAACGTGAATTTTGGCAATTGAATGTTGATATTTTTGGTGATGATAGCGTAGCGGCTGAAGCTGAAATTATTATACTTTCTGACAGTATTATGAAAAAGTTTGGCGCTAAATCACAGGATTATGTCATCAAAATCAATAATCGTAAATTAATTAATTTTATGATGGCACAATATCTTGGGTTGGACGCGGTTCAAGCTCAATTTATGATTAAGTTGTTTGATCGTAGAGACAAAATTAGTCATCAAGATTTTGTGGCTCAAGCTACTGAGATTTTTGGAGACCAAGCAGAGGCTGGTTTAAAGAAAATCGAAGAAGTGATGAAGGCAACTAGCATGGCTGACTTACCGCCTGAAATTCGTGATAGTTCTAGTGTGGTTGAAGTTCAAGAATTATTCACATTATTAGAACGTGCCGAAGTTAAGAGTCTGGTTTTTGATATTACACTTATGCGCGGATTTGATTACTACACTGGCATGGTATTCGAGGTATTCGACACAAATACCGAAAATAGCCGTTCACTGTTTGGTGGTGGCCGTTATGATGGCTTGGTTGGGTTATTCGGTGCTGAATCTGTTTCAGCTGTTGGTGTAGCACCTGGTAGTGCTACGATTGAAAATTTCCTAGTAGTTCACGACTTAGTGCCAAAATTGTACTCCACAACTGATGTTTATATTGCGGTCCTAGGCGATGTCGTTCGTGAGGCCAATAAAGTTGCACGCGATCTTCGCGAGCAAGGTGTTAATGCTGAACTTGATATATCCGGTCGCAAACTTGATAAGCAAATAAAAACTGCATTGAAAAAGGGCATTCCTTATATTTTGTTTATCGGTGAGGAAGAAGTCAAGAGTGGGATATATAAATTAAAAGATATCGTCAATTCCAAGGATTTCAGTGTAGATTTTGCTGGTTTGGCTAATCTCATTCGCTGTACAGCGAAAGGGGAATAAGACTTGAAAACTTCTATAAAAAACGTATCTGACACTAAAGTATTAATAACAATTACGCTCGATGCCGAGAATCTAGCCATAGCCGAACAAGTGGCAACTACTAAATTGGCTCGTGATGTCAAGGTTCCAGGATTTCGCAAAGGCAAAATTCCGGCTAGTGTAGCTGCAAAAAATATTGATCCTCGTACACTTCAGGAGCAAACAATTGACAACGCTATCAGTAAATCTGTCGCCGAGGCATTCCTTGACAATAAGATTCAAGCACTAGATCGTCCAGTTGTTGAAGTCAAAAAGTTTGTACCAGGCGAAATGCTCGAATTTACGGCCGAGACAGAAATATTGCCTAAAATTAAATTAGGCAATTACAAGAGATTGAAGGCTACGATTGAGAAAGTTATCGTGAGCGAAAAGGAAGTTACCGATATTATTGAACGTATGCGTCATAATTTTGCTGATAAAAAGGAAGTTAAACAATCTGCAAAAAACGGCGATGAAACTGTTATTGATTTTGTTGGCAAAAAAGACGGTGTTGCATTCGATGGTGGCGCTGGTAAAGACTACAGTTTAACGCTTGGATCTAACCAATTTATTCCTGGTTTTGAAGAAGGCATTATTGGTCATAATCCAGGTGAAACATTTGATTTAGAATTGACTTTCCCTAGTGACTACAATTCTGCTGATCTAAAGGGTAAAAAGGTAACATTTACCACTACACTAAAATCTGTCAAAGAAGTAACGCTGCCTGAAATTAACGACGCCTTTGCCGTAAAATCTGGTCCGTTCAAAACAGTTGCCGAACTAAAATCTGATATTGAACGCGAATTGACTGCACAAAAAGAGCGTGAAGCTCACGAAAAACTCAAAGATAATTTAGTCAGTCAATTAGTTGCTGTCAGCAATGTTCCAGTGCCTGAGGTTTTAGTGACTGATCAAGCTAAATTAATTGAACAAGATTTTACTAATAATCTAATGTATCAAGGGCTTTCGCTAGATCAATATCTAGACAATAAAGGTTTTGAGTCAAAAGAAAAGTGGCTAGAAACAGAGGTGAAAGAAGTTGCTAGAAAACGCGTCAAAGCTGGGCTGGTACTGGCGGAACTTAGTAAAGTCGAAAATATTCAATCTACCAACGTTGAATTAGATGCACACGTCGATATGTATAAACAACAATATGCCAAAAATCCCGAAGCTTTGAAGCAATTTGAACAACCCGAAGTCCGTCGTGATATTGCCAACAGGTTGCTAACTGAAAAAACTGTTGATCGTTTAGTCGAGTTGAACACGAAATGAAAAAACCATCGAATTATTTAGTTCCAACGGTTATTGAAAAGACTTACGATGGCGAGCGTGCCTTTGATATTTACTCTCGTTTGCTAAATGAACGTATAATTTTTTTGGGTGAGCAAGTAGACGAACATACAGCTAATATTGTTGTCGCGCAGTTACTTCACCTAGCATATGCTGATTCAAAAAAGGATATAAAACTCTATATTAACAGCCCAGGCGGTAGTTTTTATGATGGCATGGCGATTTATGACACAATGCAATATATTACGCCAGATGTTCAGACGATTGGTATCGGTTTACAAGCAAGTATGGGTGCATTTTTATTATCAAGTGGAGCCAAAGGTAAACGTTTTGCCTTGCCTCATAGTAAAATTATGATTCATCAACCAAGCAGTAATACCAAGGGCAAAGTGACTGATATGGAAATTGATTTGCGTGAAGGTATAGCTGTCAAAGAAATGTTAGCGACATTACTGGCTAAAAATACTGGTCAAAAACTGTCTAAAATCAAAACTGACATGGAACGCGACTATTGGATGACCCCAGCCGAAGCCAAAGAATATGGGTTGATTGACGAAGTTATTGTTAAGTCGTAGAATATTTGTTCAGACAATCTGATATACTAAACTTAATATGTACATGGGTTTAGTAATTACATTTTTTATATTATGTATTGTGTCAACAGGTATCGCAGTATTGTCTCCGTTACTAGCTTTAACGATTTTTATTTCATTTAAGATCTCTAAATCGAAATTAAAAATTAAAAAATATTTCGGATATATTAACACAGGATTTTGGCTACTCGGCCTTGTATGTTTTTGGTGCTATGTCGCATGGTCTACATCTACCTTAGTTAGATCTGGTGAACACGAAAGCGCGGCTATAAGTGGGCAAATAATGCTTCCTCTTTGTGGAGCTTTTATATTTAACGCAATAGTTTCTTTCTTTTCTTATAGATCATTTGTAAGAAAATACAATACAATAACTATCTCTAATTTGAATGATGTCAAACTGAACCAAAATATTCAGCCTGAAGAAGTTATTACCAAATCATAGGTTTATAGAAAATAGTCGAAAAACTCTTGACTATTGTGTAGGTTTACTTCACAATGAGTGCTAAGAAGTAGTGTAGCTGCTGTTATTTATGTCTTTTAGTATGAGTGGCATCGTACAGAGGACTGACCGCAGTTAAGGGAATCTTCGCCGCCAAAGAAAGCCCTTCGCTGGACAGCGAATATACTAAAAACAATTTAACTCATTGAGGAGTAGTATCATCTATGGCAAAAGCCAAACTTGATAGCGCTAAACGTGTCTTTTTTACTGAGGGAGACACAGCGCTGACATTACCAAATTTAATTGCTCATCAAAAAGATAGTTGGCGTGATTTTGTCGAGACTGGTTTGAGCGAGATTTTCTCGGAATTAAACCCAATTGACGATTATACTGGTCAGAAACTTGCTCTAAGATTCAAAGATTACGCATTTCAAGATCCCAAAAATAGTGAAAAAGATGCCAAAGAAAATAATTTAACGTTTGATGCGCCTCTGCGCGTTAATGTCGAATTAGTTAATAAAGTAACTGGCGAAGTTAAAGAACAAGAAATATATCTTGGCGATTATCCATGGATGACAGATCGTGGTACGTTTATTGTTAATGGTACAGAACGTGTTGTTGTATCTCAGTTAATCCGAAGTGCCGGCGTATTCTTTACTGCAGACAAGGCAGCAAATCGTAATTTTTACGGTGCAAAACTTATTCCTGGTCGTGGTGTATGGCTAGAGCTCGAAACAGCTGCTAATGGTACAATTTATGTCAAAATTGATCGCCGTCGTAAATTGCCAATTACAACACTCTTGAGGGCATTAGGTCGCAGTAAAACTTCTGAAATCAAGAGTTTATTTGACGATATCGATACCGGTGAAATTAAATATATTGATGCTACATTAGACAAAGACCCTGCTCGTGGCTCAAATGAAGCCTTAATTGAGGTTTATCGACGTTTACGCCCAGGAGATTTAGCAACTATTGATAATGCGCGCAGTATGATTGAGCGCATGTTCTTTGATTTTAAGCGTTTTGACTATAGCCGAGTCGGTCGTTATAAACTTAATCAACGACTTGGTATCAAATTACCAAATACAGTTGAAAATCGTGTATTCCAACTCAATGATTTGGTTGCCATTATTCGCGAAATTATACGATTAAATAATACTCAAGACAAACCTGATGATATTGATGCATTGTCAAATCGTCGAGTTAAACTAGTCGGCGAACTAGTCTCTCGTCAGTTCCGTGTTGGTATGTTGCGTATGCAACGTAATGCTATGGATCGTATGAGCATGATTGATATCGAGAATGTTACACCAGGACAATTGATTAATGCTCGTCCAATAGTTGCAGCTGTCAGGGAATTCTTTGCCAGTTCACAACTTTCTCAATTAATGGATGAGACTAATCCATTAGCTGAACTTTCTCACAAACGCCGTCTCAGTTCCATGGGACCAGGTGGATTATCTCGCGAACGTGCTGGATTTGACGTTCGTGATGCACATCCAACTCATTATGGCCGTATCTGTGTTGTTGAAACGCCAGAAGGTGCCAATATTGGACTAGTGTTGAACTTAGCGTCATACGCACGTGTAAATGAATATGGATTTATTGAAACTCCATATCTAAAAGTCGAAAAAGGTAAAGTAACTAAAAAAGTTGTCTATCTAGATGCAGCGCGTGAACTCAATGAAGTTATTGCTGACGCTAGTGTTAAGTTAAATGCCGATGGCTCGTTCGTTGATGAGCGCGTAAGTGCCCGAAACGGATTATTGCCAGAGCAAGTTGATGCACACGAAGTAACTTATGTTGACGCAGATCATAAGCAAATTTTAGGTAGTTCAGCAGCGCTCATTCCGTTTATTGAGAAGAACCGTGTTGATAGATCTTTAACTGGTTCTGCCATGCAAAAACAAGCTGTACCGCTATTGATCCCAGAAGCTCCAACTGTAGGAACTGGCATTGAAGGTGATATTGCTAGAAATACTAGTCAATTGATTTTGGCAAGTGGTAAAGGCGAAGTTGTTCGTGCTGACGGTGACGAAATTCATGTCAGATATAATGATGGTGTCAAAGTTTATAGTCTTATCCATTTTGCAAAAAGTAACGATGATCGCTCAATTAACCAAAAAGTTCGCGTAACACGTGGCCAAAAGGTCAAAGAGGGGGATGTATTAATAGAAGGTTCATCAATTGCTAATGGTGAACTTGCTCTTGGTCGTGATCTACTAGTCGCATTTATGCCTTGGGGTGGTTATAATATGGACGATGCAATCGTTTTATCTAATCGTGTTGTTCAAGACGATGCACTAACAAGTATTAATATCAAAGATTACAATATTGAAGTTCGCGAAACCAAACTTGGTGACGAAATCGTAACTAGTGATATTCCGAATGTTAGCGAAGATTCTTTGCGACATCTAGACGAAAATGGCGTCGTTCAAGTTGGTTCTGAAGTGAAAGCTGGGGATGTATTAGTTGGTAAAATTACACCAAAAGGTGAACAAGAATTGTCGTCTGAAGAGCGTTTGCTTCGCGCTATCTTTGGTGAAAAGGCTAAAGACGTCCGCGACACATCACTACGCATGAATAATGCTGGTAGTGGTAAGGTTGTTGGAGTAAAGATTTTTAGTCGCGAAAATGGTCACGAACTAAAAGCTGGAGTTTTAATGCAAATTCAGATTTTTGTTGCACAACTTCGCAAGATTAGTGTTGGTGATAAATTAGCTGGACGACATGGTAATAAAGGAGTTGTTGCTAAAATTTTGCCGATTGAAGATATGCCGTATCTGGCTGACGGAACTCCAGTTGATGTTGTTTTGAACCCGTTAGGTGTGCCATCACGTATGAATATTGGTCAGTTGTTTGAAACTCATTTAGGCATGGCAGCACGAGCTCTTGGATACAAGGTTGCAACGCCACCATTTAATGGCGTGCCAAACAAGATTATAAGTGATGAGCTTGAAAAAGCTGGATTTTCTCGTGATGGTAAATTCCAATTGTATGATGGTCGCGATGGTCAGGCATTCGAAGAATGTACGACTGTTGGTATTATGCATATGATTAAATTACACCATATGGTTAGCGACAAAATTCATGCTCGCTCAACTGGTCCATATACAATGGTCACTCAACAGCCGCTTGGTGGTAAAGCCCAAAATGGTGGCCAGCGATTTGGAGAAATGGAAGTATGGGCACTTGAAGCATATGGCGCAGCTGCCACACTTCAAGAAATGATTACTATTAAATCTGATGATGTTTATGGTCGTGCTAAAGCTTACGAATCAATTATTAAGAATGAGCCAATTGTTGGCCCTAAATTGCCAGAATCATTCAATGTGTTAGTCAAAGAACTTCAGGGTCTTGGACTACGTGTTGATTTATTAGATGAATCCGAAGATGTAATTGTTGATGCTGAACAAATTATTGGTGACGTGCATGATGAAATAGTGGCTCATGATGTCGAAGAAATAGACGACGAAATGGTAATTCATGATGTCGAAGAAATAGATGAAGAAATGGCAGACCAAGGTATTAATGAAATAGAAGAAATCAAGGAGGAGGCGTAATATGTTGCGAGTAATTGCGAATAATGGAATTGCTGATTTTAACGCAATCCGCCTAACAGTAGCTAGCCCCGAAGATATCTTGAAGTGGAGCAATGGTGAAGTTACGAAACCAGAAACGATTAATTATCGTACACAAAAACCAGAACGAGATGGATTATTTTGTGAGCGTATTTTTGGTCCAGTAAAAGATATTAGTCCGCATGATAATAAATTAAAGGGTATTCGTTCACGCGAAGCGGCAGTTGATAAAAATGGTGATTTAATTACCAAATCAATTGTACGACGTGAAAGAATGGCTCATATTTCACTAGCTACACCAGTTGCGCATATTTGGTTTATGCGAGGTACGCCAAGTGCTATGAGTTTGTTGCTTGGTATTACAGTTCGCAACCTTGAACGTATCGCTTATTTTGCCACGTACGTTATTTTGACGGCTAATAATGAAAAAATCGAACAATATCTAGCCGATTTAGAAGCTGAAACAGAAGCGGGTCGCGTAGCTATAAAAATTCGCTATGAACGTGAAGCTGGAGCCGAAGACGCCGATGTTAAAGCTTTAGCTACAGCACAATCGGCTGAAGTTGAAGAGCTCAATGAAATGTACATGGTCAAAAAAGCTCAACTTGAAAGTTTAGTAAAAAGTGCTTTGATCAGTGAGATCGAGTATCGTAATCTACCGGAGGAATATGCAGATTTGGTTGAAGTTGGCATGGGTGGAGCTGCTCTTAAAACTCTGCTTGACGAAATTGATTTACCTGCGCTGATTGCTAAACTTAGCGAAGAAGTAGCTGGTGCCAAAGGTCAACGAGAAAAGAAACTCTTAAAACGCTTAAAGATGCTAGAAGGTATGCTCGTCGCTGGTATTAAACCTAGTAGTTTGGCACTTACAGTTCTACCTGTAATTCCACCGGACTTACGTCCTATGGTGCAATTAACTGGTGGTCGTTTTGCAACAAGTGACCTTAACGATTTATATCGTCGTGTTATCAATCGCAATAATCGTCTCAAGAAATTAATTGGCCTCAATGCGCCTGAAGTTATTTGCCGCAACGAGATGCGTATGCTCCAAGAAGCAGTTGATGCATTGATAGATAACAGTGCTGCAAAAGGTAATCGTGCGGTAAATGCAACTGGTGGTCGTAGACGTCTAAAGTCTATTAGCGATATGTTAAAAGGCAAACAAGGTCGTTTCCGTCAAAACTTGCTTGGTAAACGTGTTGACTATTCGGGTCGTTCAGTAATTGTTGTTGGACCAAAACTCAAAATCGATGAATGTGGTTTGCCAAAACAAATGGCGTTAGAACTATTCAAGCCATTCATCATTAGTTGGTTAATTCGTGGCGAACACGCTTATAATATTCGTTCAGCAACTCGTTTAATTGAGTCTGGTGACACATTGGTATGGGATGCACTCGATGCAGTTATAGAAGATAAATATGTGTTACTTAACCGTGCTCCAACTTTACACAGACTGGGTATTCAAGCCTTTCAGCCTGTACTGGTTGAAGGTAAAGCAATTCAGCTTCATCCATTAGTCGCTAATGGATTTAATGCTGACTACGATGGCGACCAAATGGCAGTTCATTTGCCACTTTCTGTTGATGCTCAGCGCGAAGCTCGCGATTTAATGAGTGCCACAAATAACTTGTTGAAACCTGCCGATGGTGCGCCAGTTCTTAGTATTGGTCAAGACGTAGTTTTGGGTAATTATTACCTGACATACGAAAAACCAAGTGCTCAGACTAAAAAAATAAAAGCATACAGTTCTGTTTATGAAGCTGAAATGGCATATGATTTTGGATATCTAGAGCTACAAAGCCCAATTCGTTTGAATTTCAGGGGTGAAATACGCGAAACAACTCTGGGTCGTGTATTTTTCAATGATATTTTGCCAGAGAATTTCCCATACGATAATTCAGTCCAAACCAAAAAACAGTTAAAGCGTGTACTAGCTAAGGTCTTTAACGATTATGGTGCCGAAGCAACGGCCCTAACTGCCGACCGCATGAAAGGCTTAGCTTTTCGTTATGCAACAATTGCAGCCGTATCAACTGGCAAAGACGATTATGTTCAATTTGATGAAACTGGCAAATTTATAGCAGAAGGCGATGCTAAAACAAAGCTTATAGCTGAACAGTTTGACCAAGGTCTTATAACCGAAGAAGAACGTTATAGTCTAACTATTGCTACTTGGCGCTCAATCGACCGTAAAATTGCTGATTTCTTGCAGAGTAAATTGCGAGACATGGATACCAGTATCAGTGTTATGGTTAACTCAGGTGCTCGTGGCGATATTAGTAATGTTAAGTGGGCCTCAGCTATGATTGGTATTATGGTGGATTCCAACAACCGTGAAATCGAGTTGGCAATTCGTTCTAATTACAAAGATGGACTAAGTTCACTTGAACAGTTCGTAGCTACTCGTGGTGCACGTAAAGGTGGAATTGATACTGCACTTAGGACTGCTGATGCTGGTTATCTTACACGTCGTTTAGTTGACGTATCTCAAGATGTATTTACTGTCGAAGATACTATGGGTGATGATGAAGGTTTTGCTATTTTACGCAGCGAATCAGAACTAACCATGATTAATTTTGGTAACAGATTAGTCGGACGATTTACTGCCGAAAATATACCTGGTTATATCGAAGCAGACCAGATTATCACACGCGATATTGCCAATGCCATCGAAGCTGATCCAAAGATTACAAGTGTCAAGATTCAATCTGTTTTGTCGACC
>Ga0247840_10009812_pt1 | contig 12192 bp, 9 predicted proteins | sample LaCruzMarch2015__FD_192404 | JGI IMG/M metagenome (GOLD analysis project Ga0247840, IMG submission 192404) | Freshwater microbial communities from meromictic Lake La Cruz, Castile-La Mancha, Spain - LaCruzMarch2015_17m | ecosystem: Environmental > Aquatic > Freshwater > Lake | place: Spain...
TTCAGCACTCATCGCCTTAACTAAAAAGTATATACCAGCAGCTAATGCAGCTACTGCAGCTACAACTAACCCAATTGGATTTGCTGCCATTGCTGCGTTCCATAACCATTGAGCGGCTGCAGCAACTTTTTTAGCTATTGCTGCTCTAAGAGTTGTTTTTTCTTCAAGTTCATTTGCGGCTGCTTGTGCTTTTGTTGCTACAATTCCTAAACCAACTACTACTAATTCTTTTAATTTATTAGCATAATAAAGAAACATACCTTTTAATCTAGATGTATCAGCTAATTGTTGAAGTACAACACCTACTTGAATTGCTGCATTTAACTTATCTTGTATATCTTTAATCTGTTTCTCATCAGCTCCAAATACTTTTAAAGAAGCAGAAACTCCAACTAATGCAGTATTAGCAATACCTAACATAGTAGCAAAGTTGCCGAATGTATCTCCTGGATCGAATGCGGTTACAGAAGCTTTAAGGTCTTGCATTTTACCTTTAACGTCGGCTAAACGAACAAGAATTGCTTGTTTATCTTTATCGTTAAGTATAGCAGATCCTAACGACCCTTGAAGTTCAATTGCATATCTTTTTAAATCTTGTAGAGATCCTTTAACTCTAGAATCATCAAGTAATAATTTAACATTAATAGTTTGGTCAGCCATTTTATTTTATTGTTTTTAATATAGACCCATCTTTTATAATTTCGACTACTTTCATTGTTGCCCAAATTATATCTTGTCTCTGAGATATTGCCATTTCGATTGCTGTTCTTTTAAAATCTTTATAAAAACAATTCTCATAAATTTTAAAAGTATTGTAAATCTTTTTCATTAATTTCTTTTCTTCCTTAGTTACTAAATATTCTATATTTTCTACTTTTCTACTTTCTCTTATTTCTTTATCAAATGAGTATATAAAAGTAACTGCTGTATATAACCTTTTTGGTATTTCTATTATTTGCATATTTTAATTTATTTTAATGACAAACTGCAACAGGCGTGCTTTTATCAGTTGTATTACCTATTCCTAATTGACCATCTCTATTATAACCCCATCCCCATACTTGACCTTGATCATCTAAAGCATAACCGTTATATAGATCATCTGTCACAACACATCTAAAAAGGTGTTCACCACAAACTTTAATAGGAGATGTTTTACTTATTATTGTATTATCACCTAATTGTCCTTTATTATTCTCACCCCATGAATAAGTTTCATTATCTGTAGCTATAGCTAGCCAATATCTACCTACTGATATATCACAATAACTATGATTATATGGCATAGCTACTGGACTAAAAGGTGATGTGTTACTTACATACCAACCTTTTGCGTTATTATCTAAAGCTACTGTTCCAAATACACCAACGGCTATTTTACAAAATGTTTGAACGCCTATTACTTCAGTAGGAGTTGATTTATTTGGAATTATTACATCACCCCAAACCCATAATTTGTTATGATTATCAATTGCTAATGAATGTGACCCCATAGCAATATTACAAAATGTATGGTTACCATAAATAGCGGTTGGTGTACATGTTGTAAATCCAAAATCGCTATTACCTATACCTAAACTACCATTATTATTAGAACCCCAAGCCCAAGCTTTTCCATTATTATCAATTGCTCCTGATTGAACAGAGAAGCCTGCTGATATATGACAAAATGTGTGGTTACCACAAATAGCTACTGGAGTAGATTTATTTGTACCAGAATTATCACCTAAACAACCAAACGCACCACCAACTTCTCTATTATAACCCCAAGCCCATGATTTACCATTTTCATCAACAGCAAGAGCAAAACCATTTCCTCCACTTATCTTATTGAAATTATGATTACCACAAACAGCTACTGGTATACACTGATTAATAGTACTATTATTACCTAATTGTCCTCGTGAATTATATCCAACAGCATATAATTTATTACTTAATTGTGATTTAAATATTACTGCTTCACCAACAGCAGCTAATAAATTAAAAATATCAATACATTCATATAATAATTCTGTATTACCACTACAATTTAACATAGGATACATACAATCTGCTAATATTAATCGTTTTTTCTCCATTATTAATTTGTATTTATTAGTATATTAGCATCAGTTATTACTAAAGTTTCTGCTGCTACAGTTTTAACCCACAATTCTATATAATCATTTTTTTTAACATCAGGTATATAAACATTAGTACCAATATTAAACGAACCAGTACTATCTACAAGTTGTCTTATATTACCATAAGTAGTTGCAGTTGATGAATTTTTAACAAAAGCAAATGTACAATCTGCTGGTTGAGTAGAAGCTGTTAATGTAAAATTAGCCCATATTTGCATATCTTTTGAATGACTTGGCAAATAAGTAATTCTATTTGTTGCACCAGTTGTAATAGCAAACTTTTTATTATAAAAATTAGAAACTGTATATTGAACTGGTTTCCATATATTAATACCTGTTGTTGTACCTGTCGAAGAACCAATAATATTTATTTTAGCATGTGGTTTCATATCTTCGATACCAGTATTATTTAACATAACAATATCTGCATCCCTGCCATCTGATCTTGTAAAATCAAATCCAGAATAGAAATTAGCATAGTTATTCCAAATATTACCAATTATTGAAAATTCACTAAAAGAAGTATTTGTTGAATTAGGTTTCTTTACAAATGTTTGACCTGTATGTAAATATTCAGCTGTATCCATTTGCGAACTTACATAAATAGTATTACCAGATATTAAATTAATACCAGTATAACCACTTAATGTATTATCAACTACATCACAAGAATAGTCAACACCCATACTTCTGTATCTTGCACCTGATTTAGTTGTATTAAGTTCGAATCCTGATGTTCTACAATTATTAATAACTGCTTCAAATACCCAAAATTCAGAATTTGAAGTACTTAAAATACCTTTATTAAAATTATTTATTTGGCTATCTTTAAATTCGATATAAAGGTTATCTGTAGGAACATATAGACAAGTATTCAAAGGGCCTGAAGTAGTCCCAGAACCTTCTAAAATGATTTTAGTAAATGCAACATTTGAATTAATTGTAAATAATGGACCTGTAATTGTTCCAGGTTTTAAAGTTGCTTGACCATAACCACCACTTGTAATTATTAAATTATGTGGATAATTTATTGTTATGCCTGTATTAATTGTTTCTGTATCAGCTAATAAATGAACTGTTGTATCACCAGACATATTTGAATTTAACCAAGTTAAAGTACTTACTAAACTATTCGTATAAATTAAATTTGATTGACCTAACTCTAAACCATAAGTATGTAGTATATTACCTGTTGTATCATACCATAAACTTGTATTATAACAAGTAGTAGGAGATACTCCTGCTGAACCATTTACACCTGAACTACCTGATGAACCTGAACTACCAGATACACCAATACCACTTGAACCTGAACTACCTGATACACCAATACCACTTGAACCTGAACTTCCAGATGACCCTGATGAGCCAGAAACTGTCGATCCACTTAAGTCAGACCATAAAACTTTCTTTAATCTAAATTCATCCGATGCATCAGAAAGTAAAAAATAATCTGCGCCAGTTACTCCAGTTTTAGAAATTCTATCTGTAATTAGAGGACTATCTGTAATTTGAACATGAGAATGACTTGAAGCATTTGTAAAGAACTTACAAGTTTCATCCGTAAAAGAATATACTAAATTATAATTTGATTTTAAATAAAATGCATTTGCATATAATTCATTAGTTCCTACTGGTGAATTGCTAAAACCTAGATATAAATCACTACAATATAAAGTTGAACCATTTGTTCCATTTACTAATTCAATTCCAAAAGGACTTATATAATTTCCAATAGCACCTTGTTTTGCTGTTAAAATACAATTTCTAAATGTAATATTTATAGCATAACCATCAACTCTTATATTTGTATTACCAGTTAATCCTATATCATCTTGCCATTGTCCTAATCTTACACCATCAAATGTAATATTATTAACATAATTTACTGCATTACAATCGAACATTAACATATTAGTTCCATTACCTACTAATGAGCAGTTTTGATAATGAATATCACCATCAGTATTTATTGTTCTACCATTAAAATAAAGTAAACTTAATGTACCAATTGTTCCAACACCTCTAACTAATATATTATGGTGATTTAAAGTTACACCTGTTATAGCATCTGTTAAGGTTATTTGACCATCAATAATAATTTCTCCACCTTCAGCACAAGGATTATTTTGTATTGTACTAAATGCATCTATAAACTCTGTTTCATTATTTACATAAAGAATCATATATTGATTACAAGTTCCAGTATAAGCAGGAGCCCATACTGCTGTTCCACCTGAACCAACCGCTGTTAATACATAATTGTTAGTTGCACCTGAACTTAAATTAATATTTGGAGTATATAAAGTATCACCAGTTATGTTATACCAAAAATCTATATCTGTTGCACCTGTTATTGAACCACTTGTACCTGAACTACCTGAACTACCTGAACTACCTGAACTACCTGAACTACCTGATGTACCTGATGTACCCGATACTCCAACTCCTGAACTTCCTGATGAACCATTAACTCCTGATGAACCACTAGAACCTGAACTTCCTGATACTCCAATTCCTGAACTTCCTGATGAACCTGAACTACCTGATGAACCTCCAATTCCTGAACTTCCTGATGAACCACTAGAACCTGAACTTCCTGATGAACCTGAACTACCTGATGAACCTCCAATTCCTGAACTTCCTGATGAACCACTTGAACCTGAACTACCTGATGAACCTCCAATTCCTGAACTTCCTGATGAACCACTTGAACCTGAACTACCTGATACTCCAATTCCTGAACTACCTGATGAACCACTTGTTCCAGAAGAACCAGAATTAGGTTTTACACAAATAGTATAATCGTTTCCTATTGTAATTGTTCCGCCACTAGAAGTTATTGCATAAGGGTTTGTATCTCCAAACCAAATATTAGGATAATACCATAATTCAACTACATTATTAAACCAAGTACAATAGTTAGTCGGGTCTTGAACTTCTGTAAGAGTTATTTGACAATTAACATAAGAAGTTAATAAGCTTTCTTGATTAACATTATTATCATCAATGATATTTACTACCATTTGTTCTATATCATACCAAGTTGTACCAGATTTACCAGCACTACATTGACCACTAGTAGCAATATTGAAATAATCATCTTGTCCTATATACTTCCAAGTAGAACAAAATACAGAACCACCTCCACCTTGTGAAGGTCTCCATTCACCCCAACCATCAGGGCTTACAGCAGTTAAAACATAGTTAGTAACATCAATAGTTGTACCAGTTCTAACTTGAATTTGATCAGTAGAAGTTCTTTCATAAACATATGCTTGTTCAGTATGAAAGTTATAACTATCATCTAAAATAGTATGACCCGAACCAAATAAAACTTGATGTGTATAACCAGAAGTTTGTCCTGAATTAAATGTATTATCACTACCTACAATAAAAATGTTATCCATACTTAAATTATTTTATTTCTACTCCCAATTATATTTATATTCTCATTATTATCCAATAACTCATTACTATCTCCGATAATCATCGTATTCATTACTGTACCTAAATGGTTATTAATTCCAATTAAAATTAAATTCGATTTATTAGAAAATTTATTTGATTTTCTATTATCTTGTAACAAAGCACCTCTATAACTTTCTTCATCCCAATCAGAAATTGTATTACCAGATGCATCATAAAATATACCCACTTGCTCATTTGGTTTTACAATATTAATATGATGTATTGGCTTATTTTCTTTACCTCTTCCAACTGCAATTCTGTAAGGAGATTTAACTGCTAAATAATTTGAACTCAATTTTAATAATTCAATAGTACATAACTCATTTGGATTCCAATCTACAATCTTATTTACAATATAAGAACTATTAGCAATTCTTACAGTATTTTTGAAACTAAAATTATTTATATCTAATTCATTTAACTTTATTTGATATTTAATAAGTTTAGTATCGTGATCCATTAAGCCATTTAAGTAATTTCTATAATACATATACCATAGGTTTTGATAAGTAACTGCATTACCATTAATAGTAAAATAATAGTATTCATTATTACCAAATTCGTAGTCATAAACATCAAAATAAGGGTTATCTAGATGCCCTGCATAAGGTTGCCAGTTAATACTTGCGCCTGAACTTAATAAATAGTTCCAACCTTGAAATGGAGAATGAATAACAAATGATTTATCTCCTTCAATTGGTATATTTTTATAATAAAGTATTCTAGGATTAAAAGCTCTTTGTTCTACATCGTCATCATTTAAAGAAGGTGTACCTTTTCCATCTACTTCACCATAGATTTTTGATAATACAATTTCAGTTTCGCCATAATAACCTAGAGGAGTTGGTGAAGAAACTGTTTTAATTGTGATTAAATCTTCTGATTTTATATCATTATATTGATATTTTTGACCGTAAATCTTATTAGTATTAGTCTTAAACTTATTATTCATTGAATCATCATCTTCTTTCATTGTAAGATAAACGCTTTTATCAATAAATTCTGGCAATCTTGTTATTTCACAATCACTAACATCAACTTTTGAACTCCAATCAACAAAAGTTCCACCAGAATAATACAAATCTGTTGGTTCAATTATTAAATGCTTCTGTCTTAAAGGATCTTCATCAACAATTAAGTTAAACATTGTGATAATATCTTTTACAAATTCAATTTGCTTTGGAACTTTATCTCCAAATAACATATTCATCTGTAATTCTTCACCTTCATAAATCTGATTGTCAATTTCAACTGGAGTCATTGAAAATGAAGAACCTGAATATATAACAAAATTAGGACCACTAGCTGATGTTTTACTAACTCTTAAATATACTTGATCTCCTGCATTTATATTAACAGCAGCTTTATTTAAATAAATAGTATCCTTATAAACTGTATTAGCAGGAACTTTTATAAAAATATCATAAAAAGATAAATTACCTACTGGCCCAATAAATAAAGTTAAATAATAATGTCGTTCTGTTGGATAAGATACTTGACCAACAGTGATAGTGGCTTCTAAATCATAACTACCAGTTTTATCAGTAAATATTTTACCTGTTGTTACATTATATTGATTGTCTATATCAGAAATAATATTATTAAATGCTAAATATTTAAAATTATTAGCTGTTAATAAAGCTACATTTGTAGTATAATCCACATCAACTAACTTCTGAGTATTTAACCAAGTTGTATCATGAACAAACTTACCAGTCCAAGGGCATACTAAATTCTTAAAATGGTCTGTATTTAAGAACGTAGATTCATAAGTAAAACCTGCTTTCAAAAATATTCTATCCCATAATTCTTTTACATAAATTGCTGGATGAATATTCTTCATTTCAAAAACATTATTACCATCAGTATTACCAATATAATCAATCAATGGATATTCGTATCTAAATGATTGACCAGTTTGCCACCAACAAGCAATAATTCTATCCATACCAAAAGTATGATCTAAATCTGAGACATCAATATTCTTAGTTGTATCATCATTAAGAAATATCTTACTATCACTAAGTACATTTGAGAAAGTTGCTGATTCACTTAAAAAAGTTATATCATAAGAAGTTGGATAATCAAATACAATATTAACTTTCTGTACTTTAATTGAACCCGAACGAATTAAGATACTATTATAATAAAAATAAGCTTCTAAACTTTTATTAAGATATACTTGATCTACAAGAGTTGAAACATTAATATCTTGAAGGTTATCAAAAATAATATTGTTATTTTTTGTAGCAGGTATAGTAATTGTTTTTGAGTAAGTAGAATTTCTTTTAGAAATATCCCTAATATCATTAACAGAAAAATTTAAGTTAATTGGTTGGTCATCAAAGAAATCTAAATCATAAGTTATACCTGATTTAACAACCTTAATTTGACTATTTATCATCCTCTCTGAATTATTTTCTTGTTTGCAGAAGTAATCTTAATCTGATATGAATATAGACCCTCATCTTTGGTATTTTTTTCAGAATATTCCGTGTCCAAAACTACATAATTTCTATAAACACCATTCTCTAACACCCTTACATCTGGACTTTCGAGTAAACTTTTTATTAAAAGATTCTGATAATCATTAATCCAATCAGTATTTAACGTAGTTATATCATCAATCGTAGTTAAATATTGCGAAGTTCCCCTTGAATTCGTATCACCATAAGCAATCCATTTGTTATAAACATCCCTTTTTATCTTATAATCTTTATATTTTCTCTTATTAAATATAAAATTACTCCATCCACCGTGTTCATTTAACCAATAAACATCAGTCCAATCATTATAATTACACTTAGCTTTGTTATAAACATAAGTATAAGCTGATCCAACGTAATCTTCTGATATATTATTAATATTAATTGTATAATAAGTCCAATTTATAGGTGTAGAACCTGTTGGAAGATTTGCAGGCCCTGCTCCAATGTGATACATTGTATTAGCAGAACAAGTTAAAGAATAAGTAACATCACCTAATGAAGTAGTTCCGTTATAGAAATCAAAAGTCATAGTAGCAACCATTGCGTCTGCAGATATAAAGTATAAATACATTTTCTCAGTTGTATCTAAGTAAAATTTATCTGTAACAGTTAAGAAATGACCTATTGTTGAACCACTTTTCATTAACCAATAAGCGTTAGTATAAAGGGCATCATAGTTTTCATAAATCTGACAACCATTGTAAAAATACTTTGTACTATTAGTAGCGCCAGTATAACTTACAATTGGATCTCCATATTCTTCACTAAAATTAAATGAAATAGTTTTCATACTATTTGGGCAAGTAGTTAAAGCAGTAGAAGTAGAAATATCACTAGTTAAATAGTTATTAATAAAGCTTGTAGGGTTATAATAACCATAACCAGATGAATCAGGAAGTAATTTAATTGTAGTTAATAAGGTTGCACCATTGTATATTTTTACTACAAATTTAAAATTAGTTTGAGCAACATTAGTAGATGATATTTTGTAATAACAACTATTAGTATCGTAAGCTCTAATATAATTTTCAGGTGAATGTGATAAAGTTATGCTCATTTGCTATTTAATTCTTTTTGTATACCTTTCTCTAAATCTTGAGCGAAAGCCGCCTCCAACTCATGAAAAGCATCTTTACTGTACAATTTATTTATTGCTGGATTATAAAAATCCAACGGTTTAATTCCTTTTTCTTTTATACTTTTCGCTACTACATACGTTGCTCCTTCCATTGAAATCCCTTTCCATTTAGATTTCATACTTTCGAATACTTTTCTACCATTTGCTCCTTTGAACCATTCTCTAATTGCCCAAGAAGGAGGTTGTTTAGCACCTTTTCTTCTACCAGAAATAACATATTTAGCATAAGGAGCAGCTACATAAAATTGAATACCACCTTGAACTACTTTCCATCCAATTGAATTTGAGAGTTGTCCTGTATTAAATTTACCAGCTTTTTTAATATGGTTTCTCATCAACATTACTGTTGCATCTGCCATCTTAAATAATCTCCTTTTAGTTTGTTCTAATTCCATTATAAACCATATCTATTTTTAAAGTAATCAAAATTAGTTGTCATTTCTGTACTATCCAATATCCTATCATAACACATTAAGAAACCAAATTCTATATTACCAAACTCATCACCACCAGTATGACAACCAATTGACCAACCATTAGGTCCTTGTGAACCTGCTGAATTACCTACATTAAATATATTATTAACATATAAATTATACGTACCACCTATAATACCATTTGCAGTATAAATACGCCAAGCTGTACTATTATAAGGTCCTGCTGGTAATGCAATTGCTCCTTCTGCATAATAGTTTTCTGGATAATTTTGCCAATGTCCTACTAACCAATTGTTATTTAAACAACTTAAACTACGTCCTACATTTGGTACAATATATCTTGTTGCGCCCATTATTGTAAAATCGTGATTGTTTGAATTATAAGTAGAACATCTTATATACTGATTTATACCATCTAATTGAATTACACCACCACTTGAAGCTGAATAAGTTCCGCCATTTGGCATTGTTGCACTATTAGTTCCTAATGGTGAAATATCTGTCATATTAGTACCTGAACCTGGATAAGAACTAGAATCACCTGCATCAATATACATTATTAACCCTGATGTTACATAACTTGGTCCTGGTGGGGTTATAGTTTCGGTATAGTATACTTTTTCTAAATTATTAAAAAAGATTTCACCGTTACTACCATTAAATATTACATTGTTTGCCATTTTAAATCTTTATTTTAAAAATATCTTATTGCCCTTACCCTACTTGTTAAACCTACTGATTGACTTATTAATGCACCATCACTTACCCTTAAATAATAAGCAGTTGAATTACTTGCTTGATTCCCAGAAGCCCAAAGATTAACAGATAAACTATCTAATAAAGCCCTATTATTCCATATCTCTGTTAATTCATCTTTACTTGGCATTACCCAATCATTATAACCTGATGAAGTTAAACCCGTACAATAAGCTGCTGCTGGTGAATAACATAATGCAAGTATATTTACTGTATTATTACCACCTTCTAATATTGCAGCAGATGTTGAAATATTTATACCTGGACAACCCCAAGTTACAATACCTGATGTATTGCCAGATAAATCAATTACAAACCCATTTAACCCATCATTATATGTATATACCACTATACCACCTTGGGCATATTGCCCTGTGGTATAGGTTGGTCTATCATCTACTAATAATCTTTTAGTATTTAATAATACTTGGTTATTTGCGTCTAATTGTAGTTTCATCTTTTCTTAAAAATTAAAGTTGGTGGATATAATGAAGTTTCTGGTATTAATTCAAATTCATCATTATACTTTTCATAAAAATAAGTTCCTTTACCTACCGAATTTTCTGGCATATCTTGATAAGGTGTAGTATGTTGTCTAAAACCATTATAATAACAATAGTCATGTAAGATAAATATCTTAGTACAATCTTTTAATTCATCAATAGTTCTAATTCTTTCTTCCCATATACCCTGATCTACAAATACAAAATCATACTTTTCTTTCTTCAATTCAGTATAATCAAACTTAGCCCAATCAACTAAATTGAAAGTATAGTTACTTAAACTATATTTACTTTTCATTTTTTCATACCAATCAATAACGTGTTCGAAACTTTGTACTGTAAGTATATCTTTATATTTATTAGCATATTCATTAAAGACTATTGATGAACCATCACCTGATCCAAATTCTAATACATTAACTTTTAAATTAAACAAAGGGTCGTGCATTAAAAGTATATCTAAAATTCTTTTAATATATTCTTGATGTGTATAATATCCATTCATATTAGGATTAAAGTATTCCATTTTTATTTATTATTTTTAAATAACACAGACTGCTATTGGCGTTCTTACACTTGTTGTATTATTATTACCTAGTTCATTATTGGTATTATATCCCCAAGACCAATATTTATTATTTTTATCAATTGCTAAACCACCTTGCGAAGTTCCTTGTATATAACAAAATGTATGATTACCACATATAGCAACTGGTGTACAAAAATCAGATATAGAATTATTACCTAATGCACCATTTGGTTGTGTTCCCCAACCCCAACCTTTACCATTTTTATCAATTGCTAATGTTCTTAAATATTGTGCATGAATATGACAAAAGGTTTTAGTTCCATAAACTGCAATCGGTGTTCGTTTACTTACTTTTGTTCCATCACCTAATTGCCCTACTAAATTATTACCCCAAGAATAAGCTTTACCGTGATTATCTATTGCTACTACAAAGTTTTGACCCCCAACTGATATTTTACAAAATGTATGATTGCCACACACTGCAACTGGCGTTGATGTATTACCCGTTGTATTATTACCTAATTGACCTGATGCGTTATCACCCCAAGTCCAAGCTTTACCGTTTTCTAATGCAACTGAATTATAATCATCAGTAGCCATTATTTGAAATGTATGATTACCACAAACTGCGATTGGTGTTCTAGCAGAAGTTAATGAATTATTACCTAATTGTCCATTATCATTCTTACCCCAAGCCCATACTTTATTATTTTTATCTAACATTAAAGTATGCCAAGATGAAG
>Ga0247840_10009813_pt1 | contig 12191 bp, 10 predicted proteins | sample LaCruzMarch2015__FD_192404 | JGI IMG/M metagenome (GOLD analysis project Ga0247840, IMG submission 192404) | Freshwater microbial communities from meromictic Lake La Cruz, Castile-La Mancha, Spain - LaCruzMarch2015_17m | ecosystem: Environmental > Aquatic > Freshwater > Lake | place: Spain...
ATTGGTGTTACCGCATCAGTATGCGCAAAGATACATCGGTGATAAAGTCCGGCAGGCCGAGCAGAGGAGATTCTTGGCGAACAGTCTCGCCGTCTCCGCAAAACTGTTGGTCGAATCTCTTATTGACAACCAACTCACCGAGTCGCAACTCATCGCGGCCCAGCAGGCCCTGGAGGCGGGCGACGATACCCTGGACCGGGCCATCCTGGCGCGGCTCAAGACCGATGGCATCGACGGCAGCGACGAGCCGCTCTTTCCGGACCTGGATCAACTCTACGACCTGTTGAGCCGCGCGACGCGGGAGGCGACAGCCGATGATGTCTGAGCACGGGGCGGACGCGGTCGCCAAGGCGCCGAGATCCCCCGGCGTTCGGCGCCGCAGTCGCCTAACGTTCCAGAAAGCATTGTTGAAACAGGTTCTTGCGGAAGCCCCTCGCCAGGATCATTTTCGTGACATCACGAAGATGATCGTGCGGGGAACCAGACTCCGGAAGCAGCGGTTTAGGATTCGGTGCGCAATCGCTTGTCCACCCTGCGGCCGGAGTTATGATCCAGGCCGGGCGCTCCGATGATGCCTAGCAGACGCTCCAGCGTTCAGGGCCGGTTTTCAAGGTGGATTCCGGAGGGCGATTCCGTGCCACGCCAGCGGCATGAATGCCCCGGTGGATGAGAATCAAAGAGAGAGAAGCTTTATGAACATGAGCATCGCTGTTGCGGATGAATTGATGAATGAGGCATTGCGGCTGACGGGGCTCGCCAGTAGTGAAGAAGTAATCGAGGTAGCCCTCAAGGAGCTGGTTGAAAAGCGCCGCCATGATGTGCTTGCACAGGCATTCGGGCGGCTCCCCTGGGACGGGGATCTCGCGGCGATGAGGGCCGACGCGTGATCGTAGTCGACTCTTCGGTCTGGATCGATTACTTCAACGGCAAGCTGACCCATCAGACTCTTTTCTTGCGAGACGAAATCGACCGCCGGGAAATCGTCGTTGGGGATTTGATCTTGTGCGAGGTCCTGCAGGGCTTCCGATACAATAAGGACATGATGGTTGCCCGCGAACTGCTGTTGGGCTTTCAGTTGCGCGATATGGTGGGTCGGGAAATCGCGCTCAAAGCGGCGGAGTCCTATCGGATATTGCGTGCGCGCGGGATTACGGTGCGCAAGACAATCGACGTGCTGATCGGTACTTTCTGCATACACAATGGTTTCTCGCTCCTGCATGATGACCGTGATTTTGATGCGATCGAGCAGCTTGGGCTTCAAGTGGTCAAGCCGACTAAGCCGCAATGAATCCGAATTGCCCGCTCTGTAGTGGTTCTCGTACTCAGGGGCACGCCACCTTTGCCGCCGAGTTGGGTTTCGGCGTGGTCGTGGTGCGGCATGTGCCGGCCATGGTCTGTGACCAGTGCGGCGAGGAGTGGCTCGACGACAGCGTAGCCGAAACCCTGGAGTCGGTCATCGCCGCGGCGCGCACCAAGCACACCAACGTGGAGGTCACGGAATGGCGGGACCGGGCGGCCTGAACCGTTTTTCCGGTTCCGCTTGAGAATGAGAAAGACGAACACTTTGGCGTTTGAATTCGAGGTTGATCAGCGATGAAATTTCCGGGGCTTGAGCGAATCACCATCGATCCCCGTGTCATGGGCGGCAAGCCATGCATTCGCGGGATCAGGATCACCGTCGGTACCATCACCGGTTTACTCGCATCCGGAGAGTCTGTCGACAGCGTGCTGGCGCTTTATCCGAGCCTTGAACGCGAGGATATCTACGCCGCCCTGGCCTATGCGACCTGGCGCGCCGAGGAATCTGCGGAGAGTGGAATGAACGCTGAAACCGAACGCACTGCCCGGCGCTTTCTCGAACGAGTCCGGGAGCGATACGACGTCACCGGCGCGGTGCTGTACGGCAGCCGGGCGCGTAAGCATGGGGGGTGCGACAGCGATGCGGACCTCGCGGTTCTGTTGAACGGTCCGCCTGGCGATCGCATCGACGTCGCGGTCGTCATGGCGGGGCTCGCCTTCGATGTGATGTTGGAGACCGGTATTCTGGTGGACCCGCTGCCGTTGTGGGATGAGGAGTGGAGTCACCCGGAGCGCTTCGTGAACCCCGCCCTGATCGCCAATATTCAACGCGATGGAGTGCGGTTATGAGTCAGGGGGCATCATTCCCCGCGGATGTCACCCGACGCGGAGCGTCGCGGGCTGCATTCCCACGCGGAGCGTGGGAACGAGACGAACGCGTTGGAGCGCAGTGGGCGCGCGTATGACGATTCCAAACCTGAAGGTCCTGGAGGGGCTGGATCCGGACCTCCGAACTGCCCTGGTGTCCCAGGTGCGGGACCTCTGGACGCACGGATCGACCGCCATCGAGGGCAACACCCTGACGCTCGGGGAGACCAAGTTCGTCATTGAGGAGGGTTTGACGGTCTCGGGCAAGTCGCTCAAGGACCATCAGGAGGTGGTCGGCCACGCCCGTGCAATCGAGTTGATTTACACTTGGATGGCGGAGCCGGTGACCCTGGAGCGACTGTTCGATTTGCACCGGGCGGTGCAGACGGCGGTGGTGATCGATATCTGCCAGCCCACTGGGGCCTGGAAGCTGGAGCTCAATGGGACCTATGCGGTCACCCCGGACGGACGGCAGACCTTCATCGAGTACGCCGCGCCGGCCGCGGTGCCGGCGCTGATGGATGCCTGGCTTGCGGAGCTGAACCGGCTCTGTACCGTGCCGCTGGGTGAGTCCGATGCCGTCAGTGCCTATGCCCGCCTGCACTTGGGGTTCGCGCACATCCATCCCTTCTGGGACGGCAACGGGCGCATGGCCCGCCTGCTCGCAAACCTGCCGGTGCTGCGGGCCGGCTACCTGCCGGTGGTGATCGAGGTGAAGGATCGCAAGCCCTACATCGATACCCTGGCCACCTATCAGCTCGCCGTCGGTGAGCTCACCCAGGCGAGCGGTGTCTGGCCTTGCCCCGCGCTGGCGGGTCCTTTCAGCGCATTCTGTCACGGCGCCTATGGGGCGACCCGGGCCTTGGTCGCGCAGGCCCAGGCGCAGCAGGCACGCAGGGGGCAAGGCGCATGAGCCAGCAAGGGAGCGCCGGGGCCATGTATGCCATCAAGCCGCTGCGCACCCTTTTGCGGTGCGGCACCTGCCAGGCCGGCGACCCAGGACTGGACCCCTTGCTCGCGGGCCTGGTGCATCCGGGTGGGGACGGGGCCCGTTTGGTCCTGAGTCGGCGCCTGTTGGTTGTCCGTGACCAACTCTCGACGGACGACGAGACGATCGCCGCGATCCTGGCCCGGGATGGGGTACTGCGTTCGGGCTGGGCGCGCATCCTGGCGGCGCGCTGCCGCGAGGCCGGGGAATTGTCCGACCCAGGTTCCCTGGTCCAACTGGTGACCCGACTGAAAGGGGCGGCCGGCTGGGTGGAGACGGCGATGGTGCAGCGGTCGTTGGCCCCGACACCCGCGGTCGCCATCGAGCGCGAGCTCCTGGGCGCGCCCGCGCAGCAGGCGCGCGCGACGCCGGCCCTGGTGCGGGCGATGGCCGCTGCCAATGTGCTGGACGCCTGGCGCGTTGAACCCCTGCCGCCGCTGTCCGCGATCGACGGTACGGGCGAGCGCGTCGACGACAACTGGTGTGCGGGGCGACTCCTCGCCCTCCCGGACGCGGCCGGGTACGCCGCCGACGCACACTGGCTGCTGTCGGGTGTCTGGCCTGGCGCTGTCGATCGCGAGGTCCTGGACACGCTACGCAACTGGGTCCTTCCCAATCCCTGGCCGCTGTTGCTCGCCGTCATCGGCTATGTCCAGGAGACCTGGGCCGCCGAGGGGCGCGGTGGATTGCTGCTGGAGCTGCCCCAGGGGCAAAGCCCCCATCACCCGTCCGAGGTCCAGGTGCTGGTGGCGGGTGCCGATGGTGCTGAGGTGCTGTGCGGGTCACTCGGGGGGCTGGTGCTCGGACTGCTGCGCCGCCGCGGGATGCGATTCTTCCCCCGGGAGCCCGACGAGGCCGCGCTGAACGCACTGCTGTCGCCGCTGATCGGTGAGCTGCTGCGCCGTCGGGTGTGGCGCTTCCACGAGGGTCTTTCGGGTCAGCAGGGTCAGTACGGCTTGAGCCCCGGGTTCTCTGACGCCTGCTATCGGATCAGCGGCACCCGCAGCCTGGGACGTAATGCCCGCGCCCTGCGCCGTGCCATCCGCGAGCAGGCGCAGTTGTGGCGACTCGACTGGCAGGGGCGGGTTGACAACGCGTTTTCAGGCTCGTTACGCGCGGCGGGGACTGCAGCATGACGCAGGTGAAAGACATGGATCTGACGCCTGATTACGTGACCGGTCTGCTGGAGCAGCACCGGTGGGCCGCGACCGGCGTCTCCGATTACCCACCGCGGGACCCCTTGGTGGGTCAGAGCCGCTTTTTCCGCCGCTACAAGACCTTTATCCGGACGGTGGACCAGGGCCAGGATCGCTTTGCCCACGTCTTCGCGGTCGAAGGGGAGTGGGGTCGGGGTAAGTCGCGACTCGGATACGAGTTGATCGCCCAGATCAACGATTGCTCGCGTGGCTGGTATGTGCGCGATGAAACGGGCCGGTTGACGGATGCGAGCCTGTTCGACAGCGCCCAACGCCGCGATGAATACCTGGGGCTCTATATCCGTTATTCGCAATTGGCGAGCGACTATCAAAGCTCGGACAACTGGTTCAGCTTCGGGCTCTACAAGGCGCTGTTGCCGCTGGCGACCAAGGCGTTCGACGGCTCCATCCAGAGCCGCATTGCGGCGCAGACCTTGCGGCGGCTGGAGCCGGAGGGGTTCGAGCCCGCTCGGCTCGCGGAGCTGTTGCAGGTCGAGGCCCGACACTCCGACGAGGCGTTGTACTGTGATCCTGTGCTTGCCACCACCCTGGTCCAGTCGGCCTATGCGTATCTCGGACAGTTCGGCATTCGCTATGTGCTGATCGTGCTGGACGAGCTGGAGACGGTCGCGGAGGCGGCCACTTTCGGGCTGGAGGCGGACCAGGAGAATCACCTGGACGGTCAGGCGATCCGACTGATCGGCAAGGCGATCAAGGAGGAGGACCCGCGGGCCAAACTGCCCTGGCTGCGTTATGTCGCCCTGTGCTCGCCGCTCCTGGGTCAGCAGTTGCGCGAGATTAAGTCGGTCGAACGCCGCTTTGAGCTGGCCGAACTGGAGTCCAACGCCTTTGCGGATGTCTCCGATTATGTGATTCAACTCAAGTCGGCCAAGCGGCTGGCCTTCGACTATCCCACCGGTTTGGTGGAGGCCGCCTATGCCATGAGCGGGGCCAACTTCGGTTGGTTCAACGTGGTCATGGCCAATGTGGATGCGGTGCTGGGGCAGTTCGTCGCGGCGGTCAGGGAGATCCCCGAGACCGGGGAGGTCATCGCGGCCGTGCTGGACAGCTCCGGGCGGGTGGCGAGCCATGTGCTGGACCATAACGCCATCGAGGGCATCGATACCAGGGACCAAGCCCTTCTGAGTCTGGCACGGCGGCTGCTTTTCGGTCAGTTACCGATCGCCCTGACGGGCTGCCCGCCGCGGATGCCGGAGCTGCTGGAGCATCGCAATGAATATAGCGAGCCGATTGCGAGCCGCTATCGTCGGGTGTTGTGGGATCGGATCGACTGCCGGCGTGCACTGGAGGAGGCGAAGTTTCAGCGCGATGAGGACGAGTGGCTCTATCCCGGCGTCGAGCAGGGGCTCAACCTCGATGCCCTGCTGGCGAATCTGCGCACCTTCGCAATCGTTGAGCCCGACCCCGGCGCCTTGTTGATCCCGCTTGCCTTGGTCGAATTCAAGCACCTGGTTGGCCTCATCTACAACCATCCGGCAGCGGAGTTTGCCGCCGATGCACTGTGGCAGAAGCTGGTGGGTGCGCAACGGGAATTGCCGCCCGAGGAGGCGACCCACATAGGCCCGAGCGTGGCGATGCTGTTGCGTCTGGACCTGCGCTATCGCAGGCAGCAGCACAACTCCATGATCTTCCGCGACCCGGGCCTGGCTGACGCCCACGCGGGCGCGATGCGTGACTTCGAGTCCGCCTGCCGAACGGACCGCGCACTGCGGGCGCGCACCCGGCTGACGGGTTTGTTCCGACTTCTGGATCGCAATTGGCACTATGCGGAGCCTGCCTTTCCTAACCGGGAGGGTCTGACCATCCAACAAGCCCAGCGTGGACGCGGCCGTGGTGGCAAGGGCGGGCTGCTGTTCTGCGATGGACTCAAGCTGCATCCGGACGGCCAGGTCTGGTTTGCCTGGGTCGGCAGCAACGCCGAGCTCGTAAGCCTGCATGCCCTGGTGCGGAGGATCGGTGCGGAGTCGGGGCGCCTGCCGGTCATGGCGTTCACGGGGTCGCTGGGGGTCCTGGAGTACTACGAGAAGGGCGGCTTCGACGATCCTTCGACTCGGGGTAAGAGCGACATTCTGCTCTATTACCTGAACAGCTCCGAACTGGACGTCATGGAGCGCATCGGTCTGCTGCCCGAACAGGCGGCGGGTCTGGAGATCAAGGATGAGACCTTTACCAGCAGGTTCAAGGCCCGTCTCAACGCCATTCGTGAATTTGCCTACCAGGCCATCCATCGCTGGCGCCGCGAACTGGACCGACGCGGGCTGATCGCCTGGCCGCTGCGCCCCGGCGGCAAGCTCAATTCGGAAGACCGGGCCCTGTTGTTCAAGGCTTGGAAGCTGTTTGCCATCGAGCAGCCCAAGCTCTGCGGGCTGCATGCAATCACCCCGGAGCACGGTATCGATGCGGAGTCTCTGGCGGGGCTGTTCGCGCGTCTGACCTTGAGTGACCAGCAGCTTGGGCAGGGGTTCGGCAAGGACGAGCACGCGGGTCTCTTCATCGATCTCGATCAGCCGGGGCAGGCCCAGGCGCGATTCCCCGCGTTTTTGACCAGGATTGCCGATCCGAGCAAGCCGCGCTCCTGGACTCTGGAGAAGGCCCGCGCCGAATGGTATTGGGGGCATCTCGCGACGGTCGCCGGACTCTCGACCAAAGGGGTCTTCGAGGATTGGATGTGGTGGTGCGCGAGCCTGCATCTGTTGAAGCCGCAGGACGACAGCGCCAGAACGCCCCACTGGATTCAGGTCGGGCGTCCGGAGCTGGCAAACCGACTCCAGGAGGCGGAAAACTGGCTCGACGGCCCGGCGCCGGACGGCTATCGGGAAACGGTGAAGGTGCTCGATCGGGTCTTCGGGAGCGATCAGATTCCGGGTAAATTCGCGCCCAAGGGGGCGGCGGTTCCGGGTGTCCAGACGGTCGAGGCGCTGGAGTATCTGGCGCGGGCACACACGCTTGTGGACACCTTGACGACCGAGGAGGAGACCCTGACCGAGGTCGAGATGAACGACACCCTGTGCCGGCGGCTGCCGTCAGTCGTATGGGCGCGCCTGGAGATGTTGGCATCGATCGACCGCGTCAGGCCCCAAGAAACGCCCAAGATCGGCATCGACAACGTGCGCACCTTGGGATTGGATGATCCCTCCCGGTCACTCTATGAGCGTGTCGCGCAGGCCCGGTTGTTCGCCGAGCGGGTCGTGAGTGCCGGCGGGACTATTTCCGACCAGGTGAACCGTCGGATCGCCGAGATCGAGGCGGACCCGGACGCCGATCCGCCCTTCCCGCGGCGCCTGTTCACGCTCTCGCTGGAAACCATTCGCAACATCCTGCAGGGCGCCCTGGAGAATGCGACCGACACCGACACCCAGAAGGAGGAGGACAGTGCCGGCACCGAGACGCTGCGTCATTTCCTGCGGGCGCTGAAGCTGGATAAGGCGGCGGAACGGCTGGATCTGCTGGCGCGGGAACTGGGCGTCGACTTGAGGAGCGGTCATGCGCGACCCTTCCTGGAGGTCGATGGGCACATTCTCCACGCCTACCGGCAACTCAAGGACCGCTACAAGACGGCAAGGGACTTGACCGCGGAGGTGAGCGAGCGCATCGGTAACGCCCAAGGTGCACTGGAACCACTCCCCCCGGATTATGCGCAAGTCGATCACCCGATCCTTCTGGAGCAGCTTCTGGACCAGTTGCGCCAGGTGGAAGAGAGCTTCGACGAACTGGAGGAGCAGGTCGATGAGCAGCGGGCGCGGATGCGGCTCCAGGCGCGCAAAGGGCAGTTCTCGGCGTTCCGCGATATCCCGGAGTCGATGGTCAAACCCATCCATACCAGCGCCGCGGTGCTCGGGGGTCGGCTCCAGAGGATCGAGAACGAGATCCAAGCCTACCGTGCCGCGAAGGTGCAGGCCGCCAACGGCGGCTTGCGTAGGCTGATCAACCCGCTACTCAAAGCGACCGGACAGGGCGAGATCCCACCGGTCACGGTCGAGGGGCTCACGGCCCTCTCGCTCCACGACATGAACGTGGAGCTTGACCTTTGGCTGCAACAACTGGCCGGGCAGGGCGAGCAGGCCCTCGCCGGGTCAGTCCCACTCGAGCGGTGGCGCGCTATCGCCGAAGACTTACTCGCCGGGCGTGAGCCCGTTATGACGGATTCGGAGCGCGACGGGCTCGTGAAGCGACGCATCCTCCAGGTCCGTATCGCCTTCGGGGAAGGTCCATGAGGTTCTACCTGGACAGCGGCCTGGAGCGCCACCGACGTGGCCGCTTCTTGACCTCTCTCGTCGGCGCCGAGAGCGCGCTGGATGGCGCCCCTGAGTCCGGCGTCCTGTTGGCAATCGGCAAGGATTTCCAGGTCGGTCCGGATGATCAAAGGGAGGCCCTGATCGATTGGACCGCGCGGCCGGGGCGCACCCTCCTGCTGTTGCCCCCCTACGCCGAGGCGGAACTCTGGTCCGCCCTGGACTGGCGGCTGGCCTTGCGCGAGACCAAGCCGGCGCCGAACGGCGCGCGTATCCCAGACCTCTTGGCCGATGAAGTGAGCTACACGATCGCCGGCAGGGACGGCGATCTTGACCGGGAGGCCGGGCACCTTTGGGCCGATGGCACGGTCAACACCCGCTATCTGAAGACCCACTCCGGGTCAGGTGTCTTTGCTGCCACCTGCCTGCCGCTATGGTCCATCACACTGCTCGACGAGGGAGATCCCGTCAAAGCCTGGCTTGACGCCTTGCACGCCCACACCGGGCCGGCGCAGAGCATGGCCTTGCCGGCTGGTCCAACAAGGGCAGGGCAGGCCCTGGGCAAGGATGCGTTCGGGGTCATGGTCTGTCTTTACGGCTACGGAACTGCCGATCCAGACTACGTGATGCAGAGGGTCGAGGCCGAGGCGTTCCCAGTGGTCATACTCGGCCGCGAACAGCTCGACGGGATCATGAGCCGACTGCGGGGGGCCGATTATGTCGATCAGACCGGCCTGACGGAAGCGGGTCTTCAAGCGCTCCGCTCCTCGCCCTATTGGGGGTTTGCGCAGCGTATGCGGGAGGTGATCACATGACAGGCAAGACCCTGGCCCAATCACTGGCGATCGAGAGCCAGATTCGCCTGCCCGGCTCGGCCGGGCGCATCCTTGCGCAGATCCGCGATATCGAATCGGTCGCGCCGCTGTTCCGCGACGCCGGGCTGGTGCGCGCCGTGGCAAGGCCCAGCGTAATGGACCTCACTGTTTCTGGGGTGGCAACCCATTCGTCGATCAAAAAGGCACTGGGCGGATTCATCTACGCGTCCGCGGGTGTGCGCGTCGACATGCAGATCCGGCAGAACCAGATCAGTACGCGCGGCGGCGACTCCGTGGCGGAGCTGGACGACATCGATTTCGAGGCTCATCGCAAACGCCTGGAGCTGATCGAGATGCGCCACGGCTACCGGCTGGCGGAACGGCTTCTTGAAGTGGACGATCCTTCGGCCCTCATCCTGCTCGATACCCCCCTGTTTATCGACCGGCAGATGGTCCCCCGGGAGCGCGACCGGAAGCATTGGGTGGAGTACGAAAAGACGCGCGAACTGATCGCCGTCTTTTGGGACCGGCACCGCGGCAACCTTTTCCCGTGGGACCCGCGCGGGCCGATCCTGGCCAGCATCGTTGCCGAGCGGTTCACCGCTATCGTCAGCATTGCCCGCCAGGATCTGCGAAGCAGCGACGGACGCCGCGCGCTCTTGACCAGCGACGGCTACGATTCCGAGCGGATTCGGGACATCGCTGGGCTCGATGACAAGCTCTCAGGAATCGGCGACCAACGATTTGTCAACGGTATTCTCGGGGCCTTCAGCCGCACCATGGCGTTTCGCGTTTCAGAAGGGCAGAGCCGGATGGAGCCAAGGGCGGCGACCGGCCCGGGTGTCATCGGCTTTCACTTCAAGGGTGGGCGCGCGAGCACGATCCAGATGATTCAGTTGACGGGCGACGAGCCCGAGTGGCACAGCGCCGTTCTGGACGAGGTGGCTTGGAAGCTGATGGTTCTGGACATGCAGAACCGCCGTCAGGCCCGACCCATCCCCCAACTGCTTGCCGCTGAGCAACTGCGCATCCTTGATCAATTCGCGGGCTTCTACCGCCAAGGGCTGAATGATGCGATGAAGAGCAACGAGATTGAAGACACTTGGCTCGGTGGCCTGGAACTGGAGGATTGAACGATGCGGCACAGTGTGCTCGGTAAGCTGGTTGGGAACACTGGGGAGCCTGGCAAGCTCACCATGGTGGTGAGCGGGTCCTTCTCGGTGCGCCGCGGGGAGTTTGTGCGCATCCTTCATCAGGAGCGCCAGGACGAGCCGGGGGCGCCGGTGCTGGCCCGCGTAACCCGCATCCACCGTTCCAACATTCTCTTCAACTCCGGGCTTGGGGATGCGGTCACCGAGCTGGAACTGCTGCCGGGGGCTAGCGTCACCGGCGAGCACCTGTATGCGAATCTGGAACTGGTGGGGTATCGAGACCCGCTCAGTCACCAGATTCGGATACCGCGGCGGCCCCTCGACCCGGGTGCCGCAGTCGAGACCGTGGACTTCCAGTTCCTGAGCGATTTCTACCAGTTCAACGAGCACACGAGCCTGCACCTGGGAAACCTGGTCGGCTACGAGCAAGGCGAGAACCGGGTACCCGTCTACATCGATGTGAACAATCTGGTCACCGAGCACTTGGCGGTACTGGCGATGACCGGCTCGGGCAAGTCCTACACCGTCGGCCGCATCATCGAGCGGCTGGTTGCGCTCAATAACGGGTCCGTCGTGGTCTTCGACCCTCATGGCGAGTATGGCCGTGCCATGGCGCAAGGTCGGCTGACCTTCGCCGAACTCGATGGAATCGAGGACCCACGCGATCGTCAGTCCATCGCCCAGGTCAGGGAGATGCTGGTGCGGCTTCAGGAGGCCGATGCGGGTATCCAGATCTATACCCCTCAGCACGAATCCTTCCGTTACAAGTATGCCGGCAAAAACCGGGTCCTGGCATTGCAGTTCGACCGCTTTGAGATGGACGAGGTGACGGAGATCCTGCCTGGACTCACGGAGCCCCAGCAGCGGGTGCTCGATGTCGCGTTGCGCTATTGGCGTCAGACTGACAAGAGCGAGCCGCGGGACATCAACCGGCTCCGTTATCTGCTGGGTGAAGGCCTGGAGGAGATCAAAGGTTGGGACGATCTCACCGACGCGGAGGCGAACGCACTCAGCAGCCGTAGCGCGGCCGTGGCGTCCATGAAGCTGAACCGGGTCTTGAACGAGGCCCAGAGCTTTTACTCCGCGACCATGGCCGAGCCAACGGATATCTACCGGATGATCGGACGGCCCTCGAACCGTAAGGGACGACTCGTCGTGGTGGACCTTCAGGGCTTGAGTGACACGGCAAAGCAGGTCGTTTGCGCACTGCTGTCGAGCGAGATCCTGCGCGCGGCATCAAGCAAGAACGATCCGTTGCGGCCCTGTTTCGTGGTCTACGAGGAAGGACACAGCTTTGCCCCGGCCGACGGCAAGGCAGTCAGTCATCGGGTGATCAAGAAAATCGCTGGGGAGGGGCGAAAGTTCGGCGTCGGCTTCTGCATCGTCAGCCAGCGCCCTTCCAAGCTGGACGCCGATGTGACGTCTCAATGCAACACCTTGATCGCCATGCGCCTAAAGAATCCGGACGATCAACGCTTTATCGCCAAGGCCTCGGACATGGTAAGCAAAGCGGACCTGGACGAGCTACCGAGTCTTTCGACGGGGGAGGCACTGGTCTGCGGGCGCTCCATCCCCGCACCGCTCCTGGTCAAGGTGGGTTCCAAGGCGCTGGTGCATGGTGG
>Ga0247840_10009816_pt1 | contig 12189 bp, 13 predicted proteins | sample LaCruzMarch2015__FD_192404 | JGI IMG/M metagenome (GOLD analysis project Ga0247840, IMG submission 192404) | Freshwater microbial communities from meromictic Lake La Cruz, Castile-La Mancha, Spain - LaCruzMarch2015_17m | ecosystem: Environmental > Aquatic > Freshwater > Lake | place: Spain...
ATCAAGGAGTTTCGGCAAGGGCTGGCAGAACTTGTCAGCGGTGGGGAGTGGTGCACCCGACAGGAGTCGAACCTGTAACCTTCTGATTCGTAGTCAGATGCTCTATCCAATTGAGCTACGGGTGCGTAAAAGAAGCGCAGAATGTACTGTGTGCCCTTTGGTGAATCAACCGCAAAAGCCAAACTATTTTGCAGCAGCCTTGAGAACCTCAATCTTATCCGTTTTTTCCCACGGGAATTGAGGACGACCAAAGTGTCCATAGGCTGCTGTATCGCGATAACACCAGCCTTTCGGCGTCAGCAATCCCAGTTCTTTGATGAGCGCAGCAGGACGGAAATCAAATATTTCTCCGGAAGAAACAATCGCTTCAAGTCGATTGTCTTCAAGTTTTCCGGTGCCGTACGTGTCGACGTTAATACTTAGCGGCTTGGCAACACCGATGGCATAAGCCACTTGAACTTCACATTTTTTGGCCAGTCCAGCGGCAACAATATTTTTAGCAACGTACCGCGCATAGTAAGCTGCTGAACGGTCTACTTTGGACGGATCTTTCCCTGAAAACGCGCCGCCGCCGTGGCTACCAACACCGCCGTATGTATCGACAATGATTTTGCGGCCGGTAAGACCGGCATCGCCGTGTGGTCCGCCAATAACAAACTTACCGGTCGGATTAATAAAGTATTCGACATTATCTTTCAGCAGGCCGGTTTTGCCCAATACCTGCTGCACAACTTCAACGAGATCTTTACGGATTGTCTCGAGCGGGACGTCGGCCGTCTGATGCGAAACAACTACCGAAGTGATGTGATGAGGCTGTCCGTTGACGTACTTGATAGACACCTGCGACTTCGCATCAGGGCGCAAGTAAGGAATTGTACCGGCCTTGCGAATTTTCTGAAGTTCATCAAGCAGTAAATGACTGTAGTAAACCGGAGCCGGCATCAGTGCCGCGGTTTCATCAGAAGCATAACCGAACATCATGCCTTGGTCGCCCGCACCCTGCTCTAGAAAAAGTCCACGTCCCTCATCCACCCCTTGGGCAATGTCAGGAGACTGTTCATGCAGACGGCAAATGTATTCAAAGGTATCAGCGCAGAATTCGAGTTCGGTACGGTCGTAACCGATTTCGCGAACAACTTTACGGGCGATAGCTTCCGGGTTGATTTTATCCCAGCCTGTGCAGGTAATTTCGCCGGCATTGACAACCAGATTGGTGCTGACAAGCGTTTCGCAAGCGACGCGGCTTTTGGCATCCTGCGCAAGGCATGCATCGAGAATAGCGTCGGAAATCTGGTCGCACACTTTGTCGGGATGGCCTTCTGAGACTGATTCGGAAGTAAAAACATGATCAACATTGATTTTGCTCATAGTGCAGGTTCCTCTCTATCAATTCGTTTATCCGGATTGATGAATTTCAAAGCAATTTACCTGCTTTAGCTGATCAACTCAAGAATTTCCGGTGATGTTTTTGCCAACAGTTCACGGCATTGAGCCAAAATGTCTTTTGAAGCACAGGTTGCCATCGCGTTTTCTGCCAGTTCGCGACATTCAGAGTAATGCAGGTTACGGATAACTTCTTTAACCATAGGTGCGGCGGGCGGACTTATACTGAGCTCATCTACGCCCAGCCCTATAAGCAACGGCACCAATTCCGGCGTGGCTGCCATCTGACCGCAGACGGCAACCGGAATGCGGCAGGCATGACCGGCCAAAACGACTTGCCGGATAAGTTTAAGGATTGAAACATGGGTCGGCTTATAGAGATGGGCCACATTTTCATTCACCCGGTCAACCGCCAGTACGTACTGGATCAAATCATTGGTTCCGATACTGAAAAAGTCGACATGCGGCGCGATGATGTCGGCTGTGAGCGCAGCGGAAGGTATTTCAATCATAACACCAACGGGCATGTTCGCTGCACAGGCGAGTCCCTCCTCTAGAAGTTCCTGCCGGCATTTTTGCAGGATGATGTTAGCCTCGAGTACTTCACTTAAACAACTAACCATCGGATACATCATTGAAATGTTGCGGCCGGCGGCGGCACGCAGGATAGCGCGCAGCTGCACCTTGAAAAATCCGGGATTAGCCAGGCAGAACCGAATAGCACGCCAGCCGAGAAAAGGGTTGATTTCCGGTTTTATTTTCACCGTGGAAGAAAATTTATCCCCGCCAAGATCCAGGGTTCGAATCACCACATTATCCGGTGCGCACTGGTCGGCCGCCTCACGATAGACACGGGTTTGTTCGTCTTCATCAGGCAGCGCGTCTTCGTCAAGGAAGAGGAACTCTGTACGGAAAAGACCAATTCCGTTAGCGCCGTATTTTCTGATGCCGGCGATTTCGGATGGCAACTCGATGTTGGCGGCAATAGGAACATAATAACCGTCTTTTGTTTCGGATGGTTTGTTTCTTAGTTTTTCGAGCTCACAGAGAATCATTTTATGATCTTCAGCCTTTTGCGCATACACGAGCAGGCGCTCAGATGTGGGCCGGATAACAACCAGTCCTTTAGCGCCGTCAACAAGCACTGTTTCTCCGGAGCTGACCTGTGCGCTGATATCATGCAATCCAACTACCGCCGGAACTTCTAACGCACGAGCCATTATAGCTGTGTGTGAAGTGACACTGCCAAGATCGGCGACAAGAGCCTGCACAATACTGTGACTCATGCCGGCCGTGTCTGACGGCGAAAAATCATGAGCAACAGCTATGCAGGGCCGTTCAAGCTGATCCATGCGATCCATCCGCTCGCCGGCCAGATTTTTTGCTATACGTCGCGTAACATCACGCACGTCAGCGGCACGTTCTCGCAGATAATCATCTTCGACTTGGCTGAGCATTTCGATGTACCGTCCAGCGACATCGCCAAGAATCGCTTCAACGTTCCGGTGCTTGGTACGCAAGTTGCGAATGATTTCCTCGACGAAATATCGATCATCCACCACCAGCAGATGTGCATCAAAAATGCTGGCGTGTTTCTCGCCAAGCGCCGCACCTACTTTACGCTGGATTTCGGCAATCTGATGACGGGTTTTTATGAGCGCTTCTTCAAAGCGGGCAATTTCAACCGGCACATCCTGATCGCGGATGATACGCTCGGGAACCATCACACCTTCTTGAAGAAACACGACTACTTCACCAACCGCCACGCCGGGCGAGACCCCGATTCCTTGCAGAACAAGTTCACCGGAGAGGTTTATAGTTTTAGAGGGCACGGTTACTCCTCGAAGAATTTATTCTCAAAGAGTGCGGATATTTCAAGTAGGGCTTCTTCGGCATCAATACCGATTGCGCGTACGATCAGTCGGGCGCCCTGATGACCTTCAATGGTAAGCAGTCCCATGATGCTCTTGGCTGAAACTTCAGCCCCTTCCCGTCCAATAAAAATATCGCAGGTGAATTTCCCGGCCGCCTTCACCAGCAATGCCGCAGGACGTGCATGAATTCCATAGGTATTCAGCACCTCAAACTCACGTGATATCGTTTTCCCGTCAGCCATCATTTACCTGCCTTGCGAAGAAAGCTTCCAATTACTTTTTCGTCCAGTTCTTTAGCCGCATCATGTCCAAGCAGTTTCAGTTTATAGTTTAATGCTGTGGCTTCAACAATATTTGCCATGTCACGTCCGGGACTGACCGGCAATTCATAGTACGGAAATTTTATTCCCAATACTTCAATTGCTCCGGGCTGGATGCCGGTACGTTCCTCTTCAGCATCGTTTTTATAAGGATGTAAATTAATTACGATATCGAGTATCGCGTCGCGCCGGATCGCCGCCACGCCGAAAAGACTAGGCACATGAACAATCCCTACGCCGCGGATTTCCATGTGATAACGAGTCAGTTCGTGGGCAAAACCCATCACGCGTCCACCGGTGCGCACCATCTCTGTCACATCATCAGCAACCAGACTATATCCGCGGCCGATCAGCGAAAGCGCGGTTTCGCTCTTGCCGATTCCCGCCTGCCCCCTAAGCAACACACCGATTCCCATAATTTCAAGCATTGTACCCTGAATCCGTTCACGCGGGGCTGTCAGTTCTTCCAGTATCACAGTGCACTCATTAATAAAGTGACTGGTAATCATCGTGGTGCGAAATAAAGGCGTTTTGTACTCTTCAGCAAGCGCACGAATTTCTGGCAACGGATTACGGTTCCTGGAAATGATTACACCGGGAACATTTTTCTCAAACATTTCGCGCAGACGGGCCTCACGCTCCTCGGAACTCAGGCTTTTTAGGTAAGTAAACTCAGCCAAGCCAAACACCTGCAACCGACGCTGGGCGAAATACTGAAAAAAACCGGTCAACGCCAGACCGGGCCGATTGAGAGCTTTCTCCTCAATCTCCCGGCTTAGATGTCCCTCACCCCACATCAGTTCGAGAGACAGACGCTCTGTTCCGGCGTCCCAAAGATCTTTCAGCGTTATCGCCACAGCAGCCCCATTTCCCTTTAACGTTCGGGATGATGATGATGATCCTGCACTTTCTGGTGCAGTTTACGTAACTGGTGCTCTGCTTTTTCAAGCGACTCATCAATGGACGTGTACATATTTTCAGATGACGATTTGCCTTCGATATGAATATTTTTCCCTTGTACCAGCACTTCGGCAAAATGGTCACGCTTTTGCAGATCCAGAACGATGCGTACATCTTCGACGCGCGGAAAATCAACCAGAGTTCGTTCTACTTTTCCGTAGATATGCTCCCGGATTGCATCCGTTATTTCCACGTGCCTTCCTGTGATGTGTACCTGCATGAGTTTCTCCTTTCGCCGTTACATACTGAACCGTGGGCCCAGATAGAGCTCGCGACTCATCTCATCGTTAACCAAAAACGAACTGGCTCCTTCGCGAAGTACTTTTCCTTCGCACATCAGATAAGCACGATCAACCACCGCCAAAGTCTCACGCACATTGTGGTCGGTAATCAATACGCCAAGTCCTTTCGCGCGAAGATCTTTAATGATTTCCTGAACTTCATAAACCGCCAGCGGATCGACACCGCTGAACGGCTCATCGAGCAGAATCAGTGACGGGTTAGTCACCAGCGCACGGGTAATTTCCAGACGGCGGCGCTCACCGCCGGAAAGCGTATAGGCCCTCTGTTTTGCCAAATGGGAAATTTTAAGTTCACTGAGCAGGAAATCCAGCCGGTCGCGACGTTCGCGACCTGAAATCGGAAGTGTCTCCAGAATAGCCATCACATTTTCCTGCACCGTGAGTTTGCGGAAAATGGAAGGTTCCTGGGAAAGATAGCCCAGACCCATGCGGGCACGTTTATACATGGGAACCTTGGAAACATTGCGATCCTTGAACCAGACATCGCCAGCTGTCGGCTGGATCAAACCAACCACCATGTAAAAGGTCGTCGTCTTGCCCGCACCGTTCGGACCAAGCAGTCCGACAATCTCGCCGGGACGAACATTAATATCCACACCGTTTACCACAGTGCGGCCACGGTAACTTTTAACCAGCTTTTCCGTCCGGATTAAATAGGTCTCTTCCATTTTATCTTTCTAAAAAGTCAGCTTTAATTCCCTTATCGGGATAGATCACCAGACGAGCCCTTGGCTCGCACACCATTCGTCCGCTGGTACGCCAGAAGCGGATTTTTTCACCAAACAGTGTATTCTTCCCGTCGCGCAAACTCGGCTTGTCCTCCAGTACAAACTCATCGGTCTTAACGTCATAAACAGCCTTACCTGCATTCGCTTCCCGTGTCTCGCTAAGGATTTTAACGTTGGTCAAAGCCTCTATCCAGTTAATTTCATTTTTTTCACTGAATCGCACTTCTAACGTGCCGCTATCCATCGCCATTTTAGGATCCTGAACGTGAACATTCTGTTCAAAACGGACATTTTTGGCTTTGTAGTTAAGAAAAAGCTCCTTGGACGTAATGACGGTAACGTCATTCGTTCCACGCTTACCGGCCAGCGAGGCGAGTCCCAGAACATCATTCGTTCCATGATTTACGGGCAAGGGCGCGTCACCCTTCATTTTTTGCATCCCGCCTTCAATCGTCACCTGACTCTGGTTCAAAATCCGCACCGTGTTGTCACCCGGCTTCAAAAAATAACCCTTCCCGCGCACATGCATCCGGTCCATATCCGCCGCTACCGGTGCATCCGAATGCGCCTCCCGCGTTTTCTGGTTATAATAACAATAGGGTGAAGTCACCTTCATCACGGTGTTGCTGTCTTTATAAAACTCAATGCTCAGTCCCGTGATATTCACTTCGCCATCTTCCCCCACTTCAGCGCGGTCGCCGAAAAGTTGTGAGGTCATTACGCCCTTAGCGTCGTACTCCGGCACACGAAACGATGAAATTTCCATGCCGGCCATCTGAGCCCGGACGACCGGCACCAGTAGCAGGAACAAAAAAATTAAGCCATGACGGCATTCACTGTTTTTTTTCATAAAGTTACTCCGCAACAGCCTCGGCCATTCCGGGTATTTCGAGAAAACCGGCACTATGGCCTTCGCGCAGCGGAATTTTCAGTTTTTCGCAACGCATTTCCGCTCCGTCACTGCTTTGTACGTGCACTTCTTTTTCAAACTGCACCATTTTAGCCGTGTAATCAAGGAACAGCTCCTTGGAAGTGACAGTAACAACTCCACCGGTAACCGCGCCGCCGTCAGACGGAACAGAATTCGTCGACCCGCCGGAAAGAAGCGAGTTCTTCAAGCTGCCGGCATTCTCCATCACCACATGGACATCATTAAAAACCCGTACGTTGTGATTTGACGGATTCCAATTGAACCCGCGACCTGTCAGTTGAATCTTTTCGGCGACGGCGGAAACGGCTTCATCCGAATAAGCCTCGCGTTTTTGTGAATTATAGAAGCAAAACGGCGATTCAATCGTCACAAACGTTTTACCCGCCTGATAGAATTCAAGGTGCAGTTTATCAATCTTCACCTCTCCACCGGCACGGACTTCGGCGTGCTTACCAAACAGCTGGGCGGTCATGTTTCCTTGAGTATCATATTCCGGCACACGGAATCCGGACATTTCCATGCCCGGCTCCTGCGCCGATACACACCCCGCCAGCATACAAACTGCCGCCAGCATTTTCCGGATGTCAGATAAAAATTTCATTTCACTTCATTAATCGCGTTCAGTTTTTTCCACAACCCGGCAAGTTCGCCCGTCGGAATCATATTCGGACCGTCCGAAAGTGCCTTCGCCGGGTCGGGATGCGTCTCAATAAACATTCCGTCGACGCCAACGGCAGCCGCCGCCTTAGCCAGATACGGTGCGAACCGTCCGTCGCCGCCGGATGAGTCGCCCTTCCCGCCAGGCGACTGAACGCTGTGCGTCGCGTCGAAAATCACCGGATAGCCGATTTCCCGCATAATCACCAGACTGCGCATATCGGCCACCAGCGTATTGTAGCCAAAGGACGCGCCGCGCTCGGTCAGCATAATTTTCGTGTTGCCGGTCGACTCAAGTTTCTTCACCACATTCTTCATATCCCACGGCGCGGCGAACTGCGCCTTCTTCACATTCACTACTGCACCACTTTCGCCGGCTGCCACCACGATATCGGTCTGCCGGATCAAAAACGCGGGCAGCTGGATAATATCCACCACCTTGGAAGCGATATGAATTTCTTCGATACTGTGAACGTCCGTCAGCACCGGAACGTTATACTTGGCTCTAATCTCCGCCAGGATTTCCAGCCCTTTGGCAATGCCCGGCCCGCGGTAGGAATTGATCGACGTGCGGTTGGCTTTGTCATACGACGCCTTGAATACCAGAGGGATATTCAGCCGTTTTGCCATCTTCACCAGCTTATCGGCGATCTCCATGCACCCTTCGCGACTCTCAATAACGCACGGCCCCGCAATCAGCGCCAGCGGATTATTCCCGCCGAACTTCACCCCGTTCACATTCACTACTTTAGTCATCGCCCAGTTCCTTCAGTATTTTTTCGACCTTAACAATATCTTCCGGCGTGTCGACGCCGATGCCGACATCTTCGACCTGTAAAACGTTCATCCGGCAACCGATGTAGAGCGCGCGGAGCTGTTCGAGCTTTTCCAGATTTTCCAGCCGGCACGGCGGCTCCGCCACCAGTTTCAAAAGATAATCGCGGCGGTAGGCGTAAATGCCGATGTGCCGCCAGTGCGCGCCGATCGCATCAGTTCCTGCGTCGCGAACGTGCGGAATGACGGAGCGTGAAAAATAGAGAGCTTGTCCGTCGCGGGCGAAAACGGCTTTCACCACCGCCGGATTTTTCAAGTCGCCTTCGTTTTTAATCGGCGCGGCGGCGGTGGCCATATCCCAGTCGCCGGAAGTCATCACTTCGGCCAGTCGGTCGATCAACCCCGGCGCCATCAGCGGTTCGTCGCCCTGGATATTGATCAGCACATCGCACTCTTCGTTGGCTACCGCCTCGGCGATGCGGTCGGTTCCCGACGGATGGTCGGCGCGCGTCATAACAGCTTTCACACCGGGAATTTTAAAGGAAGCCACCGCGTCCATAATGCGATGATCGTCGGTGGCGACCAGAACTGCCGACAGCGATTTCGCTTTCACCACCTGTTCGGCTACGCGCAGAATCATCGGTTTACCGGCGATCATCGCCAGTGGTTTACCCGGAAGCCGAGTAGAAGCCCAGCGCGCCGGTATCACTCCGATCACGCGGCTATTTTTCCGTTTCGTCATTATGCTCTTTCTTCGTGATCCAAAAATCATTCCCGTCACCGGACACATCGTACAGTCTCGCCGTGACGCGTCCAAAAGGAACCCAGGCTTTCAGACAGGTCAGAATACGCCTCGGATCCCGTGACACCCAAAGCGTAGCCTTTCCGCAACGGACAAACAACCCGTTAAATGCGGCCTCCGGCTCGATTTGCAGACTCGGCACATCCGGATAATTCGGCAGCCCGACCTCTTCTATTTTCCCCGCATGAACCAGCACTTCGTAAACCTTGTCGTCTGCCAACACCTGATGCGTCGTGGTCGTACCGGAAACCAGTTCCTGACCGCGCATAAAATACATGAAGCTCAGATAGTCACGAGTGTCCGCACTGATCGGCACATTGGTCACAGTGCCGGACTCCAGGTTTTCAAACCGGGCCATACCATTGACATAGTCAAAGGTTGTCACGTCGTGGTAGTGCGCACGTCCTTCCTTCATGGTTTTCTCAAACCGAACCGGCAGAAGTGTTTCCGGGTCCAGCAGACATTCATGCAAGTCGTTCACCTTGTAGAACACGTCAAAAACCGGATAGGTCTGCGTTTCCACCCTCACCGACACATAGCTCATGCCGTTCGTTTCAACCATGCCGGTGGTCGAGACTGACCACGCCACCAGAATTCCATTCCATGAAATATGATAATCCAGCCGTTCATTCAGCGGAAACGGTAAATCCTTCGCCGGTGCAACAGCGCACAGCAGAAAGAAAGCTCCGAGAACTGGAAAAAGGCACTTCACCGACTCTTTTTCTCCCGCACAAACTGACGGCAGGTTACGCCGGCTTCTTTAAACAGTGCCTTGGACTGATCGTTGAAGTGGTATTCGTGTTCATAAACCACTTCCGCCAGTCCGGCATTAATCATCATCTTCGTGCACATCAGACACGGACTGATCGTGCAGTAAAGAATTCCATCCTTCACGGAAATGCCGTGATAGGCCGCCTGTACAATCGCATTTTCTTCGGCATGGCAGCACACGCAGTCGCCCAGCGAATGGCCCGACGGCGCATCGGAATTACACCGTGCACAGCCGCCTTCGTCGCAATTGGCGACCCCGCGCGGCGTACCATTATAGCCGGTCGAAATAATCCGCCGGTCGCGCACAATCACCGCTGCCACCTGACGGCGGCAGCAGTTACCCCGCCGCGCCACCACATGGGCGATATCCATAAAATACTCATCCCAACCGGGACGCTGATGTTTACTCATGCGGCGCATCCTATTTCATAACCCTGCAAGTTTCAACCGTTTCAGAAGCGAACACCGCAATTCCGAAGCACCGGCGGCTTGCCTCGAACCCCAAATAAAGTAACATGACCCGAGTGTTTTATGCGTATGTAAGGAGAATACTGTGCGACAAATCAATTATTGGAAAACCGTCGGCATGTTTGGCGTTGTTGCCGCAACGGCCGGCTTGAACAGCCAGGCCTCAACACAGGCAGCCAAACCGAATTTCGTCTTCTTTCTGGTCGACGATCTGGGCTGGGGTGACCTCGGCTGTTTCGGCAGCACATTCCATGAGACACCGAACATTGACAGACTCTGCGCCGAAGGAATGAAATTCACCCGGGCTTATTCGGCCTGTACCGTTTGCTCTCCCAGCCGCGCCGCGATTTTAACAGGCCGTGCTCCGGCGCGACTTCAGTTGACCGACTGGATTCCCGGACACAAGAAGCCGTTTGCCAAACTCAGCGTACCGGACTGGAAAATGCACATCGACAACGACCGTATCACGTTGCCCAAAGCCCTGAAGGACGAAGGCGGATACATCTCTCAATTCATCGGTAAATGGCACCTGATGCCCGAGCCGACCCCAGAACTGTGGCAGGAACACACACCGGAGAAGCACGGCTTTGACGGAAACATCGCCGGACGCGAATGGGGCCAGCCGAAAGGGCCAGGAAAATATTTTTATCCGTGGGGTATGCCGAATCTGGACGGCGGGAAGCCCGGCGATTTTTTAACCGACCGGGTTACAGATAAAGCGGAAGAGTTTATCGGCTCAACCGGCGACAAACCGTTTCTGCTCTATATGTCCTATTATGAAGTGCACGGCCCGGTAATGACCAAACCCGAATATGCTGAAAAATTTAAAACCAAACTGGACAAGGCACCGGCCGGAACCTATGCGCAAAAAAGTGCGAAATACGCAGGACTGGTGAAAAGTCTGGACGACAGTGTCGGCCGGATCGTTGAAAAACTGCGCGCTCAAGGGAAACTGGAAAATACGGTCTTCATCTTCACCAGCGATAATGGCAGCCCGTTTCATGATAACGACGGCGGATTGCGCGGTTCAAAAGGAACCTCCTTTGAAGGCGGCACACGGGTTCCGGCATTTATTGTTTGGCCGGGAGTCACAAAACCGGGAAGCCTTTGTGAAACGCCAATCATCGGAATGGATTTCTTCCCCACCATGCTGGAAATGGCCGGACTGTCGCTAAAACCTGAAGAACATAAAGACGGAACCAGCCTTGTGCCGCTTTTGAAACAATCCGGCGCATTCAATCGCGACACCTTGTACTGGCATTATCCGCATTATCATATCGGCAATCCATACGGCGCGGTTCAATGCAAAGGCTGGAAGCTCATTGAGTTTTTTGAAGACGGCGAGCTGATGCTTTTCGACCTGAATAATGATCCGAAGGAAGAAAACAACCTCGCCCAAAGCAAACCGGAGAAAGCGGCGGAACTGCTGAAGAAGATGCAGGAATGGCGTCAACAGACCGGCGCGCAAATGATGCCACCAAATCCAAACTACAACCCGCAGAAGGCTAATGCAAAAGGCGGAAAAGGCGCAAAAAGTGACGGAGAATCCGAACAGTAATCGGAAAGTGCTATGAGTTTTAAAATTTACAACACCATGTCCCGCTCACAGGAAGAGCTGGTTCCTCTGAAAGACAACCACGTCCGCATGTATACCTGCGGCCCGACGGTTTACAACTACGCCCACATCGGCAACTACCGCGCCTATATGTTCGAAGACCTGCTGCGCCGCTGGCTGAAATACAAAGGCTTTAAGGTCACTCAGGTGCAGAATCTGACCGACGTGGACGACAAGACCATCCGCGGTTCGCGCGAAACCAGCCTGCCGCTGCGCGACTACACGCAGAAATACAAGGACGCCTTTTTCGCCGACCTCAAGACACTGAACATTGAGCCGGCCGAGTTCTACCCCGCCGCGACCGACTGCATTCCGGAAATGATCGCCATCATCGAAAAGCTTTTCGCTAAAGGACTGGCCTATAAATCCGACGACGGCTCGGTCTATTTCCCGATCGATAAGTTTCCGGAATACGGAAAACTGGCGCACCTCGACCGCGACGGCATGCGCTCCGGCGCGCGCGTCGCGCAGGACGAATACGACAAGGAAAACGCCGCCGACTTCGCTCTCTGGAAAGGTTACGACGAAGCCGACGGCGATGTCGTCTGGGATTCGCCGTGGGGCAAAGGCCGCCCCGGCTGGCATATCGAGTGTTCCGCCATGA
>Ga0247840_10009818_pt1 | contig 12186 bp, 10 predicted proteins | sample LaCruzMarch2015__FD_192404 | JGI IMG/M metagenome (GOLD analysis project Ga0247840, IMG submission 192404) | Freshwater microbial communities from meromictic Lake La Cruz, Castile-La Mancha, Spain - LaCruzMarch2015_17m | ecosystem: Environmental > Aquatic > Freshwater > Lake | place: Spain...
AGCGCAACAAACATCGCCCCATAATCCCGCCATGTGTGCTGATGCATCGCCGCCAGCGTTCCCAGCCAGATGCCACCACCGGCCGCCAGCAGGAAAGCCACCCCCCCCAGACACAGCGTCACCGGCAGCGTCTGTGCCAGGATTTCGTTCACCGAGCGGTTCCGGTATTTTGTGGAGAGCCGCAGGTCGCCACGCACAAGATCGGAGAGATACCCCGAATATTGCTCCCAGAGCGACCCGTCGAGTTTGTATTTCGCCAGCAACTGCTGCTCGATCGCCGCCGGGATTTTCCGCTCCCCGTCAAACGGCCCTCCCGGCGAGAGGCGGATCAAAAGAAAAGTGATCGACACCACACAAAAAAGCACCGCGACCATCGCCACCAGACGTTTGAAAAGGGACAAAACCATGGGTTCCTACCCAAAGGCCTCCGTTACCATTAAAGGGGTCAGTCCCATAATTTACATATTGCCTCTGATCAGATTGCAAACCCTTGTGGGGTGCCCCATGTTCAGGTTTTCGGCGATCCAGGCATTGCTTGCCGTGGTTGTTGCTCTCAACTCACGGGCAATGCAAACTTTCCATGGAGCGGCCTTTCGGTCGCCTACTGCGGACTCCGTCGTCTTGCCCGCCTTCCGCATCGCTGCCTCGAGGGCACGCGCCCACTTCACCTCCCGAAGCTCATCGAGTTCCGGCCCCCCCCAACCATCGACCTCGTCCTTCTCCGAATAAAGAGTCTTGAGAACTTTTCGATATTCCTGGGATGCGATAGCCCACCCATGACAATACCGGCTCGCCAGCGCATCCCTCGCGGAGGGATCGGACTCCTCGGCTAATTCCAGATGACGCGCATACTGTCGCATCCCCTTGGTTGAGTCTGGAAACTCCAGCGATGCCAGGAACCGCTGCCGGTGCAAAGGGGCGGGCGTTCTGCCCTTGAAGAATTTTGGATAGCTTGACCACGGATACTCGTGCAGCGACTCCAACTCCACCATTCCGGCTCTCACGGGATTGAGGTGAATGTAGTTGACCAACCCAAGCAGCGGTCGCCCTTCTTCAACCACCAGACTTTGGTAGCGTGATTGAAAAACATGCCCACGTTCCTTGCGGAAGGCATTGAATCGATTGCCAAAAGTCCCCTGCAGCCATCGCATACCGTCCACCAGATTCGGCTCGGGAGTCTCCAATGCCAGGTGGTAGTGATTGCCCATAATGACGTAGGCGTGAATACGCCATTGACACTTCCCACACGCTTCGAAAAGCGCTTTTTCAAACGAGACCGCCGCCCCCTGATCAAAGAGATTCTTCCGATAATTCCCACGACTGATGACGTGGTAAATCGCTCCTGCAAATTCCAGCCGCGGCTTCCTTGCCATGCCTCAGTATTTGTCCCAAATCTGGAATGTTGAAAATATGTATTTTCTAGGACTGACCCCTTGGAGGGTGTTGCCCCACTCAGGCGGCCATGTAAGGAAGCTTCGATGCGCAGGAGCGGACGTCGTCCAGGCCTTCCAGGAGGTCAGCGATGGCGTCCCAGCGACCGGTCACCAGGGCTTCCTTGGCGTGGTCGGGCAGCGTGGCGGGGAAGTCCATGTCCGCGATGCTCACCTTGTTTTCCAGAAGGTCGATCGTGAGGAGCGCGGCGGGGTCGGATTCGATGAGGGCGGCCACGGAGCGGATGTCTTCGGGGCTCATCACCGCGCAGGGCATGCCGAGCGTGATGGAGTTTCCGAAGAAGATTTCGGCGAAGCTCTCGGCCAGCACGGCCCGGAAGCCGAAGCGATAGAGCGCCTGCGGAGCGTGCTCGCGCGAACTGCCGCAGCCGAAGTTTGAACCCGAGAGCAGGACGCTGGCCCCGGCGAAGCGGCTGTCATCCAGGGGGTGAATGCCCCCGGCTTCCGTGGTGGCGGCGCGGGCATCGGAGAAGGTGAACTCGCCGAGTCCATCAAACGTGATGCACTTCATGAAGCGGGCCGGGATGATCCGGTCGGTATCGATGTCATCGCCGGGAACATAAACTCCGCGGCCGGTGACCTGGGTGATTTTATCAAGAGCCATAAAAATAATAATCTGTCGGTTATTTGACGTTGAAGATTTCGCGGGCGTCCGCGATTTCACCGGTGAGAGCGGCGGCGGCGACCATGAGCGGGCTCATGAGGACGGTGCGTCCGGTCGGGCTGCCCTGGCGGCCTTTGAAATTCCGGTTGCTGGAGCTGGCGCAGAGCTGATCGCCGACCAGCTTGTCCGGGTTCATTCCCAGGCACATCGAGCATCCGGCGCCTCGCCATTCAAAGCCGGCATCGCGGAAGATCGCGGCCAGGCCCATGCTCTCGGCGAGGGCGGCCACACCCTGGGAACCGGGAACCACGATCGCCTTGACTCCAGCACGCACCTTGCGGCCTTTGATGTGTTTGGCAACCTCGGTGAGATCGCTGAGGCGGCCATTTGTGCAGCTTCCGAGGAACGCCACATCAACCTTGGTGCCTTTGATCGGCTGGCCGGCTTTGAGGTGCATGTGGGCCAGCGCTTCTTCGGCCGTGCCACGATCCTTTTCGGGAACATCGCTGAGGCGGGGCACGTTTTCGTCGATGAAAATCGCCTGCCCGGGGTTGATTCCCCAGGTGACGGTGGGAGCGATCTCCCCGGCCTGATAGGTGATGATGTCGTCGTAGGAGGCACCGGCATCGGAGGCAAACGCCTTCCATCGGGCAACGGAAGGAGCCCACTGGTCGCCTTTGGGAGCGTAAGGGCGGCCATTGAGGTAGGCGAACGTCGTCTCATCCGGGTTCACGTAACCCACGCGGGCACCGCCTTCGATGGACATGTTGCAGACGGTCATCCGCTCCTCTTGCGTGAAGGCGTCGAATGTCGACCCGCCATATTCGTAGGCGTAGCCCAGACCGCCATTCACGCCAAGCTGGCGGATGATGTGCAGGATCACGTCCTTGGAATAGACGCCCGGAGTGAGTTTCCCCTCGACATTGATCCGTCGGACTTTTGGCTTGCGGATCGCCATGGTCTGGGTCGCGAGCACATCGCGCACCTGGCTGGTGCCGATCCCGAAGGCAATGGCCCCGAACGCGCCATGGGTCGACGTGTGCGAGTCGCCGCAGGCGATTGTTGTGCCGGGCTGGGTGATCCCCTGCTCGGGACCGACAATGTGGACAATCCCCTGCTGGCCGGTCGGAAGATCGAAAAACTTGATGCCGGACTCCGCGCAATTCTTGCGGAGCGCCTTGATCATATCGTCCGCGAGGCTGTCGCTGAAGGGCTCCTCACTTTCGTCGGTGGGCACGATGTGATCCACCGTTGCGAAGGTCCGGGATGGATAGAGGACCTTTAATCCCAGGTCCCTCAGCATGCCGAAGGCCTGCGGGCTCGTCACTTCATGGATGAGGTGCGTGCCGATGAGGAGTTGGGTGGATCCGTTCGGGAGTGTGCGCACGGCGTGCGCCTCCCATACTTTGTCGAGTAACGTCTGGCTCATGTGTCTAGGCCGAACAATCTATCGAAGTCGGGCGCTCTGGCAAGAAAAGCGATGCCTCTTGTCAAACCCTTCAAAAATTGACAGGCTGACATCCTCCTCATGACAAACGACCACCCAGAGAACTGGTTCTTGAAAAAGTATGAGACGGCGGAGGTTTTCGGACCGATCCGCTTTGATCAGATCCGGGCCTGGGCGAAAGCCGCCCAAGTCAACCCGCAGGACATGGTCTCCACCGACCGCGAGGTGTGGACAAAAGCTCCGATGATCCCGGACTTCGCGATGGATTGGCTGATCGAGGTCTCGGTCGATTTGCTCTATGGTCCAACCACGGCGGAGGCGCTGATGGAGTTCAGCCGACTGGGTGAGATCACCAAAGACACCCACATTTTGAACTGCCGCACCGGAGAAATCATGACGCTTGGCAGCGCGCCGTTCTTCAGCGAGGAAGCCATGCGGCCGGCCGTGGAGGATTTTCCCCAGCCCCCGAAGGGCGGTATCAAGATCAACCTGCAGAAGCGCATCCGGGATTTGGAGTCCGCCCTCATGGAAAAACACCGTCAACTCGCCGCCGCCCACGAGACAATTTCAAAGCTCGAGGCGAAACTCCACGATTTCGAGAAACGTTTGGCGGATATCCGGGGCGGCCGCAAATAATCAACCAGCCCCTATCTTGGGCCGGGCTCGTAGGCGATCGATTCGATCACGGAGGTGGTGATCAGTTCCGGGGTGTCCTTTTCAAACGCGTAGGCCAGACGTCCGCCGATAAAAATCCTGTTCGGGGTGTATTCCGTGATATCCGCATTCGTCCCGCCCCTCAGGAAGATCTGTCCGACTTTTGCCGACGGGTTCGTTGAGCTGAGGATGCCGTGGAGATCCTTGCCGACCGTGAGCGCGTAGGTATTTTTCGCCGTTTGAAAAACCAGTTTGTCCAGCAGCCGCAGGGAGTCGACATTGATTTTCTCCACCCCGCTCTCCGGGATTCCGATCGGATTCTTCTCTGCTGCGACCTGGGATTGACCGTCTGACATGAGTGGTTTTTAGCTCGTTGCCTCCGGCATTGCCAGAACATCTGCAAGCGCCGCAAGGGGAAGCTTGGCAAGCCGTTTTAGAATGGGACATCCTCCGGTGGCATGGCGACCGGCGGGCGCACCTCCCAGGATTCCATGAGCGCCTCGGGGAGTTCGGAAAGAAAGCGGGAAGGTCTTTGAAAGTTGTCTCCATAGCCCCCGTTGAGCCTCAGTTCCGGGTAGGTGAGGTAGAGTTCGTCCTTGCAGCGGGTTACCCCCACATAGAAAAGCCGCCGCTCCTCCTCCACGGCATCCGGGCTCTCCAGGCTGCGGGCGCTCGGGAACATGCCGTCTGCCAGCCAGATCAGGAAGACCACTTTCCACTCCAGACCTTTCGCCTGGTGCAGAGTCGAGAGCGTCATTTTTTCGGCTTCGGAACCGCCGGCGAAGGCCTCCGAGGTTTCGGCCCCTCCGATCAGAGCCAGCTGGGAAAGAAATTCCTCCGTCGATTCGAACTGTCCGGAGAACCCGGCCAGCGTATTCAGATCCTCCCGCCGGGCATCGTAGTTGGGGAACTTCTCCTTCATGTAATCATCATAGAACGCGAACAGGATGCATTCCATCATGGCTGCGGGCGAAAGCGGAACACCGCCCGGAACGAGATCGGTCAGGGTGTGAGCAAATTGCGTCCAGGCCTTGGCGGACTTGGCCGGGACCTTGAATCCTTGCAGCCGGGCGAAGTCCGTGCCACCTTCCAGGGAGGATGCCGCCTGGCTCCAGAGGCTCTCGGCATTTTTATTTCCGATGCCGGGCAGGAGGCGGACCATGCGCTTGAAGGCGACCTCATCGCGGGGGTTCAGGACAAACTTGAGAAATGCCGCCACATCCTTGATGTGGGCCTGCTCGAAAAACCGGAGCCCGCTCGTGATCACGAAGGGAATCCCGCGCCGGGTGAATTCCATCTGCACATCCATGGAGTGGTAGTGGGAGCGGTAAAGGACCGCCATCTCCTGCAGCGGGATCCCCTCGTTGCTGAGTTCCAGGACCCGCTGGGCGACAAAGGCCGCCTGCTGCGTGTTGGTGTCCAGGCAGACCAGCGCGGGACGCACGGGATGCGAGGCCCGGGCGGCCCCAAGAGTTTTCGGGACCTGCTTTTCATTTCCCAGAATCGCTGCATTGGCGAGGTTCAGCACCTCGGGGACACTGCGGTAGTTGGTCTCAATTTTATAGACCTCCGCCCGGGGGTAGCGCTTCGGAAAATCGAGGATATTTTCAATATTTGCGCCCCGCCAGGAATAGATGCTTTGGGCATCATCCCCCACGACCATGAGGTTTCCATGCTTCCGCGAGAGGCAGTCCACGAGATCCGCCTGGATCCGGTTGGTGTCCTGGTATTCATCCACCAGCACGTGCTGGAACTGGGTTTGATACTCGGCCGCCACGTCCTCGTTGGTGAGGAAAAGCTCCAGCGTTTTGCAGAGAAGATCATCGAAGTCCATCGCGTTCGACTCCTTTTTCCTCGCCTCGTAGAGGCCCTGGACACGCTCGATTTCCTGTTCGAGCGGGATGAAATAGTGGTATTTTTCGCCGAGAACTTTTCGCATCGGAAACCCGGTATTGATCGCGTAGCTGAAGAGATCCGAAAGGACCGCGGCCTTGGGGAACCGGCGTTCGGTGCCAGCGAGGCCCTCCCGGGTCAGGATGCCGGCGATCATGTCCTCCTGATCCTCGCGGTCCATGATGGTAAATCCCTGCCGGAAGCCGATGCGTTCCGCGTGGCGGCGCAGGATGCGGTTTCCGATCGAGTGGAAAGTCCCTCCCCAAACCCCCTCGCCCGCGCCCGGAACCAGCGAGCAGACCCGTTCCAGCATCGCCCTTGCGGCTTTGTTCGTGAATGTGAGGAGGAGAATGGATCGGGCCGGGACGCCGCGGGCCAGGAGGTAGGCGACGCGGTAGGTGAGCGCCCGGGTTTTTCCGCTGCCGGCACCGGCGATGACCAGGGCGGCCCCCGGCGGGGAAGTGACCGCTGCGAACTGCTGCTCGTTCAGCTCGGCCGCGAAGTCAATCGCCGGCATGGCGGCGACGGCCGGCGTGTCGAGCGTATAGGCCCTGGCCACGGACTATTCGGCTCCGGGAATGCGGAGTTTTTCCATTCCTGCGGAAGACAACCCCAGGCCATAGGCGAGCAGGTTGGCGGATTCATTCCAGACCCTGGCTTTCGTCGAGCCGAGGACGACGGCAATGACATCCCGGCCGTTCAGGGAACCGCTGGAGATCAGGCAATGCCCGGCCTTGACCGTGTAGCCGGTTTTCATGCCGTTGCAGAAGGAGTAGTAGCGGAGCACGCGGTTGGTGTTCTTCAGCGTGGTCGATTTTCCGGAGCTGAAGCGGAAGCTGAAGTAGCGGGTCTTCATGATCTCGCGCAGCGCGGGATTCCGATAAGCGGCCCGTGCCACACGCGCCATATCCCTGGCGCAGGAATATTGGGAATCGGAAGGCAGGCCGTTTGGATTCACAAAATTCGAACTGTAGCCGCCCAGCGAACGCATCGTTTCATTCATCCGGCTGGCAAAATCCGGAAGGCTGCCGGCATTGTCGCGGGCCAGAGCGCGGGCGACATCGTTTCCGCTTTTGATAAGCAGGGCATGCAGGAGCTGATTGCGGCTGTATTGCTGGCCGGGCCGGACATAGATTTTTGTCGGCTCGACGTCGGTGTCGATCTCCCGGATGGTCACCATCTCCCCGAGATCCCCCGAGTTGGCCACGATGAAAGCCGTCAGAAGCTTCTGCGTGCTGGCGACTGGACGCTGTTCGTTCTCATTTTTTTTGAAGAGCACCTTGCCGGTGTTCGCATCAAAAAGCACCGCGGAGCGGGCGGTGATGACAGGAGGCTCCGCCGCCGGGAGGGTTCCGGCGGCCAGGATGATAAAAGCAAAAAGATAGGAAATTTTCACGTTGGGGGACACTACTGCTTTGGCGCTCCGGATTTAAGCACTTTCTCAATGGCCGCGTCTTTTTCTGCTCCCAGCTCGACGGCGCGGAAGTAGTGGCGTCGCGCAAGCTCGACGGCCGGCGGTTTTTCCTCCAGATAAAAAACCGCGAGATTGTAATGGGCGTCCGCATAGGTGGGATCCAGCTCCACGGCCCGCCGAAGCTCGGATTGCGCCCCGTCAATCCACCCCTTCCGCCCGATCACCACCCCGAGATAATTCCGGGCGCGAGAATTACGGGGATCCTGAAAAACCGCCTGGGCGAGATTTGCCAGCGCCTCGTCAAAGCGCTCCTCATCCATCGCGATGATTCCCAGGGTGAGCCAGGCTGCCGGGTTTTGAAGGCGGATCGCGACCGCTTTGTTCAGCAACTCAGCGGCTTTTGAAGTGTTGCCGGAGGAAAATTCGACGACTCCGAGATTCACGAGCCCGAGAACATTATCCGGCACCAGTTCCAGCACGCGCTGGTAGGCTTTGCGGGCTCCGGCGTAATCTTTTTTGAGAAACGCGGCATTCCCCGCAGCGGCGGCTTCCTTGGCCACAGCCGGCACGAACTGCGAATCGGGCGCCTTTGGTGCGGGGGCGGGGGATTGCGCGTTCAAAACGGATACGAAAGCTCCCAGGACAGCTGCCGCCAAAAGACCGGAGATGTGCGCGGGACGGCTGGTTCCTGTGACCGAATTTTTCATTCGACGGAAAGCTCTTCGGCGCGATCGGTCGCGGCCTCGACGGCTTCGATGAAGGCGCTTCGAACCGCGCGGTTCTCCAGTTCGCGCAGACCGGCCATGGTCGTTCCGGCCGGGCTTGTGACCATTTCGCGCAGCACGGCGGGATGCTCGGCCGTGGCGATAACCATCTCAGCGGCCCCGATCACTGTCTGCACGGCCAGGTTCAGGGCAAGCTTGCGGGGAAGCCCGCACGCGACGCCCCCGTCAGAGAGCGCCTCAATCACCAGATAGACGTAAGCGGGACCGCTCCCGCTCAGGCCGGTTACGGCATTGAGCATCTTTTCCTCGACCGGATAGACCTCGCCGATGCTTGAGAACACCGACTCCGCAACCGTTTTGTCTTCGGCCGTCACGCCGCTGTCGCAGGCATATGCCGTGGCCGCCCGGCCAACCATGGCCGCGGTGTTCGGCATCGCGCGGATGACCCGGGTGCCAGGGAGCAGCGCTTTCAGGGAGTCGATTTTCAGGCCCGCAACGATCGAGATGAGCAATTTTCCCTCCAGGGAACTCCCGGCCTGCTCCAGCGCGGCTTCGACATCGGCCGGTTTCACGCAGAGGATGACGACCGCAGACAGGCCGACCGCCTCGGCATTGGAACTCACCACGTTGACCGATGTGGCATCGCTCAGATTTTCCAATAATTCGGGCTCTGGGCAGGAGGCCACAATATCCGAAGCCGCACAGACGTTGGCACGCAGCATCCCTTGGATGATTGCAAACGCCATCTTCCCGGCACCCAAAAAAGCATAATTCATCCCTAGAGACTAGCACCGCAGACGAGCGAGCGCGAGCGCCGTTTTTCAAATGCGACAGGCCCGGAAAAATCCTGTCCCACCGACCCGACCGCGTTACCTGGAAGAGCCCCGAAGAAATGCACTTGCCGCAGCAGGATTGTTTCAAATAAGTTTCCCTTATGAAGTTACCTCCTTGGACGATCCCCGCTCTCTCCGCCGCCCTTCTCATCCCTTGTGTCCGTGCGGACGTCAAGCTTCCCGCCATCATTTCCAATCACATGGTTCTGGAAAAAACCGCGAAGGTTCCCGTCTGGGGAATGGCCGATCCGGGCGAGGAAGTCTCCGTCACGCTCAACGGCCAAACCGTCAAGGCGACCGCCGACGAGAAGGGCCGCTGGGCCACGGCGCTGAACCTCAAGGATTCCGCGGCCGGCCCGTTTGAAATGACCATCGCGGGAAAAAACAAACTGGTCCTCTCCGATGTGGTGATCGGGGAAGTCTGGGTCGCCTCCGGCCAATCGAACATGGAATGGGGGATGAAAAACACGCTCAACGCAGAGCAGGAAATCGCGGCGTCCGCGAACCCGCTTCTCCGCCAGTTTCTTGTGAAAAAAAACGCGGCGATGGAGCCAACCCCGGAAGCCGATGGGGCTTGGATCGCGGCCTCGCCGGAGACAACGGGAAGCTTCACCGCCGTCGGCTACTATTTTGGAAAAAAGCTGCAGAACGAGTTGAAAATGCCAGTCGGGCTGATCAATACGTCCTGGGGCGGCACGCATTCCGAGGCATGGACGAGCGAGGAAGCCATCGACACGCTTCCCGATCTTAAGGCCACCGCTGACCGGCTCAAATCCCTGGTCAAAGACTATCCGGAAAAAAAGAAGGCGTTCATCGAAGCCCTCTCGCGCTGGATCAAGGAAAACGCCCGCGAAGACAAACCTGTTGCGGATGCCTCGCTCTATGCCGGTCCGGGCATCTCCACGGAAGGCTGGATTCCCGTAAATCTCCCTGGCTTTGTCAAAGCTCCAGGGCTTCCCGAGGCCGGAGCGGTCTGGCTGCGCAAGGAGGTTACACTGGCCAAGACCGGAGCCAATGTCCCTCTCAGTCTTCCGATCGATGGCTACGACAGCGTTTATTGGAATGGAAAACTCCTCAAGCAGACAACTTTTCAGGATTTCCAGGGCTTGGGTCAGGTTCGCCGATACGGACCCTACGATATTCCGGCCGACGCGGTGCTGGAGGGGAAAAACGTTCTCGCGATCCGTCTCTACGAGCCGGTGAGTGCGGCCAAATTCACAGGAGATCCGAAAATCGGCCCCGTCTCACTCGCGGGGGAATGGCAGGCCAAAGCGGAATACGATTTTCCGGCCCTGGACGCACAAAAAATCGCGGCAGCTCCCCAGCCGCCCGCCACCTCCCCGGGACCACAGAATGTGGCCAGCTCGCTCTTCAACGGGATGATCAACCCGATCCTTCCCTACGCGATCAGCGGAGCGATCTGGTATCAGGGCGAATCCAACGCCGGGCGCGCGTTCCAATACCGCACAGCCTTCCCGCTCATGATTTCGGACTGGCGCAAGCAGTGGAACCAGGGAGATTTCCCGTTCTATTTCTGCCAGCTCGCCAACTTCATGGCCAAAAAACCCGAGCCCGGCGACAGCGCGTGGGCTGAGCTTCGTGAAGCCCAATCGATGACACTCAAGCTGCCGAACACCGGACAGGCCGTCCTGATCGACATCGGAGAGTCCGCCGATATCCACCCCCGCAACAAGAAAGACGCCGGGGAGCGTCTCGCCCTCATCGCACTCGCCAAGGACTACGGGAAAACCATTCCCTTCTCCGGACCGGTTTACGATTCCATGAAAGTCGAAAACGGAAGGGCGGTGCTCGCCTTCAAGAATGCGGACGGCGGTCTGGTGGCAAAACCTTTACCGCAAACCTACGACATCAAATCTCAAACCAAGGAGACCGCTCCTCTCGTCCGTAACAGCCCGAACAGCCCGCTGGAAGGATTTATGATTTGCGGTGAAGACAAGAAGTGGGTCTGGGCCGATGCCAAAATCGATGGCAACAGCGTGATTGTCTCTTCGGAAAAAGTCCCCGCACCGGTCGCGGTTCGCTATGCTTGGACTGAAAACCCGACCTGCAACCTCTACAACGGGGCCGGGCTTCCGGCTTCGCCGTTTCGCACGGATGACTTTCCGACGACGACTTTGGCCAACAAATATTGATGGTCCCCGATGCGATCCCGCCCGCTCAGAAGGGGGCAAAAGGAAGTATTTTAAAATAATTGAAAAAACTTCTTGCTCATCGGCAAGACTTGGATAACTTGAAAACTGTTCTGGGGGGAACAGCAGGCCGTCGTAACATTCGTTGCGGCGGCCTGCATTTTTTATAACCTGATTGAAGTCTTCGTGGACGGAATCGGATCACGCGTTATGATTCCCCCGCATCTCCCACATTCTTATGATTTTTCTTGGAATCGACTGCGGCACCCAAAGCACCAAAACCATTGCTGTGGACTGGGAATCCGGAGCCGTTCTGGCCTCAGCGCAGCAGGCCTACGGGTTCCTTCCGGATCTTCCTCCCGGAGCCATGGAACAGGACCCGGCGGAATGGGTTTCCGCCGCGGACACGACGATCCGCAAAGTTCTCGCCGCGCTGGGTGTCCGGAAATCCGAGGTGCGGGGCATCGGAGTGAGCGGCCAGCAACACGGCCTCGTGCCGCTTGACCGGGATGGCCGGGTCGTCCGTCCGGCGAAGCTCTGGTGCGACACCTCCACCGCCGCCCAATGCGCGGAAATCACCCGCCATTTCGGAGGCGCCCCGGAAATCATCAGGCGCACCGGCAACGCCATGCTCCCCGGCTACACGGCTCCGAAGATCCTCTGGCTCCGGCAAAACGAACCGGAGAACTGGAAACGGACGGCCACCGTCCTGCTCCCGCATGATTATCTGAATTTCTGGCTCACCGGCAGCGCGTGCATGGAATTCGGCGACGCCTCGGGAACCGCCCTCCTGGATATCTCCACGCGGGAATGGGCTCCGGATGTGGTGGATTTTATCGCCCCGGACCTGGCGGGAAAACTTCCGCCCCTCCAAGCCTCTTCCAAACCGGCGGGCATCCTGACAAAAAAGCTCACTGAAGAGTGGGGGCTTCCGGCGGATGTGTTGATCAGCTCTGGCGGCGGGGACAATATGATGGGTGCCATCGGAACCGGCACTATCCAGCCCGGGGTCGTC
>Ga0247840_10009819_pt1 | contig 12183 bp, 17 predicted proteins | sample LaCruzMarch2015__FD_192404 | JGI IMG/M metagenome (GOLD analysis project Ga0247840, IMG submission 192404) | Freshwater microbial communities from meromictic Lake La Cruz, Castile-La Mancha, Spain - LaCruzMarch2015_17m | ecosystem: Environmental > Aquatic > Freshwater > Lake | place: Spain...
GGGGCAGGTGCAGGTTTAGGAGCGGGTTTTGGTACCGGAGCAGGTGCTGGCTTAGGAGCGGGTTTTGGTACCGGAGCAGGTGCAGGTTTAGGAGCGGGTTTTGGTACCGGAGCAGGTGCAGGATTAGGAGCGGGTTTTGGTACCGGAGCAGGTGCAGGTTTAGGAGCGGGTTTTGGTACCGGAGCAGGTGCAGGTTTAGGAGCGGGTTTTGGTACCGGAGCAGGTGCAGGTTTAGGAGCGGGTTTTGGTACCGGGGCAGGTTTAGGAGCGGGTTTTGGTACCGGGGCGGGTTTAGGAGCGGGTTTAGGAGCAGGTTTAGGAGCAGGTTTAGGTACCGGAGCGGGTGCAGGCTTACTCTGTGAAATGGGTAGCGGTCGTATTGGTGCCATAGATTTCACAGTCTTGGCTGTTGACATTTTATATTTATTATATATATAAATATGACAGAAGAATTTAGAAGAATAATAAGTATAATTCTAAACCCGTCAACGGTGTTTGTTAAGAAAGGACCTAAGGTTGTTGTCGTAAAATAACTACATTAACTGTAGTTTTTGTCTACGCCAACATCGTTCTCGTACAGCATGAAGTTTTCCTGGAGACCATCTTCCACGTCGCTTGCGTACAGGAAATCATATGCATTATAAGCATCAACACCCTCGTCTTCTACCTCCTCGCTGTCTGCCTCCTCATAAATCTCATCAGGGATTTCACCAACGCCATCTTCTTCCGCATCTGCAGAGTCGTCATATGGCTCATCAGACTCCTCATACTCGTACATCTCCTCATCTACCGAGTCATCCAGGACAACCTCATCGACAATGTCCTCGCTCTCCTCAGAGTCATCAAATACCTCTTCTACGTCATCAACTACCTCATCCTCTGGATCCACAATGACATCATCATCTTCTTGTGCAAACTCATCGTCCTCATAGTCCATTGGATAAGCATGATTGCTTACCTTGTCGATACTCTGGTAGTTGTAATACCCCTCTGTCTTCTTGAAGAAGATGTTATACAGGAGGATGCCAACGGCAATTGCAAGACACGTTTTCAGGACATTGTCCAGAGTCAAGTACTTGCTCAGTGTCATTATTATGATATGTATATATTTTATATTTTATTTTTACATTAATCGATACAAGTCAAGTGATACTTATATCGATGCACCAAGCATGTCGCAGTAATGTGGGGGAAAGTTGAAGAGTTTTGAATAATATACCGATAGATTCATGAAGTGATCTTGGATTCCATCGACTTTACTTCTTGCCAAACATCTTTTGAAGGTCCTCTGCCTTCATCACGGTCATGCGAGTGTTCTTGCGCTTCTGGTATTCCTTGAACTGTGCTTCAGTCATGACGGGTCCAAAAGACACAGACACATCAGAAGGCTTCACTGAGCCAGGTTGAATGTTGGCGGCCTCACTCTTCTTCTTCATGTCCTGGGTCTTTGCATCCCACTCTTCGAAGAGAGCATTGTTAAGCATGCTGATCTGATAAGGGGTTAGATTGCTAATGTCACGCATTTACAAATAGAGTATAAAATAAAACAGTCATTTTTACGCATTCATCGCAGCTGACTCCGGTTACCAACCACGCCTGTGAAATCCTGAGGAGCGAGTTTGTTAACGCCGTTTACAGTGTCAGCAAACATATGCTTGGAAAACAGACTCCTAAAGCGTTCAGGGGCCGGCTTGAACTCGCCATCAAAAATGCCTTCGACACAGAAAGCGGCATGTTCACCATCCTTAGAAACAACCTCTGGGTGGGAGGCAACGATTGAATCAACCACCGACCGCTTCACAAACATCACATTGAGCATGCGGATGTGCTTTACCTTGGCATACCCGTCGGCACCAGGGGCGCTTGCGAGGTCTACGTTATAATTCATACCAGTGTTTTCCAGAGATTCGGTGGTAGAAGTAATGTTGGAGCGGACGCGGTCCCAATCAATGACACCATCAGGGTGGACACCTATGACAACCTCCTTGTTGGACTTGAACGCTTTCATTGCGAACCCTCCTGGGATGCCAGTGGACCAGTGGACAACAAAGAGACCAGCGGCATCCTTGGTCTTGTAAAGATCTGTCAGGGCATCGTTGTTGGTGTTATAGAAGCGCAGGTCCGCGCAGAAAGACTGATCTGCGGGGGTGGTCATGAGCTGCGTCTGTAGGTGCAGAATGCTCACGGCGGCTTGAAGTGCACTATCAGACCGACCCTCAGTGACAACACCAATGATAATCTTGGAGGGCATTTTATTAAGTGTTATACATTTTTTAGAGGGATTTTACGCAATACTGGATTGCAGTTTTGCGTAATGTACAAAAAATCAAGCAAATCAAATCAAATCAAAACTTGGCGCGCTCTAGGATGTTTCCTGAGAACACATTGCTGCCCACGTGCGCCAGTGGTTCCGCAAGCGATGCCCAAATTCCATCCTCGGGATCGCAGCCAGCCCTAGGGTCTGCAATCATCTGTTGATACCGACGGCAGAAAGCATAGTCCTCTGAAAGATAGCGATGGGGAGGAGCGGGGTCGATCAGGCAGTCAAACAGCGCCACATAGGTATCTACATTTTGCCCTTGGATATCGTTCTTGCAAGTGAGGTCCTTCACGCCCTCGGGGCCAAGGGGTCCGAAATACCAAGCCATCTTCTCCAGAACCCCGCGGGACATCATCAGGAAACCGGTCGCGACATCCAACACCTTGACAAAACCGTCCACGGGGGCCTGAGGAGCGCTGATGTTCAGATTGAAGTCGATGCCCATCTGACGGATGTCTTCCTGGGCTCCTGCGGCAATTTTCCGCTTGATCAGTGCCCAGTCGATGCTCTTCTTAGCATACACGGCACTGGTAATGTTTTTGTTGAACTTTAGAAGACGGAGCACGCTCTCGGGGTTGAAACCAATGTCCGAATCAATGAACAGGAAGTGAGTGAAGCCCTTTGTCTGCAGGAAACGCTGGATAAGGATATTGCGGGCACGGGGGATGAGAGACTCGTTGCCTACAAAATCCATGTAAATCTGGATACCGTTCTGTGCACACAGGGCCTGGAGAGCAATGAGAGATGCCATGAAGGTGTTGTTTAGCATGCACGCGTAGCAAGGCAGACCGAGATAGAGGCTCTTAGGAGTGGTTGGTTCCTGTACAGTTGGAGGCTGAGCGATGGCAATAGGGCGACGAGGCTCCTCTGGCATCTCGATGATATCTGAATAGCCCATTATTCATTTACATGACAATTTTTTATAAGTTATTTTACGCGCAATTACTTTGATTTCTTCATCCCGATTTTTTCTACCGTAACAACTTCGCGAGACGAGTCAAGCTTCTGCATGAACTTTGTGGCTTCTGACTCGCCCATGAAGTCCTTTGCAGCCTGCAAAATAAGGTCCTCCTTGAACCCAGTCTTCCTGCTACTCGCTTTCTTGAGGATGGTTGTGTTGCCGGCTGACACGGCATCATAATTGTTTTGCTGCATGAACGCTAGGATGAGCTCCCCCAGCTCGTTCTTCTTCTTCTTCACTACCAAGAGATCTTTGGACGCCTTGGCAATCTGGTCGGAGATGTCCACATACTCCTTTACACTCTCCTTGAAAATGTTAATAGACTCGGAAGACATTGTATACCCAACTTAACAAAATTTCTGCTTATGTTTTGCGAATGTCGATATACTTCCTCCACTCTTCCAGAGAGGAAAACTCGTCTGGCAGGACAAACTCCTCCGGTTTGCTTCTTCCTGCTGCTGCCAGGCGGTCCGCTGCCTCGTTTCCAGGGACGCCAGAGTGAGCTTTTACCTTGGCAACAAATACATTGCCAGACCTCTCAGCTGCGAGCTCAAACACAAACTTTGCAAGCTTATCATACTTGGTGCGTTTGTAGGCCGTGATGCTGTTTAGGGCGTTCTGTGAATCCGAAAAGATGAGGATATCCAGATCCTGTTCCGTCAAGTATATGCCTGCAAAGATTGCCCCGAGCTCGGCGCGATTGATGTCCCGGGGTTCGTTAACGCGCGCTGCATACTTTTTGGCAGGGCTGTAGAACCCAATTCCAGCTTTCCCCTGTCGGATAGATGCGTCGGTGTATGCGTGAATGGCGTTGGAGTGCTTGTGCACTGGCACCACAAAACCACGTAGAGCAGACATCTTGCTGTATACAAAGACAAAACTGTAGAACTCTTGTTTCGTCGATATACAACTATATCGACGAAACTGATAATCAAAAATATATATCATTAAGGTATATATCATGCAGAAACTTGAAGACATTGAGAAGAAGTACTCACGGGAACTGCTGCCCAATCAGGTGAGTAATATTTTAAACAACACCCAGGCATGGGCACGTAGAGCACCTATCACGGCAGCAAAACAAGCTGTGATAGAGACATTATTTTTAATTATGGCTTATTCGGCAATCATTTTCCTGGTAGGCGGCGATGTCCCCAAAGTGGTCAACTTGTTCAAGTTTGGCTTTGTGTTCCTACTTATCAACTTGGCGGCGCGTATGGTATCGGACTCCTTTTCCGACAAGATTGCGATTGCCGCCTTGTCCGGTCTCGGGCTTAAGGCAGCGTCCATGCTCGCGCCAAAAATTGTAGGTTGGTAATTAAGTGCGTTTTGCCTTGGCAGCTCTGGTTGCAAGCTTCTGGTTTAGCTTCTGAGAGTTCTTGCGCATATGGTTCTGTAGCTTTACAGATTCCTTGTATGCTTTCTCGGCACGCATGGAGTGAATTTTCTTCTCTTTCTGAAGACTCGCTACATTGGCTTGATGTTTCTCAACAGTTTTCTGGAGCGCTGCAATGTTTTTTTGGATTTTCTTCACCATTCTTGCATCGGACATCTGGCGCGCTGTTGCCATCTTGGCCATGAGAGTGTCCATCTTGGCCCGTGCTTCCTTTACAGCAGCCTCGTGTTTCTTCTGCTCCATAACTCTGCGGTCCACTGCCTTCAGCGCCATCGCAGCTTGTAGCTTGGCTTGTTCCAGATGCTTCTTCTGCATCCTCAGTCTCTCCCGCGTCCTCATGATACCGGTCTGGCCAGTGGTCTTTGCTTTCATTTGTGGCGCCATTTGTGTATATTGTATAGTTATATATTTATTTACTGGCACGCAAAATAATCGTACTCACAGAATGGGGTTGCAGTGTAAATTTGCAAATAGCCGTGCGACCAATGTCGCTCAGGTCCACTTTGCCACTGAACCCGACACCACGGACAAAGTCATTCATCTTTGCAACAAGGACCTGCATTTGCTCATTTTCAAGGTCGAGACCCAGCTCGTCAAACTTCTTACGGATTTCAACCATCTCCTTCACGCGAGCTTCTAGGGATTTCTTGGTCTTCATTATAGGTGAGTTATATAAAATTTCCTTATATTTAGCGAAACAGCATTTGTCGATATTATTTTATATCGACAAAATACATATTTAAACTGACTGATGTTTGTAAAAACAAATGAGCAAGTTTCATTCTGCCAATGTTTGGATTTTCAATCAGAGTGTGAAATGTGCTCAGAAAAACGACATTCCCTTTGATTTGTCCAAGGAAGAGCTCATGTTGATCACCGACAGGGCATGTTCGTATTGTGGCGAAGAACCAAAGAATTTCAAGAGGTCGCTTGTCGACAGAGCAATTCCAATGAATGGTTATACCAAGAGTAATGCAGTTCCTGCTTGTTCAGATTGCGTGCGCGCCAAGGGGTCGTGTTCTGCAAATACATTTATCGCCCGAGCTTGTCATGTTTCCTATGTGAATGGAGGCATGGGAAGAATCACGGATGATTGGAACAATGTAAAGTTCAAGCCATTTGAACAATACAGGGCAGAGAACATTCACAAAAACTTCAAGCTGACGCCAGATGAATACTATGAGCTCAGGAACGGAAACTGCTCGTATTGTTTCAGGGAGACAACGAAAACGCATACCAATGGCATAGATCGTCTGAACAACAATGTTGGGTACGTAAAGGACAATTGCGTGTCCTGTTGCCACGATTGCAATATCCTCAAACTGGTGTCCACTCCGGATGAATTCTTAAACCATATGAGGAAAGTCGCTCGATACACCGAGAGCATCAGATGAAATCGCGAGCGGCGTACTCGTTAGAAAACGCGCTCCTATCAACAATGGATACATTGGTATCCTCGGGATACTGGTCGGTATCATTGTTTGGTTTGTGCTCATCAAACAGAGAAATCTCTTCCATCTCATCAGACAGCAAACCGACAATATCATCTCCCTGGAAAAATTCTGGAGACGCGTCGACATGATAGTCGCGTTCTGGCAACACGCACGGTATCGCCGGTGTTATAGCACGCTTGACGCATTCATCATCTGGATACTGCTGCGTGTCATCCACTGGAACAATAGGGTCCCATACAGTATATTCCATAGTGGTATCTGTATACCCCTCGATGTCTCCAAGCAATGCCGTGACATTTCCACTGTAAGTATCTTTCTCAACCAACAGAAAGGCCTCATACGCGGTAAGGGACGTTCCAAGATGAGGTACAAAATCGGGGTCTATTGCCTGTACCGATTCTACCAGCTTTTCGAACAGGTGTTCTGTTTCTTCTGCTGAAGTATTTGTCCCCACGAGCGTAGAATACAGTATAAGCATATCTTTGACGGAATCGCCTTCGAAGACCATGGTTGTTATAACATAAACATAAACTTTATTTTGGATTTTTACATGGTCATTTGTGTCCCTTGATAAGTTTCACACCATTATTGTCGTCATCATCACTATCATCTGTACGCGACTTGTCCTTGGAGAATTTCCAGAATATCCGCGAGCCCATCTTGAAATCATCACGCATCTTTGCTTTCCAGTGAAATACGCAATCCGCCGGGTTGTTCGAAAGTTTTGTATTATCTAACACCATCACTCCATAGTTTTCCGTGCACGCATTCAACACCTTGTTAAAATCTTCGAATGACTCGAAGCACCCAAAGAACATATTATACAGTCGCCATCTGTTTGCCTGGATAGCTTCTCGACAAACCAACAACACATCTATGTTTGCACGGATAGCAGGGGGTCCTAGATCCGCCACATACTGGGAACTGAAAATGAGAAAGATGTTTAGATGACGCCCGTTCATGAAAATATACCGCATCACTGGTTTCTTCATGATCGACGAATCGAATGCCAAGTCATCCAGCACCACAAATACCCTGCCCATGTTCCCTTTCTTTGCGGCCTTTTTCTGTCTCTCCAACAGTTTGTCCAGCGCAGGGCCATTGAAATCGTCAAAGACGAAGATATCTGGGATAAATTGCGAGAAGTACCCGTTCCCCGCTTCTGTACCAGACATAACGAGTCCACATGGTAGGACATGCCGCTTGTAGTACAGAAGATCCTTAATGATGACTGACTTACCAGAGCCTCGGCGACCAACCACGCCTACAATTGCTCCGTTTGATATTGTGTTAGGGTCAAACTCACGAATAGATATAGACATTTATTAAACAAATCAAAATAAAACCCGTAATTTAACATTAGTTTGAGAATAATTTTAAATGGTTTTTAAAATATACAGTATTTATATATATGGCGTCAGCTCAGAAAGTATTGAACAATCTCGGCGAAAACTTCGGAAACAACTTTGGCGCTGATAACTTTGGCGCTGATAACTTTGGCGCTGATAACTTTGGCGCTGATAACTTTGGCGCTGATAACTTTGGCGCTGATAACTTTGGCGCTGATAACTTTGGCGCTGATAACTTTGGCGCTGATAATGCAGTAGGCGCAGCAGTCGGAGGAGCTTCTATATTTTCGTCAATATCCGGTTTGTTTGAAAAGGCCAAAACACAAGCCAGCAGTGGTATCACACCCAAGAAGATACTTATAATAATTCTTGTTGTTGTAGTAATACTGGCACTGCTGTACGCAATCTATTATTTCTTTTTTAGAGGAAACGCGTGTGAGTATTCTACAAGAGTCTCAGTTGACAACACATGGAAGTGTCCTCCGGGAACCATAGACACTGGTCGCGACTGGGGAGATGAATACGGCGAATCTCAATGTGCATCGTCCAAAGAGTGTGTAGACTATCTTGGTCCTAAGCCAGAGAGATGTATGTATACCACGCGCATACCCATAGGAGATTCTTGGGGTTGTCCGGATGGAATGACTGACACGGGTCGCGGTTGGGAACATGTGGATGGAGAAAAGCAGTGCCAAACCAAGGCATGTCCTCCTCCTGGAAGTCCTGTGTTAAAACCAGGAGAGACATCTTGTACATACAGCCTGAGAGAGAGCACGAACGAGGGGTGGAAATGCCCTGCGAATACAGTGGACACTGGTCGGGGATGGGAGCACATTGATGGAGACAAACAATGTGCTTCTGATAAGAAATGTGCAGATGCGCTAGGGTCTGTGAAACTTGCTCCCACCCCCCTGGTGTGCACTTCGCTACAAAAGGTCGTAGATGGTAAGTGTGTATGCGACGAAAGCAAGGGAGCTGTATCCAATAATGGTGTATGCATCTGTGGTGAAGGATTTGTATGGGACGGTTCCAAGTGCATAAAATCGCAGATGTGTCCTCCCAATCAAACCAATGTGAATGGAAAGTGCGAGTGTGCCCCAGGGTATGAGCGTAACTCCAAGGGGGTTTGTGTGTGTAAAGTGGGGTATCGCTTTGATGGTTTCACCTGCTCTCCAATTCCTGTGGTACCTACTCCAAAACCACCCGCCCCAAAACCCGCCCCAAAACCTTCTCCGGGTCCCAGCAAGGGTCTCTTGAACGTACCAGGAAGGGTTACAAAGGTTGAAGGCAACAAGACAACTTTTCTATTTACAGACCCATCAGGCAAACCCCGCAGGCCAACATTGACTAGAAACAACGCAGGCTTTGCAAAGGGAGATGTGGTTACAATAACGATCAAGAACTTGCCTCCTTTCAACTTTGTAAATGCAACAAAAAGTGGAACCCCACCACCTAAGCCCGCGCCTAAGCCCGCACCTGCCCCGGTACCTAAACCCGCACCTAAACCCGCACCTAAACCCGCACCTAAACCCGCACCTAAGCCCGCACCTAAGCCCGCACCTGAGCCCGCACCTGAGCCCGCGCCAGGGGGTCAGTGTTCTGGCGTAGAAGGAGGAGAGCCTTTTGGTACCGATGGTGATGCCTTTTTCTCTATATGCGAACCTGGGCGGACTCAACCCACGCAGATGCCATGCGCGGATGGTACAGTTTGGGATTCTAGTGTGAGCGTCTGCAATTGGCCCAAGAACTAATTTTGATGATATAACATATCAGCCTGATTGATCGATTGGATCGCTCAAGAAACCGCTTCCCCCCATTGCCTTGTCCACGGCATAGAAACCAGAGTCAATGGAGAAGTCTCCCACGAAAGTATCTTTACGCTTCTTTGTTAGCAGCATATATGACCCTAATGCCAAGATTATGGCGATGACGAGTATCAGGATGTACTTGGTATGCATGTTAGTTTAAGTTAATATTATAATTTTGATGATACGGATTAGAAGATAACGCAATCGTGCCCGTGGTCAAACAACAAGTTTCTCACTGGGTCAAATGACATATCGACAAAAAGACTATAAAAAAAGTCTTTTTGTTGTTTACAATTACCAAACAAAAACTAAAGAACAATGGCTTTCCGCGGAGAAATCATCAAGATGATTGAGAACATGGTGTCCTCTATCGAGGCACACAACTTCAAGATAACCGATACTATGAAGACTCACTTTGTGTCCTTCATAAACGAGTTCTTCAAGCACCATGTCGGCACCACCGACATTGACTTCAAGCTCACTCCCAACTTCCTGTATGCCGAGGCAGAAAACATTCGTGTCATGATCGCCTCGGACAAGAACAAGCAGTTTGAAATCCCAGGGTATAACATCCCTATGCGCAGTCCCATCGAGGGCTTCATCCTTGTAGATGAGATGGTGTGCTATGACTCGGTTCTTATGAGGTGTTTTGCACCCCCAGTTCCGAGCTCTACAGCAGTAAATCTTCCTCAGTATGTAGACACCCCTGAGAATCAGGCAACACCCCCTGTTCCTGTCCCCACCCCTGCTGCTCCTTCCACTGCCTTTGTGTTTAACAGTACTCCTGCCTTGGCTCCATCAACCACTCCTGCCTTTGCTCCATCAACCATCCCTGCCTCCGCTCCATCAACCACCCCTGTCCCCACGCCGTCTTTCACCCCTGCCCCCACGCCGTCTTTCACCCCTGCCCCCACGCCGTCTTTCGCCCCTACCTCCACACTGTCTTTCTCCCCTACCCCCGCTTCCACCAACATCTTTGCAGCAAAGCTGACAACTCCTCCTCCTCCCACCAACATTTTTAACCAAACTCCGGCGACAACAAGCGTGGCAACCTCGCCATTTGCAGCATTTGCTTCTCCCATCTCAAGCTTCTCTCCCAAACCCGTTAATACTTTTAGTTCCTTTGGCAAGGGAACCAACATCTTCGCACGGTCGGATTCCACTACCTCATCAAGTTAGAATGTCTAGAAAAATACAAGGACATGTCCTTTATAAAAGCATCTGCAACTTCCTTTGTAATATGATTTAAAACACACACGTGAGAACAAGAACCGACAGTGGCAAGAGACCATTTTTTTATGATACTCTTAGAGGGAGAATTGAAGACAATGATGGGAGAACGGGCGTTCTTCCAAGGGTTGCTATCGGGGGCGCATTCCAACAACCGATTGTAAATATACTCGGTCATTTCAAGAGAGTTTTCAACATCTTCTTTGAGATCAACAGTATCAAAAAACTCATTCAGGAAGAGAGCAGTGTGGCCATTACGACTCCCGCTGATAGTAACATCTCTCTGAGAAATAACTTCCTCAAAGTTTTCAACGTGGGAAACGTGACTTTTAACAGATATGAAAACTCCCCCCGGAAAGGGAACTCCAGGCCACTTGTGAGAACTAATGCTGATTGAGTCCATGAACTTGTATGAGTCATACCCAGGCTGAAGAAAGGGCATCACAAATCCAAAGAAAGCAGCATCTGCGTGTATGTACACTTTGTTTCCAGAGAGACTCTGGCTTATTTTTTCAACATTATCGATGCCGCCTAGAAATGTAGATCCCACGCTTGCCAGGACAATTGCGGGTCTTTTGTTGTCCACACTTTTTAAAAGCTCTGTAATATCCATTGCACCTGTTTCATCACTGGGAATCACAACTGATTCCAGCTTGAGAATATTTGCCATCTTCTTGATGGAGTAATGAGACTGATCGCTATAGTACAAAACCCCATTAGGATATTTCTCACGCGCCATCCAGAGACCCTGCAAATTTCCCTCGCTTCCTCCCCCGGTGGTATATCCCCAACAGTTCTCAATGTCCACGTTCCACATCTTTGCAACTCTTGTTATCAATTTTCTCTCATCTTCATGTTTATGTCTGTCAAATGTCCCTTCTTCTGCAAATGCGTCTCCAGCAGAATTGTATGACATGCGAAAACTTGGAATAACTTTAGTAAAATTTCTTTTTAAAGTGCAGGGATATCCAATTGCTATCTTGATGTTTGCCTTGTGGACGTATGGCCGCATGTTAAGTTTACATATTTTTTATTAGGTAATTTTTAGCACGCTCTCAAGGGCAAAAATGCAGAGAAGCAGAACACGTTCGGTATTGGAAGGGGGTTTGGCATAGTCATGCATCCTTGTCATACTGTCCATGATAACATGGTAAATACTATCTGCACCATCATCGTGATCAATCTCATGGTTCACCACGAGAGACAGTCGCACACTTCCGTCATCAGTAAATTGAAATACAGTTGAGACAGTGGGCGTTGACTTTACAACATCCGCAGCAGCATAAATAACGGCGTCCAATAGTTCCTCAAGAAGTTCCTTCCTGAAATTCATGGAATCATTATCAGGGTGTAGCAAACCATGAGAGTAACGCTCGCGGCCCAGTTGGAAACGTTCAAGGACAAGCTTGCTCACGTGAGAATCCATAACTGACATATACAGTTCGCATGTAATTAAATATCACTATTGTCAATATATATCTATATCGACACATCTTATAATATAAACAAATCTGTGGTATATACATCAAAATGACTTCCCACGACTGGTCTTGGGTATCAGAGGAGCCTCTGTCCGAGCACAAGCTTGTCCTGAAAAAAACCGAGGAACTTGCTGTGCGGAAGTATATTTACGATTCCATTGGCAAGAGGGGAGAATTTGTGGTA
>Ga0247840_10009821_pt1 | contig 12178 bp, 9 predicted proteins | sample LaCruzMarch2015__FD_192404 | JGI IMG/M metagenome (GOLD analysis project Ga0247840, IMG submission 192404) | Freshwater microbial communities from meromictic Lake La Cruz, Castile-La Mancha, Spain - LaCruzMarch2015_17m | ecosystem: Environmental > Aquatic > Freshwater > Lake | place: Spain...
TCCTCGATTTCGTGGACAACAACCCGACCATCATGACCATGCCCATTGCGATTGCGAATCACCTGGATGTCATCAAGCAAAACGACAACATGTGCTCCATCAATGCGGCACTCACCGTGGATCTCACCGGTCAGGTGGCCTCGGAGACCATTGGCCACACTCCCTACAGTGCCACCGGCGGCCAGCTCGACTTCGTCAGGGGTGCCGTCGCGGCCAAGGGCGGAAAGTCTTTTATCGCGCTGAAATCCACTTCATTGAAAAAAGATGGAACCCTAACCTCCAGAATTGTGCTCAACTTAACGCCCGGCACTGTGGTCACAACGCCCAGATCAGATGTTATGTACATCGTTACCGAGTACGGCGTGGCAGATCTCTATATGCGGTCGGTACCAGATAGGGTCAAGGCGATGATTTCCATAGCCCATCCCGACTTCCGTGAGGAATTGGAAAAGCAGGCCCGCGAGGCAAAGTTACTGATCCCGGCATGCAACCCGGAAAACCTCTAATTAATCTCTTAGGGTTGAATTTACGAAATTCCCACCTGTTTTTGTAAACAAAAAAGGGAGAGCGACAGCTCTCCCTTTTTTATACTTAAGTAATTTAATGCTTGCTGCTACTCAGTCATGGCGTATTCACCGCTCAAAGTGGCAACATACTTTTCCCATACCTTGTTGTACTGCTCGGGATTCGCGACTGCCTTAATAAGCATAATCTTTGTGCAGTAGGCCCGTTGCTCGTCACTGGTGGTGTGGTTGCCGTAAATCTGCAGGGCAAAATGAGCAAAATCACGTATCATGAAATCGAAGATCTGGTTTAATACATCGGGATCAAGTCCTTCAAACTTAGCCTGCTCGAGAATAAGCTGGCCGTAAACCACGATGGAGAACATCTCACCCACCGGCAGGGAGAAGGTGGGATCCATTTCCTGCACTTTGTCCGGTCCGGATTTTTCCAGCATCTCCTTAAAGATATCGATCTGCTTGATGAAGGTGGCCACATTGGGCAGGCCTTTGTTGGCCTCAAAGACAGGTTTGTAATCATGGAACTGGACCTTGCCCAAGCCCTTTGTGGGGCCCTGGTTGAAGAGAAACATATCATCTTTATTTGCGAAATCAGGCGCAACCGGTTTGTACTCGGCCGGGGCGAAGAAGTAGTTTTTCATGAACTTGCGAATGAGCTGTACGTTCACATGCACCGTGCCCTCGAGTTTGGATGGTCCGCGCACATCGGCTGCGGCCATGGCGAAAATAGTGTCCTTCTCAAAACCCTTGGCCGCGATTACATCCCATAACAGATTAATAACTTCTTCTGATTGCAGGGTCACCTTCATCTTGCTTGTGGGATTATACAGCAGGTAGCGGCGGTCATTTTCGCCGGCGCCTCGGAAATAGTCAGTGGCGCGGCGCTGATAGATCTTCATTCCTATAAGCCTAAGCCAGGCATCCATGAAGTTCTTGCGCACATGCGGCATGTCCGTTACCTTCATCCCGTACAGTATGCGGTTGGTGGCGTGCGTTATCGCCTCATAGAAGCAGTGTTCGGAAATGCCAATGGAGGCCGGGCCGATGTTGAACTTGCCGATGTTGACAGTATTAAGAGCCGAATCCCAGGCATGGGGGCCGCGGGAAAGGATATCTTCGTCGGTAATGGGGTAGTCGTGCATGGCAAAATTGGCTACATACTCCTGATGGGAGATCACGTTTTTCTTCAGCTCATATGCCTTGTTGCGGTAGTTAGTAACAAAGAAGGTGTAGTCATCAGTGCCGTCTTTGACTTTGCCCAGGGTAGAGACCATCTCGGCTTCGTTGCCGTTGCCGATGTAGTACTTCTCACCGTTGGCAACGTATGCGCCTGTGCCTTTCGGGGTGAGTGTTGCTCCCACAGAGTAGATGTCCGCGCCGTGCTCCTTTTCGGAAAGGCCAAAGGCGAAGATTGCCCCTTCTTTGAGAAGCTTTGCCGCTTTCTTTTTTGCCGTTTCATTCGGGCTCATCCAGATGGGGCCAAGTCCCAGAATGGTGACTTGGAAGCAATACCAGTAGCCAAGGCCATAGAAAGCCAGAAGTTCTGCGTATTCGCTGTTGCGTGACGTGTCCCAGCGACAGTCCGGATCGCCACCTGCGTACTGTTTGGGGGTGAGCAGTTTGGCAAAGATCTGCTGCTTGCCGATGAAATCGACAAACTCTCGGTACCAAAGCTTTTTATTGAAATCGTCGAGAAGGCGGGTTTTTCCCATTTTCTCAAAGAAAGCAATGGTTTTGGTCATGATGGCTTTCGAGCCTTCATCAGCCATAAGACTCTTGTACTTCTTGGGTTGCATCAATAAATTCATATAATTCTCCTTTTCTTGGGTATTTTTAGAAATATTTTTTTATGTTCATCTTGCTTGCTTTCTTACACGAACATCCCCTAAAAGAAAAGGGTTTTGTGAAACGATCATTTGTTGTTTTTCAGGATGCCGATTTTTCATTAAAAAGGAATACATATTCGAACTTGAAAAAGGGCTGCACCAAACGCTGGCAACATAAAAGGGGCTAAATGAATAATATATGGCTGCGTTTTCAATATGCCTAATTAAGTATATTGTCCCCAGAATCCTCATAATTTTATTTCAACACTTCAAAAAATCTTTTAATAGAATGCCTGTTTCATACAATTTTTCTTCCCCTGATGATGAGAAACCTCAAGCCGGGATTGAATTGTAATAACTGGTTTCGTTAAGAGAAAAACAAGATGCAAGATGGGAAAATGAAACAGTCGGTTCTTCCGCCATCGAATCAGTAGATTTACAAATATCAGACTTTACTTTTTTCAATATGCATTCTTTCGGAGTATTTGTATTAATTACCCACAAATCTTTGGTGATTTCAAGCTCAAATGTACCCCTTCCATCAGAAGCAATGTCTTATCAAATCAAACATGGATAAATATACTTGACTTTTGCACTTCTTCCATATATTGATACCATCAAATGATGGAAGCATACTACGGAATAAGACAATGAGAACAGCTCTCGAAAAGGCCCGCAAAGACCCGGAATCGATGAAGGCAAGGATCCTTGCTGCTGCCCGCGGCGTGTTCGGTGAATACGGTTTCCACGGCACGACAACCCGGATGATCGCCAAGAATGTAGGAATCGACATCTCTACTCTGCACTACCACTGGGGTGACAAAAAGGATCTCTATGAAGCTGTCATCCTCGATATGAACCGAGACTTGGGGCGCGAGCTTATCGAGGTGGAGAAAAGTATCCATGGACGACCCCTGGGGGAACGTATAAAAATCGCCATTGATATGACGACGGACTATCTGTTCGCCCATCCCGAGATATCGAATCTCGTGCTTCATCGGTATTTCAGCAAGACAAGACACGAAATGATCATTGATTTCAAAGTTCCGGAGTTCACCGGCGATATCGCCCGCTCCATGGGTCTGACAAAGGACGCAAAAAAAACACCACCCAGGGGCATGCTGGAGGTCCTGACAGTCATGAACGGCATCCATAATTTCGTCTCCGGAGAAAACTTTTTCCGCCCCATGGTCAAACTCGACCGAGAAAATTACATCGAAATGGTCAAGGAGACCCTGCAGTTCGTGCTTATCCCGGGCTTCACGAGCAGAGAAGGAACGGAAAGGCAGAAGGTTTAAAAAATCCTTAGCATAGGTGGTTCAATGGTCATTTCTATTGTTCAGATACATTCTTAAAAAGGAGGAATTGGTCCATGAATATAATCACCTACACACCTGAACATAATATCTTCCGGGATAGCCTCCGGAAATTTCTCGACAAAGAAATCGTTCCCCATATCGAAGAATGGGAGGAGGCGGGCATTGTTCCCCGCAGCGCCTGGAAAAAGCTGGGGGAACAGGGATTTCTGTGTACGGATGTTCCCGAGCAGTACGGCGGAGTCGGCGGCGACTTTCTTTATTCCGTCATCGTTTGTGAAGAACTCGTCAAAAGTAATTTCTCAGGACTTGCCGCATCTCTGCATAGTGACATCTGTGTTCCGTATATTTCCGCGTTTGCCTCAGAGGCTCAAAAGCTCAAGTATTTACCCGGTTGCGTTTCGGGAGATATGATTACCGCTGTTGCCATGACAGAACCCAACGCCGGCAGCGATCTGGCGGCAATGAAAACAACTGCCGTAGAAGACGGCGATCATGTTATTCTCAACGGTCAGAAAACCTTCATCAGCAACGGCATTAACTGCGATCTGGTCATCGTTGCCGCGCGTGACCCGTCTGTGCAAAAGCAGCATCAGGCTGTTGACCTCTATCTTGTCGAGGCCGGCACTCCCGGATTTGAAAAAGGAAAACAGATTAAAAAAATCGGCTGGCACAGTCAGGACACGGCAGAGCTGTACTTTACGGATTGCCGTATTCCAAAGGAAAACCGTCTGGGCGATAAGGGAAGTGGATTTCTCAAACTCATGATGAAGCTCCAGCAGGAACGTCTTGTCTGCGCCATCGGCGCGGTGATCGCCGCGGAGTTCATGCTGGATTTTACCATCAAGTATTGCAAGGAACGAAACGCATTTGGCCGTCCCATCTCCAAGTTTCAGCATGTGCAATTCGAAATTGTCGAGATGGCGACGGAAACCAAACTGGGTCGCACCTTTATTGACAAACTGACCATGGATCACATCGAGGGTAAAAATGTTGTTGTGGAAGTCGCCATGGCTAAATACTGGACAACAGACATGGCCTTCCGTGTCGCCGACCGTTGTCTCCAACTGCACGGCGGATACGGATATTGTGAGGAGTACCCCATAGCGCGCGCCTGGCGGGACATCCGCGTGACGCGGATTTTCGCCGGAACAAATGAGGTAATGAAGGGAATTGCGGCAAAGTTTTTGGGGCTGTAAGAATAACCATTATCGTGAAACTGCAATTCCGAAAGCGCAGCGCAGCGGAATTGACAAGTTGAACAATCCCGCAAAGCGGAGGGTATAATACCCGTGATCACAACTTTAGGCACTAAAACTATTTAGCGCAAGGAGGGTTACGCCATGATGGATTATCCTTTGTTATTGACCAATTTCATGCAGCACGCGGCAAGGTTTTATCCAACTAAGGAGATCGTCTCCGTTTACGCGACCGGCACTTTTCGCTATACTTATGCCGATTGGTACAAGCGCACAAGCCAACTGGCGGGAGCACTGCGATCTCTTGGTATCAAAAAGGGTGACCGGGTTGCCTCGTTTTCTCTGAACAACCATCGACATCTGGAACTTTACTTTGGCGTTCCCTGTATGGGGGCTGTTCTGCACACGCTCAACATCCGCCTTTCCGCCGAAAATCTGGTTTACATCATTAATCACGCCGAAGACCGCATCCTTTTTATTGACGAAGATGTTTACTTTCTTATTGAACCTTTTAAAGATCAGCTAAAGACTGTAGAAAAATATGTCATTATGTCCCAATCCGGCGTAATGCCGACAACCACACTTTCTCCTGTTGTCCTGTATGACGAGCTGATTAAAGATTTCCCGGAGACCTATGATTTCCCGTTGGATCGCGATGAAAACGATCCCTGTCTCATCTGCTACACCTCAGCAACAACGGGCGATCCCAAAGGCGTTGTTTACAGCCATCGCGGCCTTGTTCTGCACTCTTTCGTCACAGGCGGAGTTATGGGTGTTCAGGAAAAAGATTGTGCTCTGCATATAGTTCCGATGTTTCATGCTAATGCCTGGGGGGCACCTTTTGTCTGCACCATGCGCGGAATGAAACAGGTGCTGCCGGGGCGTCAAATTCTGGACATGGCGGCGCTGTGCCGGATTATTGCCGAGGAGAAAGTTGCTTTCTCCTGCGGTGTGCCGACCATCTGGATAATGCTTCACAATTACCTGGAGGGCGGTGGAGCGCATGACTTTTCATCTATCCGACAGTTATTTTCCGGCGGATCGGCCATGCCCCGGCATCTCATTGAATCTTATGAAAAGAAATACGGAGTAATTCTGGCACAGGGTTACGGCGCTACGGAAACATCGCCGGTTGTTACGTTGTCCATTCCCAAAGGCTATATGGAAACTCTGAGTGTTGATGAAAATATTGATATCCGAGCCACAGCGGGAATGCCTATCCTGGGGCTTGATGTAAAACTTATCAACACGGAAACGGGCAAAGAGGCGCGCATGGATGGCAAGGAAATGGGAGAGATTCTGGTGCGCGGTCCCTGGATCGCCAACGAATATTATAAAGACCCAAAACAAAGCGCCATCACTTTCCCGGACGGGTGGTTTCATACCGCCGACATCGGAACAATGAACAAGGAAGGTTATATCTCTTTGGTTGACAGGACAAAAGATCTCATCAAGAGTGCCGGAGAGTGGATTTCTTCCATTGATCTGGAAAACATTATCATGGGATTTGACAAAGTTTTAGAGGCGGCGGTAATAGCTCTGCCTGATGATAAATGGCAGGAGCGCCCGCTGGCCTGTGTTGTGCCACAGCCGGACGCGGCAAGTACTATTACAAAAGAGGAGATACAGGATTATCTGAAAGACAAAGTCGCCAAATGGTGGATTCCTGATGAAATCGTCTTCATGAAAGAACTCCCCAAGACCAGTGTGGGAAAATTCAACAAGAAAAGTCTCCGGGCAACGGTGATACCGGAAATTCTAAAAAAGAGAGGTATTGGGTATTAACGCTGGTAATCAAGATAGAGCAGCCGTAATCGATGCCTGCCTGCAGCAATTTATGCGCTACGGCACGGCGTTCTACGAGGAATAATACCATGACCGGAGCGCTGCAAGGCCTGAAGATTCTTGATTTCACCACTCTTCTGCCCGGCCCTTACGGCACGATGATTCTGGCCGACCTGGGGGCGGATGTGCTGCGCGTGCTCTCCGGCTCGCGTCCCGATGCAACTTTATTTCTACCACCTACAATTTCCGGCACGGATATGTCCGCGGCAGCGCTCTATCTGGGACGCTCCAAGCGCTCCATAACTCTTAATCTGAAAGATCAAAGAGCCTGCGAAATCATCCGGCGACTTATTGTGCAATACGATATTGTCATTGAGCAGTTCCGCCCCGGCGTTATGAAAAAATTAGGCTTGGATTATTCCTCTTTAAAAGAGATCAATCCACGCCTGATCTATTGTTCCCTGACCGGTTACGGGCAGACAGGACCAATGCGAGATCGCGCCGGTCATGATATTAATTACCTGGCGCGCTCCGGAATTATGTCCTATAGCGGAAGAAAGGATACTGGCCCGACTCTCATGGGCGCGCAGATAGCCGATTGTTCCTGCGGTGCGCAGAATGCCGTCATCGCTATTCTTGCCGCTGTTACTCATCGTCAGGTTTCCGGCTGCGGGCAGTATATGGACGTAGCAATGACAGACGGAGCACAGGCGCTAAGTGCTATGTTTGGCGCGGGCTTTCTGGCTGATGGGAAGGAACCGGCACGCGAAGAGGAGATTTTAAACGGCGGATGCCTCTATGATTTTTACGAAACGCTCGATTGCCGGCACTTAAGCTTCGGGCCTTTGGAGGCTGTATTTTTCAACGCCTTTTGTGATGCCATTGGCCGCCCCGATTTGATGACTGCGGGAATCGCTCCCGATGACGGTGGCAGGATTAAAAATGAACTTTGCTCTCTATTTAAAACAAAGACGCTTGAAGAATGGGTGAATTTTGCTGCCGGCATTGATGCCTGTATTGAACCAGTTCTGACCATGAACGAAGTTGCCGACGACCCGCAGACACAAGCCCGGCAGATGATTGTGGAAGTTCCCCTGCCGGACGGCAAAATCGTCCGTCAATTTGCTAATCCGATAAAGTTTTCCCAAACCCCGCCGCAGTATAGATTTGCCGGTGTTCCCGCCGGGACTCATAACCGGGAAATTCTTCTAGGGCTTGGTTACACGGGGGAGGAAATCGAAGAATTTAAAAAATCCGGTTTGTTTGACTGAACGGGCAGAAGATTTGAATCGTTCACTATCAGTTTCCCTTGACATACAAGAAGAAAATTATTATAGCTTGATTGCGAACACTTCTGAGGAGGAACAGAATTATGTCCATTGTCGATTGGAAAAAAGATGAATCAGTAGCTATTATCATTATGAACAACGGCGAAAACCGCCACAATCCCGCTTTTGCCAAAGCCATGCTTGCGGCCTTGGAGGAAGTTGAAAAAGACACATCCATCTATGCCGTCATTCTGACATCCAGTGATGAAAAAAGTTGGTCACAGGGCATTGACTTGTCCTGGATATTACCGGCCTTTACCAACAAAGATTTTGCCTCCATCAAGCAATTCATGTACGACATGAATAAAGTCTTCAAGGCTATGCTGCTTTTGCCCATGCCGGTTATCGGGGCCATGAACGGACACACCGCAGGCAATGGAAGCATTCTGGCCTGCTGCTGTGATTTTCGCTTAATGAAGGCCGACCGCGGGTACTTCTTTTTCCCTGAAGTTGATATCAACATTCCATTTCTTCCCTCGATGCAGGAAATGATGAAGAAGACTTTTCCCTATTACAAACTTGTCGAAGCGACCCTGACGGGACAGCGCTATGGCGCGGCGGAACTGGAGAAGCATCACGTTATCCATAAAGCCAGCACCAATGCCGCGGCGCTGATGGAGGATTCCCTGGCTTTTGCCAAAACCTTCAAAAAGGGCAGGTCCATTTTCGGCGAAATGAAAAAGCGTTTCCATAAACACATCATTGCCGCCATGGAAAATGAAGACCCGGCCTATATCGAACCGCTCGATTTGTTTAAGCAGTAGAACTCAGGCTATTCCCGAAAAAAATTCCATCCCAGGAACGTGATGATTTTAGTCTTTGAGGTAAACTTGCATTCAAAAGAGTCTGTCGTTGGATGATAAAGCAGACACGAATATTCATCCGTGGATGATGTTTCGCATTCCGTTGGTAACTTATCGTAATTGGATACTTTTATCCGCAGTTTATGTGTTTGCTCATCAAAATGCCATGTTGCCGGATGGTAATTATCAAAACCACCGACAAAAGTCAGGTTGCCGCCGGAATGAAAAACCATAGACATCCGAGGGCCGGCACCGCCCGGATAATCCCATGTTCCTTCCGGTTGCGTATAATTTAATTTCAGTGAACATGATGACAGTGCACCTGAAAAAATGAGCAGTAAAAAAAGTAAAAGCCACTGCTTTCTCAGAACCTGAATATGTTTTATATTAATTACCATAACGCATCCAATGTACTTTCAATGGCTATCCTTATATCACTTTTTCTATTTTTTTAGAAGAAAATAAAAATATCAAATTATACCTAGTCGCTGTTAAACATTAAAAGGCTGATTTGCCTGCCATAATACCAAGTAAGCTTTCAAAAATTCATAGTTTTTTTGAAAGCAACTTGGTATTACTTTTTTAAAGATTGCGCCAGGGCGGCATCGGCCCTTCTTGCTTCCTCCACCATGCGTTTGACCTTTTTGAGGTCTTTTTGAAATCTAATAGGTTGCCCGTCTTCGTCGACGGCATTGGTTTTGGTACAACTGTCCACCCCTGCCGGTCGGAGTTTAATGATTGCATCAAAGACATTTTCGTTCGAAATGCCGCCGGCCAGGATTACGGGGATAGGGCTTTGTTTAATTATCTCCCCGGCCATTTTCCAATCGCAAACTTCACCGGTGATACCGACATAACCTGCCACCGGCTGGTCATGCTTTGCCCCCTGATCTCCAATTATTGTATCAATGAGGAAATAGTCGCTAAATGGCGCCAGTAGTTTCGTAAAAGAAAGAATATTATTCAAAACATTGTTTTCCCTTGCTGCGCCCGGCTTTGGCACTGATATTGATCGCATGATTTTAATCTGCGGAAATCTTTTTTTGAACTGTACCTGAAGCGTAATAAAAGCGTCAAATTCCCGCGTGGGTTTTGTTTGATTTCCGGGAAATATTGGGATTGCCTCACAGAAATGGACAAAATCAGGCCGATAGTAATCCAATGCCTGAAAAACAGTTTGCGCATCACCAAAAATCGGAATCAAACCACTTTTTCCTCCCGCCTGCTGAATTGTCTGAACTGTTTCCCTGATGGTTTCCACTTTCCAGGAATCCAGGGAAAGCAGGACGCTGCCCATGTGATCAACGCCCAAAGCGATGAGAGCCTCTGCCTCTGCCGGATTTTGCACTTCATAGATTTGGACAAGAGTTTTTGTCATGGATATGAACATAACATTTCCCGTGTGGCCAATCAAGAGCGATGCCATATTTGTATGCCGGAAAACTTCCTGCAAATGTTCAATCGGAAAGGGTGAACATTTAATTGCCATTTATTGGCAGTTGAAGTATAAGAAATATCGAATTGTCAAATAGAGGGTAATTCTATGCAAGCCATATCCATAAGAATCTTCCTTGTCCTGTTTATACTTGTTTTAATCTGCCCATCTTTATTGATTGCAGCAACGGAGAAACGAACGGCATTGGTCATCGGCAACGGGAGCTATGCCTTAGGTCCTTTGAAAAATCCAGTCAACGATGCAACAGATATTGCCGCAACCCTCAAGCGGCTGGGTTTTGACGTTATCCTGAAGAAAAATGCCAGTATGCAGGATATGGAGAATGCCATTCGGGATTTCGGCAGCCGTTTGAAACGAGGCGGGGAAGGCCTTTTCTTCTATGCCGGCCACGGTGTCCAGATTGGCGGGAAGAATTATCTGATCCCTATCGGGGCGAAGATCGACAAAGAAACCGACGCCAAGTATCAGGCTATAGATGCGGAAATGGTCCTCGATGAAATGGCCAATGCGAGCAACCATGTCAACATCATGATTCTGGATGCCTGTCGGGATAACCCGTTGGGCAGATCGTTACGGAGTGCAGGCCGCGGTCTGGCCATCATTTCCGATGCCCCCCAGGGAATGCTCATCACGTATTCCACGTCTCCCGGAAAAACAGCTGCGGATGGCGAGGGACGTAACAGCCCTTATACGGCGGCTCTCATCAAGTATATGACCGAACCGGGGCAGCCTGTCGAACAAGTCTTCAAGAAGGTGCGGCAGACACTTACTGCCCAGAGCGGCGGCAAGCAGATTCCCTGGGAACTATCCTCCCTGCAGGGTAATTTTTTCTTTGCCCCCGGACCTGCCGGCAAGTCAGCCGCGATAATTCGCGAAGGGAAAGCGACAGCAGTAAACGATGAACTCGACGATGAGAATCGTAAGCTGGAAGCGGAGCAGCGGCGGCTGGAAGAAGAGAAAGCCGCGTTTGCCAAGAAGAAAGCCATCGATGAGAAACGGCAACAGATAGCAGAAGAAAAAGAACGTTTGGAAGCAGAAAAGGAAGCAGCGCGTCAGGCAGAGTTGGAGCGGAAGCAGGCAAAAAAGAATACAACCATTGCTATGGCGAAACGGCCATCTCAATCCGCAGCCGTGGAAACAGGCAGTGATGGTGTTTTTATTGCCTATAACAACGGAACAGTCTTGGACATATTGACTAACCTGATGTGGGCGGCGAAGGACAACGGGAGCAATATAAATTGGATGGACGCCAAGAGTTATTGCAAGAACTATAGAGTGGGTGGCTATACAGACTGGAGGATGCCGACGCAGGATGAGTTGGAATGGTTGTATGACGTAAATAAGAATAATCGTTATGGCGCTCGTGTCGCTACCGACTTAATACTGATAACCAAATGGTGGCTATGGGCTTCAGAAACGCGCGGTTCCGATGCTGCCACCTTCAATATTGCTCTCGGAATGCCCGGCTGGGTTCCCCAATCGACGGATGCAGTCGGCCGCCGAGTCATCCCGGTGCGGTCAGGCAAATAACAACAATAAACTTTATATGGAGGTTCTATGCGTAAAATAATATTTTTTCTGATCGTCAGTCTTTGTATGGCCGCGCAGCTTTATGCCGCTCAATCCACGATTAAAATAGCGGAAGGCACCGCCTGCATGGGCGATGACAAATCGCGCAAGCAAACCGAGACTTTGGCCATGACCGATGCCAAGAAAATTGCTATTGAGTCGGTCCAAACCTACGTGTCTTCCGCAACTGAAGTGAAAGATTTTGAGTTGCAGAAAGATCTTGTTTCCGCCTATGCCAATGCCACAGTCAAGGTGATTGAAGATATGGAGAAGGGCTGGTATAAAGATCCGGCGCAGGGCGATTGCTACAAGGTCAAGATCAAGACAGAAGTCATTCCTGATGAAAAGGCCATGAAGAAAGTAAGCGACACCGCG
>Ga0247840_10009822_pt1 | contig 12177 bp, 13 predicted proteins | sample LaCruzMarch2015__FD_192404 | JGI IMG/M metagenome (GOLD analysis project Ga0247840, IMG submission 192404) | Freshwater microbial communities from meromictic Lake La Cruz, Castile-La Mancha, Spain - LaCruzMarch2015_17m | ecosystem: Environmental > Aquatic > Freshwater > Lake | place: Spain...
ACGGAGGTTGAAACCTCCACAACCAACACGTAGAGTCCAAATCACACCCGCATACCATAGCTTATTTTAAGCTCCTGCTGGTTCGAAAACGGGGTCCACCCCACCTCCTGCGACCGGACATCGTCAAGAACAGCCGTCAACGCCTCGAAGTTCGAGTGGATGTCACTGATGACCGCGATGGCGTTCTGCATGGACACGAATACGACTCTGGGGGAATACCGTCAACCGGACGAGAGGAAAACGCATGAGGGCAACTTGCCCTGGGCATGCGATCTTCCCATAAATAGCCATAAATGCCGGTATTGAGCATGTCGAATAAATGTGCATAACCATGCAGTAAAAAGACGGGAAACTCACCCGCGTCAGTGCAGTTTTTGCTCAAATATTAATAACCCTCAACCATCGAAAACCGCCGGGTGACAAATTTGTTCAGTTAAAACAAATTGACGCGCTGCGATCCTCATTGAGTTAATCCATGCAACTCACTCTCTGACGGTTGTGCGCTCAGCTCAGCAGATGGGCTTGATACATTATGTTTCAGTTAGCATCACTGCTTATAGAAACTTGGGTGTTAAGAAAAACGTCCGCCCCCATTTTTGGTCGAATCCCTGCAAAGTTCACGTTTTTCAACTTGCTACATTTCCAAAACGCTCTTTTGTCGATGTTGGTTACGCTAGAAGGAATTGTCATGTCCGTCAATAACTTGCAATTAGAGAATGCAAATTCACCGATATTAGTAACGCTGGCGGGGATAATATACGAAGACCCCTCTTTACCTTCAGGGTATTTAAGAATGCTTGTTTGCGATTTATTAAAGAGAACGCCATCAACGCTGCTATACTGAGCGTTTTCAGAATCGACAGATATGGATAGTAGAGCAGGGCAGTCGACAAATGCATTAAACCCGATGTTAGTAACGGTGGAAGGAATTTGAACATTTAGCAGATGCCTGCATGTCATGAATGCGTTTTTGCCAATGCTTTTCACGCCGTTTGATATCGTCACTTTGGTTAGTCCATCACAATTAATAAACGCAGTGTCACCAATAGTGGTGACGCTTGAAGGAATGGTTATACTTGTCAGCGCCCAACATCCATTGAATGCAAACTTGCCGATACTTGTTACGCTATTGGGAATTGATACTGCGCTCAATGTCTCACAACCTTGGAATGCTTCATCTCCAATGCTAGTCACTCGCTTCCCATTAATGTCAGCGGGAATATCAACAGCTCCGCTTTCATTCTTTGGATAACCGGTTATGCAAATACTATTTTCTTCCACTGTATATGTAAGTTTAGTCTCATTGGACGACTCCTTCGTCGATTTTCCCCCACCTGGAATGGAAGTGGACGCTGACGGAGAACCGCCCTCCACTACAGGTTTAGGACCCTGATCAATACAATCAAGGAGACGTTTTACGTCTGCAGGATTAGATTCCTGGTAGATCTTTACGGTCTTTTCGAAGCCATCATTCATTTTAATCTGTTTTTCGGAGGATGCGCCAACAAACACTGAGGCCACCCCACTTGAGCTAAATTTCGTATGCGTTGTAGCTAAAATAGCCAGTTCTCCGTCTAGTTCGATTTCATAGTAATCGCCCGTAAAGCGCGGGATTAATGCGAAATTCTTAGGATCAAGCTTGCGTCGGATGACAAAACGTATTTCGTTTGCCTTTTCGCCCAAGGCAGCTAGCTTGGCTTCATACTCATTTTGCATTTTATCGGTGGCTAGCTTGTTTTTCTCGATAATTAGCTTTTTTTCTGCGGCGGCTTTCTTTTTCTGTTCGACATCAGCAGCGAGCCTTTTGTCATCTGCTTCTTTTGCAATGCGGTTCTTTTCTGCGTCTTCAGCCGCTTTTTTCTTAGCGGCAGCCTCGTCAGCTAATCGCCGTTTCTGCAATGCTTCCGCTGCTGGGATCTGGTCGGTCCACAGTTGCGAAACCTTTTGCATGGCTTGGGCATACTTTGGCTGTCGCGATGCCATGGCGTTCGCTTGTGCGATATTCGTCTGTATGTCCTCCAAGGAATACTCGGTGCCTGTCGTCGGAAGGGGAATGTTTGCAATAATTCCAGCCGACTGGATCTGTGTCTTTTGGCCGCCTTTAACTGTTATGTAGCTGAGATGTGCGCTGGGGGCCGTATAAGTCTCATATTGAACGACATTGACATAAGGAGAACCTCCGCTTGTATAAAATATGATGCCGCCCGCAAAAGTTTGGGCTGCTGAAATGACTGTGATTATGAAGGCTGCAACTATTTTTTTCATTGGTTGTTTTCTTTAGATGTTTTTTGAAGTTGATGTTTCACATTTTCCGCGATCCGCCGGAACCCCGGCTGCTTTTCACTGATCTCATTCTGCCGGCAGGCTTCTGCCAACTCCTGCGTGATCTCCGCCTCCTCGCGGGGTGAGAGTGGGTCTTGCGGCGGTTTAAAAAGAGGGTTTTTCATGCGTAATACTCCTCTTGGTATTCGGGACTCGCGGCGATTTCTCTCAAACGAATCATCACTTTGTAGATTGTATTGTCGATGACCCCTCGCTGGACTCCGAGTTCAGCGGCGGCTTGGTCGGGGGACATTCCCTTCAGCTTGACCATCTCGAACATCTCGAACTGCCGGAGCGGGATGTGCTCCCGCAGGTCCTCGATCAGAGTGGCCAGGAGCGCCTGCTGGAAGGAACGGCTCTCCTCCGGGGATTCGGCAGGTAGGGACTCGGCCAGCGCATGGCCCCCGGCGGTCATGGATTCGTGATCCAGCGGTTTCTCCTTTCGCAGCATGTCCACGATGCGGGCGTTGGTGAGGACACGCAGGTAGGTGCGCAGGCGGCCGCGCTCGGGATCGAAGCGGTCGCGCTTGAAAAAGTCCACGACAACGGAGGCGACGACATCCTCAATGGCCTCCTCTGGCGGCTCGGCATTTCCGGTCTGGTAGCGATAGATGCCTGTCGCCATCGCCATGAGCGGGCTGTGGTAGAGTTCCAGGAAACGTTTCCAGGAAACCTGCCACCCGGCATCATCGCCTTCGTCTCGCAACCGCGAGAGAAGGCTCAGAGATGTGATCGGGAGGGGCATCGAAAGAGGTGTATCGTGCTTTGTTTCGTTCAGAATATCACCACTTATATTTTCAGTTTCCTGTGTCCATCTACACCTGAAAACATGGCGAGGTAAAGCCTCGTGTTGCGAGCTTTTCATTTTCGCGACGATGCCGGGCATGCCGTCGAAAAAGCCTTCTTCCTGTGCCATCCGAGCCCGTTTCGGAAAGAACGTGGCAGCGATGCGAGTCGGGGCCGGGATCACCCAGGAACGTATGGCGGAGAAAACCGGGCTGAGCACGCGGTATTGGCAGAGCCTTGAGGCGGGGGAATATTTTCCGCCGCTGGCGACGCTGGTGCGGATCAAATCCACTTTGAAGTGCTCCTGGGAAGTTCTTTCAAGGATGCGGGTGAGGGCACAGGGATCCCACTTTGAGGTTGGCTCCCGTGTTGTGAAATCTCCGCTGATTATTTCCCGACTCTTCCGGTGCCGTGGCAGTAGTCGCAGGTGTAGATCCCTCTGAACCCGGTTCCGTTACAGAAGTTGCATTTTGTAGCGGCAAGGGCCGTGCCGGTGATGGCGGCAATTGCACAGGCCGTGATAATGAATTTTCTCATTTTGTGTGTTTCTGCTGAAGTTGGCTCCCGCTTTTTCTTCTGCCTTGTCACAGACGCCGTTGGCACCATGCCGCGAGCGGGGCGGTTGACTTCGGTGGTTGAGGCATCACGGCCCAAGCGAAAGCGGCGAAAAACCCGGTCGGGTTGCGGGAAAATGGAGATCGTTCACAACCCGTATTCGCGGGAATCAGGAAAATCTCTCGGGGTGATTGAAAAAAACGCGATCTATTTCTCGGCCGGCACCGGGAGGGTGACAAATCTGTTGAGTGCTCCGAGTTCCTTACCGGTTTGATCCCGGAATTTTTTATCCAGATCTGCCAACGCCTTGGTCAGCTTCTGGACCTCATTGATTCGGGACTGCGGCTCCTGATCCATCTCTTGGATAAGCTCTTTGATCCGGGCGGTCATCTTGGGAGTGTCCTCCTGTTCAAACCGGACATGTTCCTCGACAGTTTTATTTGCGGTCTGCATTTCCGCGAGATCTTCCATGAGGGAGCCGATCACGGCTCTTCGCTCTTCTGTGGTCAGGATTGCGGGCAGTTTACGCGACTTCTCGGCGATTTTGGCATGGATGCGATCCGCCTCCGCAATAACGTGCTGGGCGCTGCTTGACGGAGTAATTTCTATGGACGCCAGAGACTTTATCGCCTCGGAGATCCCATCGGCGATTTGTTGTCGCGGACCAAGGATTTTTTCCTTGGCCTTCTCGAAATCCTTGTCGAACAGCTCGCGAAGCGCGGCAATATCTTTGGCTGGAGCTTGTGTGGCAGGCGTTTCGTGCGGCGTCGCTTCTGGGGACGGCTTCGGTTGATCCTCCGGCTTTGGCGGCTTTCCCGCCAGGATGCCCCGTTCGGCAAGGTAGCGGGCGTAGTCGGGAAACTCTTCCGCATAACCGGCGCGGAGCTTGTCTGCGAGCCCCGCCCTTCCGGGGTCATTGTCGAGGGTGGAGGCGGCGAGAATATCCTTCTCCGCCCCATCGAAGTCCCCGCGCCGGAGCCGCAGTCTGGCGCGGGCCGTGTAGTGCAGGGTGATCGGCGAGAACTCTTCGATGATGCGGGTGACCTCGGCCTCGGCCCCCTGCTGATCGCCAAGTGCGTCCCAAAGCTTCATCCGCTCGCCGAAGCTGACGAGATCGAGCCGTTTGCCGAGCAGGCCGCGCTGCAGTTCCGCGTGCGCAGCCTCGGTTCGGCCGAGCTTGTACAGGCACTGCGCCCGCAGTGTGGAGTAATAAGGGAACGTGTTTGAGACCGGGTAGGTGGCATTGAGCTGACCGAGCATCTCTAGGGCGGCCTGGTAGTTTTTTTCGTTGAAGTAGATCGCCGCCAAAGACGCGGTGGCCCGATAATCGGCGAGTTCCTTGTCGTTGAGGCCGCCAGGATTGCTTGGGTCGGAATTTTGAACAGCGGGAGCGGCCGCGACCGGAGGTTTGGGGGTGTCGCCGCGCGGTTTTTTCAGCGCGACCGCCACACCGGCCGCCAGCACCACCACACCTGCCACAAGCAGAAGCCGTCTTTTCTTGGCAGATTCTCGTGGTCCGTCAGACCGCCCATTCAAGGCTTGGGCTACCTCATCGAAGGTGCGAAACCGCTCCGCCGATCGCTCGTCCACCGCCCGGCGGATGACGTTGTGGATTCTCTGCCGGCTCTGCTTCTCGGCTGGACTAAGCGAAGCTTCACCCTGCGGTGGCCAGCGGAAGGCCGCCCTGCCCATCTTGTCTGGTGGGTTGCCGGTCAGCAGAGAATACAGCGTCGTTGCCGCCCCGAACATGTCCGGCTGGCCACCGCTCTCCACAAACCAGCTTGGAGCGGAATATCCGGGGGTGCCGCGACGGGTGATGTTGTGGGAATCCTCCCCCAGCAGGCTGATGTCCCCGAGGCAGGGCGTGCCGTTGAGGAAAAGGATGTTGTCCGGTTTCACGTCCCGGTGGACCAGACCGGCGTCAGAGAGAAGCTGGAGGGCGTGAAAAATGGGGGTGATGTATCCCTTGATTTCCTCGCTCGTGAACCATGTCGGCTCCGCCCTACGACGCTCGATCACGGCCGCCAGCGTCAAAGGGCACCAGGATGCCGCCAGGGGATCGGGCGAACCATACCCGTCCGCCAGGGGCATGATGTAATAGAGCCCGTCGGCCCTTCTGTTCACATGCTCGATCGGCATGATCGACGGCCAGCGGAGCTGCCCGGCCGCCGTGCGATACCGGCAGAGGGCGTCAAATTCCTTCTGGATCCGTCCGGGATCAATGTCCGGGATGAACTTCAACGCCCTGTAGTCGCCCAGCGCCTCCGACTGGCAAAGCCAGACCGCCCCGAACCCGCCGGAGCCGATCAGGCGGATGACGCGGTAGCCGTCGAGGGATTCACCGGATTGGAGCATTGACCGGTTGTAGCCTGCGACAGGTGGGCTGCCAATAATTACCCCGCATCCTCTTGCCGGAAATTCTGCGAGAGATTTTCGGAACTCCAGCGAATACGGGGTGATGACACCAACAAAAACACTGGCCGCCATTTTGCTGTTGCTTGGGGGGGCAGCGCTGTTGTGGGACTACAATCGGGAAAAAAAGGCGTACTACGCCGACTATGTTGAGGAGTGGGGCATTCCGAGAGGGCTCGACAGGCTCGGCTGCAAAGAGGCCGCGCACCGGGAAGCAAGTTGGCGGATTGTCTCGCGGCGGGGAAAAGTGCTCTCTCTGGACCATGTTGATTCCGCAGGCAATCACCGGGACCTCGGCAATCAGGAAATTGCGGGCCGTCCCGTCTCCATGCGATATTTTTACGGGAAGTCCGGGAAAACGGTCAGGGCCGAGGAATATGACACTCATGGCAATCTGCTGCGGGTGCATGAGTATTCTACTGATTCGCGCAAAGTGTGGTTCAAGGTGCCCAACCCTGAGTGGGGATACGCATACTGCGGAGCCAATACGCAGGCGCAGGCAGTTGCCGACTACACCGCAGCGAAGAACTTCTACAAAAGCTCTATCGTCGGCGGTGCTCTGGGTCTTGACTCCCGTGGGCGTGTCCAAAAAATGGCATTCCTCAACCGCAACGGGGCACCGAGCAGCGATGCAGAGGGAGTGGGCGGGCTTCGCTACGAATACGATCCCGCAGGACATCTCAAAAAGATCTCATTTTTGGGAACCGGTGCCGGACCAACGCCTGTCCGCTGCGGGGTCTCCAGTATAGCCTACGCCTATGACGCCAAGGGACAGCGAATTTCCGTCGAATGGCAGAACCAGCAGGGCAGGCCAACACCAAATGCCAACGGGGTGGCGCGGCATTCATACCAGTTTGACCGATGGGGCAATGTCGTCGAATGGAACAACCTGGGTCCAGATGGGAAACTGCGTTTAAACAAAGATGGCTACGCAGGCGGGAAGGCGACTTTTGACGATTTGGGAAATCGGGTTGGCGTTTCCTATTTCGGAACGGATGGGACTCCGTGTGTCAATGCTGACGGCTATGCGGGTTGGAAAATGAAGTTTGACCCTCGCGGCAATCGAGCCGAAATCTCCTTCTTCGGCATTGATGGCAAGCCCTGCCTGCAAATGATGGGGGTGGCAGGCTGGAAATCGCAGTTTGATGACCGTGGCTATGAAATCGAAGAAGCGTATTTTGGAACGGACGGGAAACCGAGCCTGTCCACGTACAGCCATGCGGGCTGGAGAGCGAAATATGACGAGCACGGAAACCGCACCGAAACGGCCTACTTTGGTATGGATGGCACACCCTGCTTGACCAGTGAGGGCACAGCCAGCACCAGAACAAAGTTTGACGAAAGAGGTCGCGAGATCGAAAGCACCGACTTTGGGTTGGATGGGAAACCGTGTTTGAACAAGTCGGGCTACATGCGTTTGATCGCGAAGTATGACGAACAGGGAAACTGCGTCGAAATCGCGCAAGTGGGAGCGGATGGAAACCCCAGCGTGAACGCAAACGGCTGCGCGAGTTCGAAATCAACATTTGACGAGGGTGGCAACGAAATCGAAACCGCGTATTTCGGAGTGGATAGAACCCCGGTCAAATCCGAACGCGGCTACGCCAAAGTGAAAAAGAAATTCGACGCACATGGCACCCTGGTCGAGATGACCGACTTCGGCAAAGATGGTGAGATATTGCACCATGTCCGCTATCGCGCCAATGGAGAGGTGGAGAACACCAACTCGAAGAAACAAGGGGAGAAAGTGGGGAGCGGCACCAGGCTGCTCCCCATTTTATAGCTCTCCTGTGCAGAGTGCGGGACGGGGATTCAACGTCCGGGGTTTTCATTTGCCGGAGGTGTGATATTCTTGCCCGCATGAACGTCTTCATAATCAATGCCCACGCTGAGCCAAAAAGTTTCAACGGGGCCATGTTTCGGGCAGCACACGAGACGATGAGCGCCGCCGGGCACTCCGTCCAGGTCTCCGATCTCTACGCGATGAAATTTGATCCGGTGTCTGATCGCCGCAATTTTACGACGGTGAAGAACGCGGAGTATTTCAAGCAGCAGATCGAGGAGATGCACGCGACCGAGGTCGGCGGCTTCGCACCGGATGTGGAGGCTGAACTGCGCAAGGCCGAGTGGTGCGATCTCATGATCTGGCAGTTCCCCCCTCTGGTGGTTCGGCCTCCCGGCGATCCTGAAAGGCTGGGTTGACCGGGTCTTTGCCATGGGCCGCACCTACGGCGGTGACCGTTTCTACGAGAACGGTGTGTTCAAAGGCAAACGCGCCATGCTCTCCGCGACCACCGGCGGCCCTGCGGAGGCGTATCAGGCAGGCGGTTTCAACGGCGACATCCATGCAGTCCTCCGCCCAATCCATCGCGGGATGCTGCGGTTCACCGGTTGGGATGTGCTGGCACCCAACATCGTTTATGGCCCCGTCCGGCTATCCGAGGATGAACGGCTGGCCAGCCTCAATGCCTGGGCGGCACGGCTGCTCGCCGTTGAGAAGGAACAACCGATTGAGGTCGGGGAATACTGAACGCGGCACAACTCGGGGCGGCTTGTCCCGTGCCGATCATTGTCAGGTCAAGGTTCCCGGCGGGCATCCGGCAGCTAAAAACAACCCCACACGCCGCGCTCACCGGCGCAGCGTGCAGGGAATGTTTTTACGTGGAGACGATCATCCCCCAGCCCAGCGGCTCCAAGCCAGGCTTCAGCCAGCCCCAAGTCACCCATTGGGATGACTTGCCGGGGTAGAGGTTGTTCGCGAGGAGGACCTCGCCTTTGCTCGTGCCGTGAAGAACCATCCAGTGGTCGTCCTCAAACCCAAGGAGTTCGCCCTCAACGCCGATCAGGATCGGGTTTCCCTTGCGGATCTCCGTGTCCACGACACACTTTGTCAGCGAACGCGTGATCCGGCATTTGAGGCCGAACCTCCGCAGGGCATCGCTGATCTCCGACGGGCCGAGCCCCTCATCGGGATCGGGGTCGCAGTATTTGCGGAGGCCCCTCATGGAGAACCCTCCGGGGCGGAAGTAGTCGAGGATGGAGAACGCGGCGGTGAGACCGCAGCTCCAGCCATCCAGTTGGCACCACCCCCGGAGAGGCAGCACCGTCTGTCCCTTCCTCGCCTTGACGATTTTTGGATCCGGCGTGGCGATCGGCAGCAGCCGGTGCAACTGCCTCACGAGGGCCTGCATTTGCCTTTCCACCCTCCCGGCGGCTTCCGCATGGTCTTCATCCGCGTGAGGTATTCGCTGCCGGACCTCCGCGACAACCATCGGATGATAATGCGGATTATCGTGTCCATAGCAGGAGGTATACGTTGAGCCCCAGGCTCCCGACCAGGATGATCGGCAGCATGATGCAGAACAGGAGCACGTTGATTTTGATGTAGTCCATGCCGCCCGGGACCACGGGGTCCAGAGTCAGCGCCAGCCAGGCCAGAAACAGGACGCAGGCATCGAATGTCCACTTCCATGCGGTCTCCTCCGATACTTTTGCGGTGGCCGCCTTGAGCTCTTTCACCGGGATTTTCTTGCGCATGGCCGCACCTCCCTTTTGTTGAGGTGGATGACCCCACCGAGCAGGGCATACAGCACCGCTCCCACGAGGGTGCCTATCAGGATCACGCCGCCTACAACCGTGCAGGCGGCTTCTTTTATTTTATTTTTCATAGTTTTTTTGGCGGAGACGTAATGAAGGTCTCCAAAGACATATAACGCGCTGAGGACTGCCATCGCGGTCACACGGAGTGGATGGCCTTTACCCGTATTCGCAGCGGGGCGGTATTTCTCTCGGGGTATTTTTGGCGAAGGCTTGCGAGCCGTCACGGAAGGGCGGTCATCACTTTCCCCGCTGACCGATTTTCCACTTTTTCGCCAAGGCGAGCTTCTGTGGCCGACTGAGGGATTTCACAGCGTATTCCACACGGGAAGCGGTCGACCGGCTTTCTGATTCCGTGAAGGCGACCAGCTTGGCCGGGCGGTGGGCTCGGACATACGCGGACCCCTTTCCGGCATTGTGAACCTTGAGCCGTCGCTGAACGTCGGTTGTGATCCCGGTGTAGAGGCAGCCGTTCGAGCACCGGAGCATGTAAACGAACCACGGCTTGGCGGATGGTTTTGGCATACGCTGGACAGTGGTTGCCCCTGCCGCCTCAAGCAACCGCTCGGGCGCGAACTTCGGAAAGCAGCGTCACCAGCTCGTCAACCTGTGCGGAGTCGAAAACGCCTTCCGGCCCTTGCGGGTTCAAATCCGTGAACGGCGACTCGTAAAGCAAACCGGCGTCCATCACGCCATGTTCGGTCAGGTGCTCGATGACCAAATTCACAAATTCAATCTGGTTGGCGGTGAGGGTCTTTCCCATGATGAAACCCGTGAGGGCGGATTTTGCGGCTTCACGATCCAGGCCCACCAGTGACCGCACGAAGATCCCCAGACCATTGCTCTCGGCTTTCGCCTGGGCCAGATGTTCGGGCTTGGCGAGACCGCTCGCTGCCAGCATCCGCTCCAGTTCCCCGAGGTCGGTCGCCGTGAGAGGTTCGTTCATCCGCAGCTTGTGGATGACCAGATCATCCTCGTGTTCGCGCAAAAACTGACGGGTCTTGGCGCGGAATCGCTCGTAGCTGTCAGGCGTGGCAAAACCGGGAAGCTCGACCGGGGATCCTCCGCCGATCTCGTCCTCGAAGTCCGTGTAGATGGGTTTGCGCTGCTGTTTGTCGATCAGCTTCACGAGGGCACGTAGGCGGCGGCGGACGGTCTCCAGCATCGGCGTCGTCACGTTTTCCCACCATTCGTCGGCTTGAATTGCCTGGATCAGCTCCATCTGCTCGCGCACCATCGGGATAGTGGATTTTTCCTCCAGCAGGCCGGCAATCGCCTTCACCTGGTCGCTGAGCCGCTTGAACGCTGGCTCCGCACGCAAGACCGCCAGTTGCAAATTCAGCATGAGCAAATCGAAGCGTTTTGCCTCCTCGTCTTCCGGGTCCAGTTCGGACGGCAACCCGGCGACCTCGTGCGCCAGTTCAACAAATGCATCCTCCTTCAAAACACCCCACGCCTCCGGCTTGGAGTATTTTTCCACGAGTCGCCGCTTCGCGCGGACGATAAAATTCTCCACGTTCATCGCAGCGACTTCGGCATGCAGCAGCACCGCCACGTCGCGCCGCAACTCCTCTTCCTTTTCCGGGCCCTCCTTCATCACTCCGCCCATCTTGCGATCCAGCTCGCCGATCAATTCCAGCCGCGCCTTGAACAGCCGCTTGCCGAGCGATTCACCCAGCCCACCGTCGGTTGTCTCCGGGTTCTGGCTGAAAAACTCCAGGTTCTGGCAGTAATCGAAGATGTAGAAAAATTCCTTGTGCTTGCCCGGCGCGAACAGGTCGGGACAAAGCCGGGTGCCGCGCCCGACCATCTGCCAGAACTTCGTCTTCGAGCGCACCAACTTGAAGAAAACGAGGTTGACCACCTCCGGGATGTCGATGCCCGTATCGAGCATATCTACCGAGATCGCGATGTGCGGCGCTTTGTTCTTCTGCGAAAAATCATCGATCAGGCTCTGCGCGTATTCCGTCTTGAACGTGATGACCCGAGCGAACGTGCCTTTGTAGTGCGGATAGTTCGCGTTGAACCGGTCGGCGATGAAATCCGCGTGCGCCTGGTTCTTGGCAAAGATGATGGTTTTACCGATCCGGTCGCCACCAGCCACTTTTTGCCCGTGCGTCATGACGTGCGCGAGCACCTTGTCCACGGTGTCGATGTTGAACAGCCACTTGTTCACGGCATCGGCTTCGACAAAGCTGGGCGTGCTTCCGTCGTCGCTCCAATCCTTCGCGTCCCACTCTTCCTTTTCCTCCTCGGACAGGTTCTCGTATTTGATCCCCTCGCGCTGGAACTTGATCGGCACGGAGACCGACTTCGCGGGCACGAGGAATCCGTCCGATACGGCATCCTTCAATTCGTAGGCATCCGTCGGCACGCCCTTTTCGAGGTCGAAGAGGCCGTAGGTGTCGCGGTCGATCTCGTCGCGCGGCGTGGCGGTCAAGCCGACCAGCAACGAATCGAAGTATTCGAAAATCGCCCGATACTTCTGATACACCGACCGGTGCG
>Ga0247840_10009823_pt1 | contig 12176 bp, 6 predicted proteins | sample LaCruzMarch2015__FD_192404 | JGI IMG/M metagenome (GOLD analysis project Ga0247840, IMG submission 192404) | Freshwater microbial communities from meromictic Lake La Cruz, Castile-La Mancha, Spain - LaCruzMarch2015_17m | ecosystem: Environmental > Aquatic > Freshwater > Lake | place: Spain...
GAAATTTTCAACATAGAAACCGAAATGTTAATGGAGAAATTATTCTCTGAAAATGAAAAACTTACAAAATACTTAAATTTCAAAAACCTACCGCAAGCGGGTTAAATAGAGCTTGCGAAAGTTGAATGATGTAATTATAGAAGGGAATATTGTTTATGCTCAAGGATTAAGCCATTCGACGATAAACAGTGGCACAATACGTGTATTGGATCTGAAATTAGATATTTACAAACCTAAAAACAGTAAAACAAAAAGACCGTGTATAGTATTAATACATGGAGGTGGTTTTGAGCATGGCAGTAAAAACGATCCTGATATTGTAGACCAGGCAAATTATTTTTCGTCAAGAGGCTGGGTTGTTTTTTCAATAGATTACAGATTAATGGCCGATAAAGGAACTTTACCTAATGAATGGGTTGTATTCGGACAAAAATTTTTACCATCAGCAATTATTTCTCAGTTTAATGCTTTATACCCGGCTCACCGCGATGCTAAAGCCGCGCTCCGATGGTTAATAGCAAATGCTACAAAGTACAATATTGACACAAATTGTATAACTGTAGGTGGTGGCTCGGCAGGTGCAGTTATTTCAAACACTTTAGGCATTTCAGATTTAGGAGATTACACAAACGAAATTTCTGTAAATATTGATCCCACTTTAGCTACAACTAATCTAAGTCAAATTTATTCAATAAAATCTATTTTAGATTACTGGGGAAGCGACGCTGGCTTGGATGCATTATTTCAGGTTTATGGAAGTAGGCGCTTCGATTATACCGATGCCCCAATCTTTATTGCTCATGGAACAAATGACCCTACTGTACCATTCAGCGAAGCTGAAGATTTGCGTGATAAATATAAATCAACTGGTGCTGATTTTGAATTTTACCCTCTTTTAGGTTTCGGTCACGGGGCTTGGAATGGGACAGCCAATGGTAAAAGTTTAAAACAATTAGCTTTCGACTTTATTGTAAAGCAACAAAAATTGAAAGTGAATTGATTTTTTTCTCTTTTGTGCAGATATAAACGCCTTTGCAACTGGCAAAGAATGTTTTATACTGTTTTGAGATATTTTTCTTAAAGTTTGAGATATTTTTCATAGCCATTGTGTTTAGAAAGCTCTACATTTGTAACTCGTTTATTAATCAACTAAATATTTAGAAATCATGAAAACAAAAATTACTTTTCTCTTGTGTCTTTTTGCTTTTACAGCAATCTTGCCATTATCGGCAGCTAAGTATTATCTCTATGCAGGTACAGATTCAAACCCTTGGGGAGCCCCTGTGGATGGAACTGTTACCCAGGTAACAGGGACACTTAATACTATCCTCAATGCGTTTGTTGAAAATGATGTAGTTTGGATTGCCAAAGGTACTTATACTGTTGATGCTTCAATTGTGTTGGCAAGCGGCATTCAGGTTTATGGCGGTTTTGCAGGTACTGAAACAAGTATAAGCGAACGTCTGTATTTGGATGCTGACAATACAGTAGTTGAACCGTGGGAATTTAAAAATCCGACCACAATTTATGGTGTAGGTTTTACGGGAACAGCCGTTGATTATGCAATTGTAAATAGTGGAGCTAATAGTTATACTCTTAATGGTTTAACGATTGAAGGTCATAATACAACAAGTGATAAAGGGGCTGCAATTTATACCAATGCCCGACCTACTATTGAGAAATGTATTATTCGAAATATTAATCAGACCGCATCAACCGCTGCCAATGGTGGAGCGGGCATATATTCAGAAGTTGCAGGAGGTGCTTATATTTACAGTTGCTTAATTGAAAACTGTGTTACAAACAAATGCGGTGGAGCCATAAATGCCTATAAAAAAGTAACAGTAAAAGGCTGCGTGTTGCGAAATAATTTTGCTTCTACAGCATCAGTTTCCAAAGGTGGCGCAATTTCGCTTCAAAATAATGCTGATGCTCCCAACACTTCCTATATTATTAATAATGCTATTTATAATAATAGTTCAACATATCAAGGTGGTGCTTTACAACTACAGGGAACGAATGCCGAACCTTGCAGGATTATCAACAACACCATTGCCAACAATTATGCTACTTCGAGTGTTGGTGGGATTATTGGATTAGGCATATCGACTAAATTGTATAATAATATAGTTTATAACAATTGGGAAGGAGCAACTGCCGGAACTATCAAAAATTTGAGAACAAGTCTTACTTCGGCTACAATTGACTTGCAGTATAGTGCTTATAATGGTGGCACCGCGGTTGGAACAGGAAGCTCATTTGCAACCACAGGTAATATCAATAATTTATCGGCTCCTGGTTTCGTAAACCCTTCAACAACAAAAGGGTACAGTGCCATAATGCCAAATGATGTTCTAGTAGCTAATTTTGCATTACAATCTACTTCGACTTTGATTAATGCTGGTGGTAGTAGTACTGCATTAACCGATTTGCCATCGAATGACCTACTTGGATATGAAAGACCTTTTGGTACTGCTAACGATATGGGTGCTTATGAGTACGGGTCAACAAACTTAACCACGGTTAATGATTTGACAAATGCTAAAATGCTAAATTTATTTCGTGCTAACAATCGATCAATTATTTCTAATGTAGACGGTTTGGTGGAAATATTCTCTGTTTCTGGAAAGTTGTTGATAAGTAAAAATGTGTCAGTTGGCTCTCAAATAGCATTGACATCGGGTTTCTATGTAATTCGAGTAAGCACAGCAGAAGCTACTGTAAATCAAAAGATAGTTCTTTAATATAATTTACCCCATCTACTTCTTATTCATGTTGAGCTTTAATATTGATATTTATTATCAGTAATAATGTCAATGTAATTAAATACAAATTTGCAATAAAAAATACCAATCTGAAATCTACCTTTCTTACCAATGCCTTTAAAAACGGCATTGGTAAGTTAGATGGTCGCTCCCCGCATTAATTAAAAACTCTTAAAACCCAACATTTAGTATAATGAAACTCACCTTTTATCATGTTATTCTAATTATTATATTTTTTTCAGCGAACTCTATCTCTGCCAAAAATGTATATGTTTTGGAAGTTAATAGTAAATTGACAATTGAATTGAAAGATGTTATAAACGTGCAAACATATTCATGGCCTAAAACATTGTTGACCTATCCAATTCGATTTTCGGAGGGAATTTCTGTAGATAATCTTGAACTTAAGAACTCAACAAGTGGAAGTGCTGAACCCTTTCAATTATCAAACGTAAAACTATTGAACAACAAAATAGTATCGGCAGATTTAAGTTTAATAACTGATTTGCCATCGGGGGGTAGTTTTAGTTATGAGTTGTCTGTTAGTAACGAAAAAGCTCGTAAAAACAATAAAACGCTTTCAAGTCAGGTTACAACACAAGGCATTGAAATATACAATGGTTTGTTGCAAGTGCGCCTTCCTGTATCCCAACCAGTCAATTCAAACAAATGCTCAGCACCTATAATTGCTTTAAATAAAAGCAATGGCTGGATAGGAAATAATAAAATAAAATCACCTACAAAAAAAATACTTTCGGTTGATACAAAATTATTGGAAAATGGTGAATTGTTTGTTTTATATGAGGTGTCGTACCTTTTTGAAGGAAATTCAAAATACATTTCCACTGTGAAAGTTATCAAAGATTACCCATTTGTGATTTTGGATGAAGATATTCAGAATATTCAAAAGTCGGATAGTATTACAATGGATTTATGTTGGGAGGGTTTTGAACCAACAAAACGTTACGGAACTCAATGGGAAAAAAGTGCCGATTCATGGCTTTCTATTGATGAACCAATAACTGTTGGATATGGTCAGGAAGATCCTCATTGGGCTGGATTGGGTTGGATTGAAGATCCATCTAAAAAAATGATATACAGATTATGTCCTTTCGGAGGAAATAATGTGCGGGAACAAACTCCAATCATGTCTTTTTGGGAGGAGAAAGAAAAGGCTCGCGAATTAGGAGTTTTTGTATATAACCACAACAAGTGGAACGACAAACAGTATGGAGTATGGCAACCAACAACCGATTTATGTGTAAATTTTAGCTATAAAGATAAAAATCTACACTTCAAATATCCCATCATAACAGGTACCCGAAGTACCGCCATATCTTTCTTTGATAAAAATGCTGGAGAAAAAGCTGTTTCTGATTTTAATCAAAAACTAAATTCAATAGCTGTTAAAGGTGGCGAAATTAAGCCCAACGAAATAGCATATAGGTATTCCCAGTTGTTACATCAACAATATGCCTCTTTGTCCCTTAATCGTATTAAAGACTGGGATTTGACTTATAATATCAATGCCAAAAGACCAGAAAACCCCTTCCCTGCTAATTTAAACAACAAGCTGACTGTTGATAAATTATTCAATGAGATAGTAACTTCACCCATGGCATATTACCCTTTGGGCTTGAACTTTAACCCGGGGATTCATTCAATAAAGCATAGACTCGTGTATTCGGAATTTATAGAAGGTTATTTGCAAAATTATAAATCCCTCACTGAAAAACAACGTCAGACCGTAGAAGCATTATTTTTAATAGGCGGATACGTAAATACGCTGGAGGAAATGAATGCCATAAGAACGTGTCTAGCCGGAACTGCAAATATGGCTGCTGATGGTTGGTGTGTTGCGCCTCAAATGTCGCATTTATTTCCGGAGCATCCCATGGCGAAAGAGTGGATGGACTTTTTTGAAAAGGATTTAGAACTATACGGATTGTTTTATACCCGGCCGGAGGTGAAGGCTTATGAAAGTAAAGGTGGTCGTTGGTTAGAAAGTTTAGCAACCTACAACTGGGCGTATTTCCGTCCAACAACATTTACAAACATAGCTTCCGAGCAATTTGATAGTAAAAACAGGTTTGCAAATCCTTACATGGTTGAAAGAGCAAAATGGATGGTTGATATGCTTACAGCACCTGTTTATACACAGAATGGAATAAAAGGATATTCTGCCCAAACGGTTTCAGGTTGGAAACCGGGAGATGATATGACTGAGGATAAAGGCCTCGAAAGAGGATATACTCCTCATGGTGCACACGGTGGAGGCATATTCTATAAAAGACCTGCCCAGGTTATTCAGATTGCGAACTGGATGGAAAATTATAATCCTATTCTATCTGAAAACATGAAATGGACTGGTAAAATGGGTGAGTCTGTTGAGCATAAAAAAAACGAAACTGACTGGTTGTCTGTATTTAAAAAGAATTATCCCGAACAAAATACAGGTACTAACCCGCATTTAAAAAGTTGTAAATATACCGGGCATGGTATAGTACTTCGTGCTGGTGTCGATACACCTGAAGAGCTGTCAATCCATTTGGATCAAGTAGATAAAGGTCCGAACTATCGTTGGGGGAATCAGGCACAAGGTAATTCAGGGGGTATTTATTTCTATGCTCAGGGACAGATACTTACAGGACATGAGAATGAGATTGCAGGTGATCACGATGCCAACAATTTGGATGGATTAACCAATTTTGGAATAATGAAAAATGGTGAATTTCGAACTATTGGCATGAATGAATTAACTTCACCATTGTATGACTTTGAAATTGCACAGTTTGCCGAGTTGACTTCTGCTGCGGGAAAAGATAAATATGTTTGGCCAGAGTACGTATCAAGAAGCATTATGTTGATTGGGACTGATTATTTTATTATTTATGATGAAACAGGGACAAATTGGCAAGCAAGTAATCGATTTTCGTGGTTTATACCTAAAAAAAGTGATTTCCCCAAAATTCAGTTTTTATCAAAACCTGCAAGAGGCGATCACTGGAGTGTTGCTCAAACAAATAACTCAAAAGGTTTCTATCGAGATTCGGAAGGTTCTTTATTGACGCTGATTTCACATAAAAGGAAAGATGTAATTGTGAGTGGTGGAAAATCAGTAACGATTCCATTGCTCGAGAATGAAAATATTAGTGAGTTTGTAAAGGACAGAAAAATTAATATGCCACAAGGTGTCGTGGATATTAAGACGTCTCAAAGCTCAGACCTAATATTCAGAAATAGAGATTCTATAAACTATGAAACAACTAATGAATCATTCAAAGGAAAGGCTGGAGTAATTCGTAGATTTAAGAATGGTGATTTACAATTATCAATTTTCAAGGGAATTGAAATCGGAGCTGATGGGTTTTCATTAGAATATGATTCAAAATCGAATGCAGCATTTGGATTAACTCGAAAAAAAGATGGCTCAATAATAGGCATTTATAAGGCATCAGACACAGTGCATGCTTCCTTTTCAGGATTAATTGAAGGTGCTAAAATTTATATTGATGGCGTTGAACAAAAACAAATTGCTTCGAATTGGGATACAAAGATTGTATTACAAAAAGGAGAACATCAATTTGAATGTGTAAAAGAGAAAGCAACTCCACTCGAAACTAAAATTATTGGAGTTGAATACGAAAAATCAAAGGTAAAAGTGGAACTGAAAAGTATGAGCCCTGTTGAAACCATTCGTATAGATATTTCTTATGACGGTGGTAAAACCTGGAAAGCAAAGGACAAAACAAGCAAAACTACTTATTATTTAGATAAAGAAAAAATTGATAAAGTTCATATCAGAGCTGTTTCAATAAATGGAAATAAAGAAGCTGCAATAGCACAGGAGTATCCAGTATACTTTACAGATAAAGTACCGCACTACCCTGATGGCTTATGGCTGAAATTAAGCACAAATAATGTTGAATTGACTTGGGGCGAAGTACTCGGTGTGCAAAAATACAAACTGTATCGGCGAAAAGCTAATTCAAAGGTATTTGAACTTATTTATGAAGGAAAATCAACGAAATATATCGATGACAAAGCTTTGGGTGTTGTAGTTCACTTTCAGTTTCCAGGCACTATTGATAACGCATCAACAACGAGAGAGGGTATTGTAGTTTACGAATACGCTATATCTTCCAGTAATGGAAATGGCGAAGGGACAATGAGCCCGCTTGTAAATACAGATCCGGCATCGTGGAGAAATTGGTATCCAGACACTGAATTAAGATTCAAACGTCAATCTGCATTTTGGATGCCGCCATACGTCTACCCAAATATGTCGCCAGAAATGTATTATCCGAATTAGTTCACCGAAAATATTTAAAAAAATGTTATGAAGAACACTTTAGTTGTATTATGTTTCGTTTTTTTTGGAACACTTATACTTAACGCGCAGGTTACACTTCCTTACGTTATAAATGATAATATGGTGCTTCAACAGCAAACAAATGTGGCACTTTGGGGCAAAGCAGCACCAAACAAAACTGTGATTATTAAGACCGGTTGGAATCACAAAGAATATTCTGTTAAGGCTTCTACGGATAGTATTTGGCGTGTAAGAGTGTCCACTCCAGTAGCATCGTATAAAGCCTATTCAATTAGTTTTACTTGTGAAACAAGCAAGACAATAAACAATATATTGATTGGCGAAGTGTGGTTATGTGGAGGTCAGTCGAATATGTATATGAAAATGAACGGATTTTCAAATCAGCCTGTTGAAGGTAGTTTTAATGAAATTCTGAACTCCGAAAATAATTACCTTCGTTGCTATACTTCTGAAGTTACCCGAAATGTAAAACTTCAATACGATTGTAAAGGAACTTGGGCAATTGCGGGGCCAAACAGTACAGGTAATTTTTCTGCTACCGCCTATTATTATGGAAAAATGTTACAAAATATATTAAATATTCCAATTGGTTTAGTTAGTTGTAGCGTTGGAGGTTCGGGTATAGAAACATGGCTGTCACCCAAAGCACTAACTCCCTTTAAAGACAAGATTATACCATTAACCCCCGAAGATGATAAAAAAAACAATATGGTTTCTACCGTTTTTTATAATGGGATGTTGAATGCAATTGCAGGATTTGGCATACGTGGTGCAATTTGGTATCAGGGCGAAGCAAATAAATTTAATCCAAAAGAATACATTCAACTATTTGCAGCTATGCACAAAGATTGGATTGAAAATTGGAAAATTGGGACATTCCCGATTTATTTCTGCCAAATTGCTCCATTCGAATACGGTGCTAACGTGAATAGTGCTTTTATGCGCGAGGCTCAAGGTTACATCGCCAATAACCAACCCAATACTGCAATGGCAGTACTTTCGGATTCGGGTGAAGAAATTTGCATTCATCCCTCAAATAAAAAGGTGGCAGGTGAACGATTAGCTGTAATTGCTCTTTCGAAAAACTATGGCTTCGATAAAATTCCTTATCAAAGCCCTGAATATGAAAGTGCTGATTTTAATGAAAATAGGGCAGTAGTGAAGTTCAAGAATGCACCATTAGGTATAACTCCATATTTGAAAAAAATTGATGGATTCGAGTTAGCAGGAGTTGATAAAAAGTTTTACCCGGCCAATGCAATTACAGACAAAGAGGGCGTTCTCACTGTAAGTTCCGAATCGGTACAATATCCAGTTGCTGTACGATATGGTTTTAAAAATTATTTTAAAGGAAATTTGTTTGGTACAAATGGTCTACCTGTTTCATCTTTTCGTTCTGATAATTGGGATGATGTTCAATAAAGCTCTCGTATTAATTGAAAATCAGTTTTATATCAATAGTTGCGGATTTTAAATCTGCAAAAAAGTACCTCAGTAAAATAATTATAATGAAAAGAAAATTAAATTTTGTTGTGTTGATTTCGATTTTTATTCTGAGTATCGATATTCAGGCATCCTCAGATAGTTTTACGAAATTTCCCAAAGAAGCTGATCCTATTTTAATTGGAAATAAATTGAGTAACCGATTTCTTGAACAACCACATTCACAATATGGGAGTCCTTTACGCATTCATGAGCCAAGAACCCAGATAACTTATCCTGATGTGTGTACATGGATTGGCGCATTGTGGTTTGCAAAAAAAACAGATAATAAAGAATTGACAAAATCATTAGTAAATCGCTTTGACTATTTAATCAAGTCTGAATACTGTTTGCTTCCCAAACCCAATCATGTTGATAATAATGTTTTTGGAGCATTAGCTCTTGAAGTTTACCTGCAAACGAAAAAAAAACAATACAAAGATTTAGGATTGAAATATGCCGACTCGCAATGGAAACTCCCTATTGGTTGGAATTTGCAAAGAAATGATACTCCTAAAAGCGATATTTATGGAGCAATTATTGATGCAGACCTTTTTCTCCCTCAACAAAAAATGTGGTCGGATAGTGGTTATTCATGGCAAACCCGTTTTTGGTTAGACGATATGTATATGATTACAACACTCCAATCACAGGCATATAGAGCGGTAAAAGATGAAAAATATATAAATCGCACGGCACGACAAATGGTTCTTTATTTGGATTCACTTCAACAATCAACAGGATTATTTTATCATGCGCCCGACAGCCATTTTAGTTGGGGGCGTGGAAATGGATGGATGGCAGTTGGTATGGCCGAATTGCTTCGTATTCTACCTGAAAAAAATCAATATAGGCATCCGATAATGAAGGGGTATTTAAAAATGATGAATACACTTAAAGACACGCAGTCTCCAAGTGGCATTTGGAGACAAGTTGTTGATGATACTACGATGTGGGAAGAAACATCCGGCAGTGCAATGTTTACATACTCTATTATTGTAGGAGTGAAAAATGGTTGGTTGGACAATAATATTTATGGTCCAATTGCTCGACAAGCATGGATTAAACTGTCACAATATATTGAAGAGAATGGAGATGTTAGAGATGTATGCGAAGGAACAAACATTGGAAATGATAGCGAACATTATCGTAACAGGAAAGCGCTAACAGGAGATTTACATGGACAGGCACCGATGTTATGGTGTGCTTACGAACTGACAAAGAATTAATTAAACAGAAAATCATATCAAAAAATATATGTTATCAAAATTTTATAATATTTTGTTCCTTTTTCTAAGTCTGAACGTACTTGTAATTGGTCAGATATATGTTGGAGCTGCCTGGTATCCCGAAAATTCAACTCCCGAAGTCATTGAGACTGATGTAAGATTAATGCGAGAAGCTGATTTTAATTTAGTCAGGCTGGGCGATTTTGCTTGGTATGCTTTGGAACCTGAAGGTGGGAAGTACAACTTTAATTGGCTCGACAAAGCAATTTCAAAACTTTCGAAGGAGCAAATAGAGGTGTTGCTTTGTACGCCAACAGCAGCTATTCCTAAATGGCTTTACGATGCATATCCTGAAATTATGCAGTTACAGGAAAACGGTGTAAGAAAACCTTATGGTCGCCGCCGACACGCCTGTCTTAACAATGATGTTTACCGTGAATACTGTTTGAAAATTGCCCGGGCATTAGCAAATCAATACAAAGATAATAAATCGGTTATAGGCTTTCAAATAGATAATGAATTGGCTACCGAAGATCCCATTTGTTACTGTTCATCATGTCAGAATAAATTTGCACTTTGGTTAAAGACCCGATATAAAACGATTGATAGATTGAATAAAGCTTGGGGTACAAACTTTTGGAGTCAAAACATGTCTTCTTTCGAGCAAGTTTGGCTGCCACGAAAAATGGACAATCCGAGTGCTTACTTAGACTTTAAACGTTTCAATTCTGAATATACCATAGACTTCTTTCGTATGCAGTCAGAGGCTATCAGGAAAATTGCTCCTCGAATGAAAATTACTACTAATATTGGTGGAAGTGGATTTGTAAACACCATTGACTTGAATAAATTAAGTAAATTCTGTGATGTATTAGCATTTGATAATTATCCGATTAATGTTACACTTGAAAACAACTATGGAAATAATACAGGTCAACCGTTTGACCCAGCCATGACATCGTTTGCATTGCAGCAAATTCGGGGAGGTCGTCAAGAGTCAATATGGGTGACTGAGGAACAAGTTGGTAAGACAGCACTTGTTCAAAGAGAACTTGTTTCACAGGGTATGGTTCGTTTATGGACGCATCAGCAATTAGCCTATGGTTGTAATATGTCGCTTTTTTTTCCTTTTCGGGCATTCGAATCAGCACACGAACATCTAATGTCTGGCGTTGTAGAATCGGATGGAGTAAAGAGAAGCAAATATATGGAGTTACAGAAAACCGCAAAGGAAATCAGAAGTATTTATAAAATCACAGGTCAAATGATACCAGTTGCCAAAGCAGCACTTATTCGTGATTACGACGCTGACTGGACATTTAATGTTGGATATACTTTTTGCCCTGACATTAAGCATTTAAGAGAAATGTATGCTTATTATCAAGCCCTTCGAAAACAATCCATTATGACCGACGTAATTTCATCTTCGTCTGATTTATCTAAATACGATCTTATTGTAATACCTTATCAATCCATCACGACTACTGATTTTGCAAATAAATTAAAGGATCGGGTACAACAAGGTGCAACTGTAATTATAACTTGTCTCACAGGCGTACGAGATACAACATTCAATAAATTCGGTGCTTATGTACATCCGGTAATTCAACAGTTAGCTGGTATTGATATTGAAGATCAATTTGCACTTTTTGCATCAAAAAGAAACGAATTGAGTTTCGATAATATGAAATCAACATGTGGACTTTGGTTCGATCAGTTAAATCTCACAACTGCCAAATCAATTGCTACTTATACTGGAAACTACTTGAAAAATTTGCCAGCGATTACACGCAATGAGATTGGGAAAGGAGTAGTTTATTATGTTGGTACGATACCTGAACAAACGGCTATTAATGGAATAATGAAAAATGCTATTTCAGATTCAAAAATACTTCCCGTAGCAAGAGCATCAAACTCCCTTTTAGATGTATCTGAACTTATTTCGGCCGATGGGAAAAGAAATTTTATTTACGCAATCAATTATTCGGATACTGTTCAAAATTTGGTTTTAGAAAAACCAGTAAAATCATTGATGAACGGACAAATCTACAAGCAAAGTTTGCTTATTAAAGCACGAGATTTCGGAGTATTTGAATATTAAAAATCAAAAGCCTTTAAATATTAGATTGCAATAATTTATTAATACATTTGAATAACACAATATATGAATATTAACAATACCTATTTCTCAAATCGACTTAAAGCATTCTGTTTTTTTGTTGTAATGGGATGTCTATTTATAAATGCGCAAACAACGGCATTTTATCCAATGGACTTTGTGCCTCATGATGAATCTGCCGCCGAAATTAGTGCACGCGAAACCAGATTGTCAAATCATGAAACCAGCTTTTTTAACAAACTAAATGC
>Ga0247840_10009825_pt1 | contig 12174 bp, 12 predicted proteins | sample LaCruzMarch2015__FD_192404 | JGI IMG/M metagenome (GOLD analysis project Ga0247840, IMG submission 192404) | Freshwater microbial communities from meromictic Lake La Cruz, Castile-La Mancha, Spain - LaCruzMarch2015_17m | ecosystem: Environmental > Aquatic > Freshwater > Lake | place: Spain...
ATAAGTTGCAATTGTTCCAACATTTGTTGTTTTACTATCTAATATGTATCTGCGAATATCTGGATATTTTTGACGAGAACTTTGCATATCACTCGCTAATGAATTAAGATTTTGATGAAATAAAACCACAACATCTGGGGCTGTATTAGGTGTATTATTATTTTTTGAAATATAATTTAATATATATCGGTCTTTATCTTCACTATTTTTATAATAAATTAAATCTTGACAATTGACACCTAAATATTGATAAAAATCAATTATATTCGATTCTGTCCATTCATATTCACTTAAGCCATATTCCCTTTGACTTAAATTTGGTAATACGATTTGTAATAATAATTCAGTTGGTTTTAATGTCTTATAATAAACATTTGCATTTCTTTTATTAGAATAATAAGATATTAATATATTTTTGAAAATATTTAAATAAATATTATCTTTCATTTCACTTAATCTTGTTAATAAAAAATCACGCGAATATTGACTATATAATACTGCCATTATAATACTATTTAACCAACAATCTTTTTCATAATCAGGTAAATTGATAATATCATAACAATCATTCATTATTAATATCTAATATTAATAATCATAAAAAATAATTAATTCTTATTTAATTATTAGAAGATTAATAATTATTTTAAATGTCAAGTCGTAAAGATGATAAATCACCAACTATACCTTATGATATAATGATACATCTATTAATTCTTAAATCAAATAATGTTAGTTTAGATCGTAGATTTTTAACAGCTACAACATTTAATAATTTATCATTTGAATTATTATTATTTTATTTGATGTTTACACTTGCTTATCTTAATTATAATGAAAATGCCAAGATTATTAAAGAAAGAGAACATTATATTCAAAGTTTAGATACAACAATTAAAAGAAATTTAACACCATATGGAAGAATAGTTATTAATACTGCATTACAAGCATATAGAGCATATTATGCAGGTCGTGATTTTCAAGATTTATTTGATTTAATTTCTAATCTCAGAGCTCCTGTTAAAATTCATGTAATGTTTATTAATTTTTTAGCATATTTATATGTTTATATTATTGAAAATAATTCTATAAAAAGTTCAAGAATTGCTAATGTTGAAATTAAAAATTTAAAAAGAATTATTAGAAAAATCTTTAATGTACTTGTTAATTATACAATGGAATCTAAACAATTTCCAGAATATATAATAATTAATAAAGATATTTTACAAATATTAAAAATAGATTTATCTAAAGCTTTAAATATTTTAATTAGAAATAATATTAATACACCATTTGATTGTATTGAAAAAAGCATTTGTACTAAAATAGAAAAACTTAAAAACTATAATAAATATTTAGATGATATAAAATCACAATTAGAAAAAGCTGATATTAAATTAGAAAGAGTCGGTGGTTGTAGTTCTTGTGGTCATTATAAAAAAAAATTGATTAAAAGATATTAGATTATTATAATTATAATGATTGATATTTCTAAATTAATTTCTGATGATACTAATATTATCGAAATATATATAATGAATAGTAAAACGATTGATGATATTAATAAGATTAATATTTTAATTAGTGATGATTTAATCAATAAGATTAAACAAAAATTTAAAATAACTAAAGAAACGACACTTGTTTATTTTAATCGCAATAATTTATCATATGTTTATGATTTAAGTAATGATAGTCAATATGTGTATTTAAGGAAATTGGAGAATATGGAGATTGTAAATAATTTCTATTGCTTGGCTTTTAATGAGATGAAAATGCAAACTCATTCATTTGCTTGCACTAATGATATTGATAACCGTTCTGAATTTAAATATCAGGAATTCAAAATAAATAATAGAATTTCTTTAATTATTAAAAATAATAATATTTATATTCATTATAGACATTCTAAAGAAGTAGATATTGATAAAATTCAAGATACTATTAATAACTTAATTAAACGTCTAAAATAAAAAAATGATTATTTTTATTATAATAAGTATTATATCGCCAATAATGCTATTTGATTTTCATCGATATCTTAACACTCATAATGATTATGTCGATTGTTATTCAACTTTCTTATTGTCTCGAAAGGATTTAAAGAAAAATATTCTTAAACATCGAATGAATATTCTTATAGATATTTATCTATATGATTTAAATAATAATAAAAATAAATTTGATTTCTATTATTATTATTTAACAAATTTTAAAGATTCCTATTTTGATAAACCATTGCTTAATGACAATAATCTTAAAGTTAATACAATTGATATCACTCAAGATTTTGATAAAGATGTAAGAGATCATTATTATTTCATGACTACCCCTAATCCCATTGAACCTCCAATTGATTATGATGAAATTGATAAGCGATTCTATGAAGAAGAATTACTTAGAGAAAAAGAAAAAGAAGAGTTGGCAATAATTAATGAAGATGATTATGATGACTATGATTATGATATTGATTATTATGATGAATTTGATCATGATAATGATTATAATGATGATTTCGAAGATATAGATTATAAATAGTCTAATTATTTGTTCTTTGTTTTTTATTTTTTTTATTCTCATTAAGTTTATTTACATCAACAAATTTATCAAACCATTCTTTACCAACTTTTACTGATGCTTCTTCGTTCGTCATCTTTTTTTCAATAATTCGTGTTCTCATCATTAAGAAATAATTAAGAGCATTCCAGTCAAAATTATCATTACGTGTTGTCATTTCAAATAACATCGGATATCTTGTTTCAAATAATTCAAATTCAGTCTTTAGTTTTGTATATTTATCAAATTCATTAAGTTGTTTAATATCATCTTCGTCTTTTCTCTTAATAATATTCTTAATTACTTCAATGATTGCATCGTTTGTCAGTCCGTCTTCAATAAAACTCATAATTAATTATTATTTATATAAATCTCTTTATATAATAATAGAAAATGAATAAATCTTCAATTGCGGAAAATGCAAGTCCTTTTAATAAAAGTGATATAATTAAAAAAACAGTTGTTGAACCAGACACTGTAACTTATAGTGCTAATTTTTATGCACCGCATCATATGCCTTCATATCAAGAAAGACCCGGAAATAATACATTAAAAGGTAGTATCTATGCTGCTTATAAACCAAAAGATACATTTTATAATCTTTCTTGTTATAATAAAGAATGATTTACTTTTATTTAAAAGATAATTATTATATTAATAATTTTTAAAAAAATAAAAATAGGACCAGCGAGAATCGAACTCACGCAAAGGTTTAATAAGAACCTCATTCTTCCACTAAATTATGGTCCCATTGTAGATTATGTTAAATAATTTTCAATATAATCTACTTTAATTTTTGTATTTCTTTTTATTATAAGTTTAGAAAATAATTTATTTGTTACATTTCTTTTATTTGAATATTAATAATAACTTATCCTTATATACTTTTCATTTCTTCTTTCTACATTTAAAAAATAAAATAATTAATAAAATTAAAAGCATTATAATAAATAAAAATATAATAATTTCTTTAATAATAATTATATAATTATCATAATAATTGTAATAATTAGAAAAATTATCAACCAATCCGTGAGTATTCATTGAAGTATTTGCAGGTTCTGTTGGTCTTGCATCAGCATATCTTGCAGAACTTCCACCACCACCCATTATAATTTCTTTTTATTATTCAACAAGATTAATATTATTTTTAATTTTGATAAAGATAATATCATTAATTAACGAATTTTGTTCTTTAATCTCGCTTATACTAAGTTTTGCACTTGTTGCTACCTGTTGAGATAAATTATTATATCTTACCTTAAAATAATTATAATCTTTAATAAATGCCTTAAAATTAACTTTGAATTCAAATATTTTATCTGGATATTTATCATAAATATCTGATAGTAATTGTTTAAGCATTTTTTCTTTATTATTACCTTCAATGGGTTTTTCATCTTCAATTAATTCTTTACCAAACTTTGCTTTATAATTAATTGTTTTATTTGCCTTACTTTCAGTAATTCGAATATCTCCTTTAATAATTCCTCCTCCACCTATTATATCATCATCATTAATAACTACTACTTTACTTTTTCGTTCTTTCGTTGATTCTTTTGTTGTTTTACTAATTACTCTCTTCGAAATCTTAGGTTCTTTCAATTTATAAATGAATTCATCAAATAATAGTTCTTGAACTTTCAATAATTTAAGATTAGCAAGACGATTACTTCTTCGCGTATCATCTTTATACATTTCTTTTAATTTCAATTCTTCCTCTATTTTCATCCAATAATCAGGTTCTTGTGAATAAATATCTAATTCTTGCAAACATAACACATACAATTGTAAAACTGGTTTCATAATTTGATTAGTGATATAATGAAGATAATCGGGTTCTAATTGATTACTTTCAATAAATTCAGGCGTTTCTATTTTATCACCCTGAAGTTTTGCATCTTTATTTTTAATATAAATATATTGAATTCTGTCATTTGCTGCCGGTTTATTTCCGGGATCTCTGACCGCTATTCTATCCGCCAAAACCTTATGAGCAATTCTAGTTGGGTCTTTATAAAACCCTCTTAAAGTTTTTGATAGAATCAAATCTTTTTTATCTGTCTTACCTTCAACCAAATCTTTTAATTCATCTCTTAAGAATTTAATTGAAAGATTCAAATCGTGTTTATTTAAAATGATATCTATAATACCTCCAAATACCTTTTTAACTATATTCGCATTGTCTCTTCGTTTAAGCACAATTCCCATAGACTTTTGCTTGGGTTTTGCGTTGGGATCTTTTTCATATAAATTACCCACATATCGCTTTTTGGAAAAGAGGATGAATGGAAATAAGCATTTTTCATAATTCAATTTTTGAGGATAGGGAAGAAATTTTTTAATTTTTGCTTCAACTTCTTCACCAATCTTTATCGCATGTGGTAATGCATCTTTTCCGGTTATTTCTAAACCATTTTCATCTTTAATTCTAAATTTACAGAAAATAGAATCAGTATTTTTTAATATAATATTTCCAATTCCTCCATGAAATACGCCTTTTTCTGTTTCAATGTCATATACATAACCATTATAATTATTATGTAATAAATCTATTTTTTTAATTGCGATTGAATTAACTCTTTGTTTTTTAAATGTATAATTTAATCTATAAATATTTGGTTTATCACTTCTTGTATTAATTGAAACATTATAACCTAATAATTGAAACAGTAAACAATACGATTGAGCTGTAACTTGATTTTTTGTATCAATTCTTAAACTTCCATTTTTATTATATTCCTTTCTGTTACCATCAGTATCATGTAATCCTAATCTAAAAATTTTCAAAACATTAATATTGCTATTCAATATTTCATTTGGAACTATTTTTGATTTTTCTAAATAACAATTTTCTCTATATTTCAAAACTAAATTTTTGATACTTCTATATTCACCATCAAATGGAATTAATTTATAAACATTTGATGAATTAATTGTATCAATTATTTTAAATGGTATTTTTTCAATTCTTTCTAATATATCTTTGCATTTTTCTAATAAAGCAATATCTTTATTATTTATAACCCAAGTATATTTAATTCCATCTTTATATTTATAACTTCCACAAGAGCCATCACCCACAAATACACCATAAATATAAGCTTGTTCTTCATCAATATTATTACTTCCAATTGTAATATCAGGTTTTGAATGTAATAATTCTTGACCTATAACACAATCTACCGGTTTAATTATTTGTGATTTTTCATCTAATAAACTATGATCTTCTGTTACATCAACTAATCCTGTATGAGTTAATACTCTATAAATTTTTTTAATAGTTTTATGTCTGATAATTCTATTAACTTTACTCCATTCATTACCAGTCCAAACTAACATATTATTTGGAATAAATTGTTCTTTATTAAATCTGTCATTATCAAATGGTTTAAAATTATTATATTCAAACCATTCACCTTCTAATTTTTCAAATGTGCTAACATTAATTTTATCATCAATTTTATAAGTAATAGGTGTATAAGGCATTACACTATCTCCATAAATTACATTAGTTTCATAATTTTCTTCAACAAACTTTTTTGCTAACATAATCATTTCTCTACCAGTCGAAGTAGTGCAAGCTGCAATATCTTTCAAATAAATAGGAGATGTTCGAGCTCCAATTTGTCCATAAAGAGAATTTGCTGTCACCTTATAAGCATTTTGAAGTGCATCAAATACAGCACATTCAAATTTATTATAAGTAGCTTTAGTATTTTTAACTTCTTTTTTTGAAATTATAGTTTTTACATTTAATTCTACATCAATTACTATAATTTCATTTTCATTTTCTTGTAAAAGTCCGCTAAATTCTCTTCCATCATTAGTAATAACTGTTTTATATTCAATTTTCTTTCTAGTATTATTGCGTTCATTTAATAACATTTCAAGAATATCAGGAATAACTCCTTTTCGTCCATCTTTATATCTAGCAAAATAACAATCTTTAATTCCAGATTTTACTTTCTTATCTCCTTTTCCTTCATATAAATCATAACTAACTTTAATAATTTCAACATTATCATCCTTTAATTCCTTATATTTCTCATCAAATATATAAGTATCGTGTGATAAATTCTTAGAAATCATTGATGATGGATATAATGAACCATAATCGAACACTACAATAGGTTCATCTAAGTAAATACCCTCTTTAGGTTTAAGAACGATAGCACCTTCATAACCTTCTACATCTTCATCAGATATGAAATTTTTAATAACAGGAATTAAATAATCCTTTTTCATACATTCATTAGCAACTAATGAAAAGATCTTGATTCCTTGACCTCTACGGAAAAGGTAATTTAAAGGAACTAGACATACATTACCCATTCCAATATTATTTTCAAGAATTTTTAATTTATGTAAAAGTTTATTAACAAGGATACAATCCTGAATGCAATATTTAGCAATTACACATCTATCTTCAGAAGTTCCCTTAAATTTCTTAAAAATTTCATTAGGTTTCAAATCATCCTTATTCTCGCCAATATAAATAGACGCAACATTATCTAATTTATAACTATCTAACTTAAAATCTTTTTGAATGACTTTAAATAAATCGATATAAACAACACCATCAGTATCAAATAACTTAAAGATATTATCACCTAAAGCGGATGATGAAAGCTTTTGTTCAACAAGATTGCAATTTCTGTTAATGATTCGTCCCAAACCCATTTTAAATGATTTATTAATCCCTAATTCTACAGTTCTGTCCCAAATGTATTCTATATCAAAACCCCAAATATTATATCCAATAATTATATCAGGATTTAATTTAGACATTAGACGCTTCCAAGAGATTAATAATTCAGCTTCAGTTTTACAACTTTTAACATCAACATCTGGTATTTCATCACAAGTATCAAGAGTAATAATATTTTTATAAATAATATCATCACTACCGAATGTATGAATTGTTGTTCCAATTTGAATAATCTTATCACCTTCTAAAGCAGGTAATATTTCACTCAATTTACTATTTAAAGCATCTTCAATATCATTATATTCCTTAGTAGTTAGTTTTTTAGAATTTTCAATTTCATCTTCACCATCATCATCCTCTTCATCATCATTTACATTAATATCTGTATTTTTAACTTTATTTAACAGAAATCTAATAGATGCTTCATTAGTTTTGAGAATTTCTTTAACTTTACTATCAATAGGATTTTTAGAATAAAGACGATTAATTTTAAAATTAGGTGTAAATATTACATCATTTGAATATGCATTATAAATATAATCACATAATTTTTCATCATCCAAATTTAATTTAGATAAATAACATAAATCTTGTGCTAATTTCTTATAATTTTTAATAGCTACTGGGAAATCTCCGTGAGAACTAGTACATTCTATATCAAAAGATGCGATAAGTAAAGGTGCAATTTTATTAATATTCATTGCTTGAATATCATTCCAATCAGCAGTAATATTCCAATTACATATAGTATCTGGTATATCTTCTAAAGAATAATTATTAACTTTAATCCAACCACAAGGTTTAATTTCTTTAAGATGGATAAATCGCAAGAATGGATCAATATTACTTTCATATAATTTAAAACCTTCTTTAATAATTTCATCAGATTGAAAGAAATATTTAAGATTATTATACATAGAAAGAGATTTAACAATAACTTTAAGAAATTTAAAATTTTGATTATTACTAAATCCCCAAAAATCCTTTTTTTCTACACATTCAATTTTATAAAAATGACTTTGATTATTATCATTTATAATCTTTTTATTATAAGTTTTACCACCCTTAAATTTACATTGATATGAATCTTGACGCAATTTATTTTCAAAGTTCTTCATTTTATTATTAAACTTTTTCATATCTAAACATTCCCATGATTCAGGAGGTTTAACATAGAAGAATGGTTTAAAATTAATAACTTTTGTGCAAATCGTAATTCCTTCATTATTAGTTCCATAAATATAAATAGTATAATTTTCATCATTTTCAAAATCTTCCTTATTTTTATCACTTTCAGGTATAAACCAATCAGTAATTTGATAAATAATATCAGTTTTATTATCTTTTAGGTCATCGATATCATTTCTAGGAAAACTATTCATTGTATTTATTTAATTTGATTTAACTTTTATATTTAATCAAATATCATTTTTTATTTTTGTTTTTATTGTCCTTTTTATAGAATGAATATAAGTTTTCAAGGATTCATCATAATAATCATTAGTATTGTGTTTATTTATCTTTTATATCAATATCATTATTATAGTAAAATTGAAAAGATTGTTTCAATAATTGATAATAGAAATTATGAGGTTCAAATAAAAGATGATTCACAAGAAGCCGCTGATTTAATTGCTAAAATTCGAGCAAATTTAGAGTTAGTAGTTAAACATATAATAAAGAGTTATCCAAATGAAGCAAGAAGCAAAAGAATGGTTGTTAATTTCAGACCTGATAATATCAGAGAAGGAATTGATGATCCTAATTATACGAGTTATTCGATAAATAAAGGCGAACAGATCGTCTTATGTTTGCGAACAAATAATAAATTAATGGATTTGAACACGATGATGTTTGTAGTTCTCCACGAATTAGCACACATTTGCACTGAAAGTATTGGACATACTCCTGAATTTTGGTCAAATTTCAAATGGATTTTAGAAGAATCAATAAATATAGGTATTTATAAAAAACAAGATTTTAAATTGAATAATGTTGAATATTGCGGAATGACTATAACTGACAGTCCTTTATAATTCATTAATAATCATTTAAGAATTTAATAATTATTATAATTATATTCAAAATGTCAGCTAAAACTTCTTATTTAAAAACAATTGATACAACTGAAAAGGCTTATTGTCTCGGTTTTTTCTTAAATATCGGTGGTTCTAAATCTTCCTTTTCCGATTATTCTTATGAATTGACTAATGTCGATAAAGAAGGAAATAAGAAAGTTCTAAATCTTTTTAAAAATGTTGTTGATATTATCTATGATGTTAAAACTAATAAAGATGATGATGACGATGAAGCCGAAGAAGAAGATGACGATATTGCATTTGCCACCGCTGGTTTGAATAATGAAGAAAAACTATCAATGACACTTCACGATGAAAAAGATTTTAATGACATCGTAGCAAGTCTTAATAATCTCTCTTCATTTACAAATGAACAGAAAAAGGCGTTTTTGCGAGGTCTTTATGAATATTCGCATTTAATGAATTTGAATAATTCCAATAATAATGATTTAATTTTAATTAGACCAATGATTTTTAATGATGATTTGGTAACTCAAATTTTTGATTATGTAAATATCCCTTATATTAGACTTCCCAGTAAAATTATCTTTAAATTGGGTTGCAATTCTGTTGATTTCTTAGGTTTCTTATATTCAAATATAGATGATTCTTATTCAATTCAAGTTGCAAATTATACAAATCTAATTCCTCAATGTTCTTTTATCAGAACTGATGAAAATGCAGTTGTTCCATCAAAGACTAATTGGAGTGATGTCGGTTATGATTTGAGTATTATTAAGAAAATTAAAGATTTTAATTCAACGACTGCTTTATATGACACCGGAATTAAAATTCAAGTTGAATTTGGATATTATGCGGAAATTGTGCCTCGAAGTTCAATTAGTAAATCAGGCTATATGTTATCAAATAATATTGGTATTATTGATAATAGTTATCGCGGAAATCTTATGATTGCATTGACAAAAGTCGCAAGTGAGGCGGCAGAAATCGAATATCCATTCAAATGTTGCCAATTAATTTTTAGAAAACAGGCTTATGTTTCGATGAAAGAAGTTTCAAACGAATCATTTGAAACTACAAAGAGAAATGAAGGAGGTTTTGGTTCCACTAATAATTAACAAGCAAATATTCAATATCTTTATTATAATTCAAATTAAGCGTTTGTAAATAATCAATTTCCTTAAATCCTCTTTTAGAATAGAAATTAAAGAGATATTCACTATTTTTATTTTTTTTATTAATATATAAAATAATTGGTATATGTTTATAAATCATTCTAATAAATTCTAATAATAAGGTTGCGATACCACAAATTCTATAATCTTTATCGACACATAATTGATTTATTGATAAATATTTATCAATGAAATAAAGACCAGCAAATGCAATAATTTTATTATCATATTTATAATAAACACAAGTATCATAATATTTAAATCGAGATTTTGAAAATGATTTTAATATCAAATTATTTATTTCTTCTTTTTCTTTTTCACAAATATCTTTTTTATTTTTGAAAAATAAATTATCAATATGTTCGTTCATACTTATAATAAAAATAATAAATCCTTAAGCATCTGTCACTATTGAACTTAGACAAACATTTGGTTCATTATAATAATCCGGTTTTGTATTATTTCCTTCATTCTTTTCAAGATCATAAGGTGTTGTATCATTATATTGATTTGTCAAAATATAACAATTATCAATCATTAGATTAACAAATCGGCGAATATCTGCAATCATAAAGAAATAATTAATATTATTTCTTTAAATCTATTATATTAATTATTTATTTATGATTGCTTAATCCATTCAAGTAAATAGAAATCATAGTTGTTATTTGGAACAATAACTTTTTTATCTATTTGTGATAAATAAGCAATCCACCAAGAATAATAATTATAATCAATTATATAATTATAAAAACTTGCTAAGACAATAAAATCACAATATTTATTTTCAGTTATTGAAGCATCAATGAAATAAATAAAGGAATTATCAATAAAATGAATTGATTTTTTAGCCCATTCAATATCATCAACTCTTATAATCAATTTCTTATTATTGAAATGTCGATAATAAGCCTTTTCATAAAAATTATTATTATAAGTTTTCTTATTTATATTACAACAAACAAAATTTTGAATATCATAATCACTGAAATAATGAATTATTTCATTAATTTTATTATAAATAACATTAATAAATTTGGTATTATTTGTGATTAATAATGTTAAATAAGTTCTAATATTTGATGATATCAATTTATATTTAAATTTATCAAAATTTGTAAAATCAATAAATAAATTATCGCTCGATTCATTGCAATCATCATTTATTTCAATTCTTAAATGATTTACTAAATTTAACTCAGTTTTTATATAATTAGATTTAATGAATATGTCATATATATCTAAATATTTGTCATTATTTAATGCTAATGTCCTATTTGTCTTTTGTGCATATGTCATTGATATTGATAGTTTAAATAATTCTAATCCTATATCATCAAAATTATCGTGATTAAATGATAATAATTTTTTATTCATCAATTTAATTTATATATTTGTATTAATTTAAATCATTTTATTTAAAAATTGATTTATCTTTTATAAACCATAATTGCGAAAGCCACAAAAAATATGACCGATGCTATTATTGATACAATTGCAGAGACTGCCTATGAAGGTTTTTCTGATGTTCAGTTGGTTGGGGTTGATTTGAGCGATTTTGAAGGATTGCCTCTTGATAGGATTGCATTTCATATGTACGATGACATTCATGTTATTCATGCTTGTGATAATGCTATTCTCCTGTCCTATGAGGAGTCGTTCATCGTTGTTTATCTTGTCAGTTATCATTTGA
>Ga0247840_10009828_pt1 | contig 12172 bp, 8 predicted proteins | sample LaCruzMarch2015__FD_192404 | JGI IMG/M metagenome (GOLD analysis project Ga0247840, IMG submission 192404) | Freshwater microbial communities from meromictic Lake La Cruz, Castile-La Mancha, Spain - LaCruzMarch2015_17m | ecosystem: Environmental > Aquatic > Freshwater > Lake | place: Spain...
TTTTTAGCATGATTTAGGGTGGTGTTAAAAACTGCTTTCGCAGCGTTTTTTTAGCTGGCTGTCTTTGATCTCATCACAAAACTCTGGTTTCGCTTGAGTTATTGCTTTTTGGAAAATGATTTCATCCTTACAGTTTTCCGCAGCATTTGTATTATCAATATCTGCGCAGCTGGTGATATCTTGTTTGCTTGCAGCTGCGATCCGAATCGTATATTGCTCTGTTTCAATTGCTTTGACTTTAGTGATGAGGTTTTCGCTTGCAGAATTTTCTGTCAAAACAATTTTATCTTTGGGCGTAGAAGTTTCTTGATTGGCTGCCAATTGTTTTTTTAATTCTTCTAAATCAACAGCTGGTCGGGTGATACGAGAAATTGGATTAGTATTAATACTTTTTTTAGGCCTCAAGGTAAAAAACAGTAAATCAATGTTTTCTTGATCAGTGAGATTTTCAGCTAAATTTTCTTCGGTTTCAGAACTTAATGAAAAAATCCCGATTTGTTTTTTGCTAGTAGCTGGTAAAAGTGCTGCTACTATTGCCAATCCGATCACAACTATCAAGCTGATGGTTACTTTCGTAAAGTTTTTAAATAGATACATTTTATATTAATAGCCAGCATCGTTACTATTTAAGGTATTATTCGATCCAAAGAGCGGAGGGGTCGATGTTTGCACTCTCGAGCTGTAGCCGACAACCACAGAATAATTGTTACTTGTGTTGCCTGGAGTGGGTAATCCATCGCTGCTTCCAGCGCGGATTCCACCAGAATCCTCATGGAAAGTTCTCAGGTAGTTTAAATCGAATATTCGGGCAAAAGCGCGGTGAAGCATCTCACTGCCACTAGCGAGGTAACTACACATAGAGTTGATGGATTCTGGGCAGGTTGGATTAAGCTTATCAGAGCCACCAATCGTGTTGATGGTGATGAGTGAGCCTTTCCAATAAAGCTGATTGTGTAATTCATTCGCTCTATCACAAAAACCACCACTGCCATCACTTGGGCAGTTGTTGCCGCTGAATTCAATAAGTTTGCCTTTTTGATTGACGCTAAAGATTGCGCCCTCCGCATAGGCAGCACCAACAGCGTTAGTAACATTAGGATAGAGGTAGATATTGCCACCATCATTGAATGGGCTCATATCTCCGTTATCATTTTTCAAAACTGCAATACCAAAAGAAGAATTAGAATCTGGATAGTTAAAATTATTTTTGATGTAGAGATTACCCCCGTGAATTAGGATGGTTTTCAAACCGCTTGGTAATGTGAGTAATTCTGTAGGATCTTCCAAATACACATCTACTCCTTCGAAGTAAGCAATACTTTTATTGCTAAAAAGGCAGGGGAGAGAATTCCATGTGCCATTACTAATGGTGTAATGATAGAAGGCTGTATGACAGGATTTTGCTTTAGCAGTTGCGCTGCTAATCAAAGCTGCTGAGTTTTTATCGATGGATGTCTTTACTTCTGCACGAGAGATATCACCAATCGCTCCAATCGCTTCCTCATTCTCTAGAGAGGTCCCGAATTTTCCACTTGAAGTAGAAACACCGATAATTTGGATGGATGTATTGTAAATATCAGTATTAACCTCGTTTTCTTCGAGTGATAAACTGCCGCTCTTGTGGCGGGGATGCCTACCATTCACCACATAATCAACGTAAGCGCGGAAATTGGTTGCGAGTGATGGGTTGGTTTTTCCTCCTGCAGTCAAAACTGGTTTACTACGCATTTGGAAATTTTCCGCAGTATCTGCTGGAATATTATCAATCGGACTAGGTAGAGTTTCCCAGGCGCTGTTTGTGCTTTCAAAAGGAGCAACAGTATCAAGGTTGAGAGTTTCTGAAACATTACTTGCGTTGATTTGTTCAATCCCAGTTTCACCCCACACCACATCTGGATCAGCAGCATCTACTAGCAGGCCAATTTTTAGGCTACTGACATTTTTGGTTGCGCTTTGATTTACAAGATTCACAAGGAAACGCTTCGTAGCGTTTAGCGTGATATTATAAATCGCACTTTCTTCTGCGATGTAAGTTCCGCTAGCCGCATCGAAATTCAAAGCTTGTGGAATCGCTTTCATTGCTGGAGCAAAATGGAATTCTCCAGATTCGTTGATATCTTGTTCCCCAGAATTTGAATCAGTTTCAGCGGTGACTCGATACTCAACACTTTCTAAATTAATATCAAAATCATCGCTAGAGATGGGTGAGTAGGCATTACTCGTAGGTGAGTAGGCGTAAATTTCTACATAATATTCACCATCTCCATCAGGCTCTTCTGCCAGCCAGCCAGTAGTGATTATTTTATTGCTGCCACTATCATCGCCAGTTGCATCCAAACTAAACTCTGGAGACACTAAACGCACAGCATCACCACTATGCGAAAGTTGATCCAATTCAGTTGTATTTTTAAAATTCAATTTTACTGCTACATCCTGAGTGAGATCAGGATCGGTTTCGGAATTCCAATCAGAAGCATTGCGTAATGAAACGATAGGATTGCCATAAGCATCACGCAGCTTTACAGTCACAGAATGTTCATTAACTCCATCTGCAACGACTGTGCCAAGCGAAACAATAATTTTTGAGGCAGCCTCGTTAAAGGCGGGAATCTTTGCCGCGATGTAAATAAAATCATCTACTACTTGATCGATGCGGATATTTCCATTCGTATCTTCAGCAGTCCAAGCCAGAGTGTAGCTACCAGCTTGAGTGAAGCTACAGTTGACTAGAGAAAGTGTATCTCCGCTACCGCTGCCACTACAAACCGCTTCACCATCTGTATCAGTTATGGTCGCAGAGGTGTCTCCTACACCAGAGGAGTCGCTAAAAGGTAAATCGACAGTTACATCTTGAGTTGGATCCCAAGCATATTTTGTAACTGTGAGGGTAGGAGGATCTGTATCACAAGTATTGGTATCGGGAGTTTCCCAAGTTATTTGCGGATCTCTTTCTTCGAGCACTCCATCGTTGCCGACAATCTGCTGCGCGTAACAAGTGATGTTACCTTTATTGTGCACAAGGAAACCATTCGCATAGTAAGTGCGATTACCTGAAACGCGGAAGTTGTATATAGGGGTGAAATAATCACTGGCCACTGCTTGGATTTTTTTCAAGATTTCTTTACCTTTTTCTGTGATCAAAATATCGCCGATTTCCAAACTGCCAACTTTCAAGCCACTCATCTCAAGTGCGGTGGCTTCAGGATTGATGCTGCGCCATCCAGTCGTAGTAAAGAAGGGATGTGATTCAGTTACAAATGCTGCGGAATCGTTAATCGAAAAGAGTGGGCGGTTTTTGAGTAAAGTCTTTTTTACTTCCACTACATTATTATTCTCACTGCCTCCGAGAATCTCATCCCCGACTTTTACTTCTTCGATATTTTTCTTCTCACCATTTGGTAATGAAACTTTTGTGCCACTCACAAAACAGCCACCACCGCCACCACCTCCGCAGCCACCACCTATACCGATATCGCAAAAGAAACTACTCGCCTCTACTATTTGTATAGAAAAAAATCCGATACACAAAAATACTAATGAAGCTATCAAAACACTCGACCAACGCAGTGAAATTTTTGCTGGCAAGCTGGTGGATTTACTAGCTTCGCTAAGTTTAGTTTTGGTTTGAATAATATAAGGAGATATATCGCTCGGAATTTTAACACTAATTAAACTCACGATGCATCTCCTGATATAATCTCAATCATGGAGAAGCAAAAACTTTCTAAGCGCTGGCAAACCCTCGAAGTTTTTCGCGCGGTAGCGGTAGTGATGATGGTAATTGCGCATATCTTGATGTTTTGGTTTATGCCAAATCGCGCTACGGTTTTAGCCAGCATTCCTCAAGCAAAAATGATAATGAGTTGGCTACTTACGCCGATTGGTTTTTTTGTTTTCTCGATTCCGATTGTAGCTGGCGCAGCTTTGCGTTTTTCTTTTCAATCTACTTGGGATAATTTGCGCCAAAAATTAACTTGGAAGCAAAAACCTTATCTTTTCCAAGATATCGGAAAACGCGGATTAATTCTTCTCCTCATTGGCTATGGAGTGAATCTACTGGCTTCTGGACTCAACTATCTGCAGTTTGGTTTTGGTTTCCAAATTCTCTCCAATGTTTTACTTTTCTTCGCCTTAGCGATTTTCGCGACTACTTTGCTTCTCAAGTTTCTCAATATTTACTGGCTGGGAGGTTTCGGTATTCTTGCGATTGCCGCTGCGCCTTTCCTCAGCAGCGTTGCCTTCACTGGCAAGACTCCCTACATCTGGATGCTTTTCTTTGGGGATTCTGAGGTTTATAGTTTCTGGCCATTTTTTCCTTGGGTAGGAGTAGTGATTTTTGGTTTTCTCACTGCCCAGTTTTATCTCACACTGAAAAATAAAAAACACTTTTGCCAAATTCTTGGCGGAGTGGGAATTATCTTTTTCCTCGCTGCGCTGCTCTCGGGAGTGTGGTTTCAAAATATCGAATCTTTCAATAGCTGGAGTAGAGCTTTTTTCCAACCACCTACACTGCGTATTATCGGGCAGCTGGGAGTTTTCAGCTTGCTGGTTGCTTCCCTAGAGTTTTTTCTTAGCAAGCGTGAAGCGGTTTATAAACCGTATGGATTTATCAATACTTTCTCGCGCGGAATTCTCTACATCTACATCTTCAATCTGACTTTTGGCATGTGGTTAGCGAATTTTTTCCAAACACACTTCACAGACGCGGATGTTTTCAAGATGCATAATACGATTCCAAATTATCCAGTTGGTGGTGGTGAGGTGGTTGCTACTGAAGTGATAAAAAGTTTCTTGATTTTATTTCTTGTAATTGTGCTGCAGCTGATTCTCTCTTATGGATTGGGTGTTTTGAGAGTGTATCTAAAAGGTAAGTATCGAGATAAATTTCTTATGCGATAATTTCATATAAGAATTTTTACAGTAAACTACTTTGGCAAGTTTAAATTTTCATGTTTTCTGCCCCTAGCTGTCGAATTAAAAAAGTTGCTATTTTAGGTGGCGGAGTAATGGGAATGAGTATCGCTGCGCATTTTGCAAACGCCGAAATTCCCGTGGTGCTTTTTTCGCGTAAACCCAAGGAGGCAAATTCCCATGGAGAAGCTTTGAAAATTTTTCAGGAGAGAATCGATAAATTTAAAAAAACGAAGCCATTGCCTTTTTATTCCAAGTCTTCACTTGCTTATCTCACAGTGGCTACTCTCGAAGATGATTTAGAAAAGCTAAAAGAAGTGGATTGGGTGATTGAAACGATAATAGAAAACCCTGAAGCCAAAACAGAGCTTTATCAAAAAATCATTCCCTTTTTTTCTTCCTCTACGATTCTCTCTACTAATACTTCCAGCCTTTCCGTAAATGCTTTATCAAAACATCTTCCTAGTAAAATTCAGCAACGCTTTCTTGGAGCGCATTTTTTCAATCCAGTGCGCTATCTGAAATTGCTTGAAATAATTCCAACAGAAAAAACAGATAAAGAAATTATCGAAGTGATAACTAATTTTGGCGAGCAAGTTTTAGGTAAGCGGATTGTGGTTGCCAAAGATACTGTTGACTTTATTGCCAGTAGAATTGGTAGTTTCGCGATAGCCCATGCAATTAGACTAGCCGCTGACAACGGTTTTACTATTGCAGAAGTAGATCAGCTTACTGGTGAAGTAATTGGTCGTCCTAAGACTGGGACCTTTCGTTTACTTGATTTGATTGGTATTGATACGATGATTCTAATCTCAGAAGCTAGTATCAAATCTCTTCCTATTGATGATCCTGCGCGTGAATTAAGAAAACCATCAGCTTCAGAATTTTTAAAAACTCTTACATCTCGTAACTGGTTAGGCCAAAAGACAGGAAGAGGTTTTTATAAGAAAAAAGAAGGTGGCAGTAAGGGTGAATTTGAAATGTTGAATCTCAATACGATTGAATATCAACCTGCGCCTAAGACTCCATTTTTAGATCTTAAAAAATTATTAGAAGAGAAAGATTTAAATACACGTTTAAAAATACTTTTTTCTAGTAGAGATCGGGTTGGGGAATTTCTTCAGCAGCATCTCAGTGCAGTTATTCATTATGCTGCTAGTCTTGTCCCAGAGATTAGTTCGGAAATTTCAAGTGTTGATAATGCAATGCGCTGGGGTTATGGTTGGCAGATGGGACCTTTTGAGATTTGTGATGTTTTAGGTGTAAAAAATCTGGTGAAAATTTTTACAAGTCAGGGAAAAAAAATTCCTCAGATTATCCAGCGGTTAATCGCAAGTGGAGAAGATTCTTTTTACCAAGAAGTTTTTGGAGGGGTGGCAGAATTTAGATTTTCTGATAATCAGCACGAAAAAATTTCTCAACACCCACAGGTTTTAAATCTCCCTCGGGAGAAGAGGCTCAAAGGCACAGTTTTAAAAAATTCAGCTGCGAGCTTAATTAATTTGGGAGATGGTGTAGTTGCTTTGGAGCTGCACTCCAAAATGAATACTCTAAATGAAGATACTATTGAATTAATTAATCGCACAATAGATGTCGTTGAAAAAGATTTTGAAGGATTAATTATTACAAGTGCAGCAGAGTATTTCAGCGTGGGGGCAGATCTTAGAATGCTGCTGAAAGCGGTGGAAGGAAGATATTGGAAAGAGATTGAAGCGAGCTTGCGCCACTATCAAAATACCTTGCAGCGGTTGCGCTATAGCAGTAGACCAGTCGTAGCCTCTCCGCGAGGGCTAGCACTTGGTGGTGGTTGTGAGTTGGCGCTGGCGTGTGATCGGATTGTGGCCGCAGAAGAGCTTTATATCGGTTTAGTGGAGATGGGAGTAGGCTTGGTGCCAGCTACTGGAGGATGCAAGGAAATGTTGCGTAGAATTCATTTAATGTTGCCAGATGTTCCGAATGCGGATATTTTCCCATTTATGCATAATGTTTTTGAAAACATAACGGGCGCTCGTGTTGCGACTAGTGCCAGACAAGCGGGTGAGTTTGGCTTTTTAGTTTCAGGCGATAGAGTTATTAAAAATGAAGATTTTTTATTACATGCTGCTAAGCAAAGTGTGTTAGCGATGAGACTAGAAAATTACTCTCAGCCAAAACCACTTACTGATTTGAGAGTGGTAGGAGAAGATGGCTTGGCTTTATTGAAATATGGTTTTTATAATATAAAAGAAGGTAATTGGATTAGTGATCACGACAAATTAGTAATGCAAAAAATTGCTTATGTTCTTTGTGGTGGGAAACTACCCGAGGGCTCGCGTGTTTCTGAGCAATATATTCTCGATCTTGAGCGCGAGGCTTTTCTTAGTCTCCTTGGCGAAGACTTAACTCTTGCACGGATGCGCTATGCACTTGAGCATGGCGAGCCTCTCCGAAATTAATCTAAATATGGAAAATAATTCTAATGATTCCGTGATTGTCTCTGCGTTGCGCACGCCTTTTGGTCATGCAAAAAAAGGAGCTCTTTCTCAGACTCGCCCAGATGAATTTACGGCGGTAATTTTAAAGGAAATTCTCAAGCGTAACCTTTCCATAAATCCAGAAGAAATTGGGGATGTTGTGCTTGGCTGTGGATTTCCAGAAAGTTCTCAAGGTGTTAATGTAGCGAGGATTGTTACAATGCGCGCAGAATTGCCAAAATCTGTGCCAGCTATGACACTCAATCGTTTTTGTGCTGGTGGCTTGCAGTCGATTGTCCAATGTTTAGACCAAATCAGTTTAGGTCGATATGATTTTGCTATTGCTGGTGGGATGGAATCCATGAGCTTGGTCCCTTTGGGAGGATCTAAAGGTCGTCCTAATCCAAATCTCATAGATAGTCTTCCAGAAATCTATCTTGGTATGGGTTTGACAGCTGAGAAATTAGCAAAGCAATTTGGCATCAGTCGGGAAGAATCCGATCATTTTGCGCTACAAAGTAATCAACGCGCCGTGGCAGCAATTGATGCTGGTATATTTTCGGAAGAAATTGTGCCAATTACCGTCGAGAAAAATTATCTCAATTCAGAAAATAAAGTTATTACTGACTATAAAGAGTTTTTCATAGATGATATTCCGAGGCGAGACACAAGTGCTGAAGCTTTGGCAAAACTTAAGCCGGTTTTTAAAAAGGATGGTTTGGTTACTGCTGGTAATTCTTCCAAAAATGCTGATGGAGCTGCCGCGGTTTTAGTTTCGAGTAGGAGAATAGCCGAGGAAAGAGGTTTAGAAATTTTGGGTAAATTAGTTGATTATGTAGTGGTTGGTGTAGCACCTGAGATCATGGGGGTTGGCCCAGCAGTAGCGATTCCAAAATTACTCGCGCGCAACAATCTCACAGTTGATGATATTGATCTTTTTGAAATCAATGAGGCGTTTGGTTGTCAGATTGCATATGTTTTGCGCGAATTGAAAATCTCTGAAGCAAAAGCAAATGTAAATGGCGGCGCGATTGCTTTAGGCCATCCTCTCGGGGCTACTGGCGCAAGACTCACCACTACGCTTCTTTACGAAATGCGCAGAAGAAATTCTCATTTCGGAGTGGTGAGTATGTGTGTGGGAGGAGGGATGGGAGCTGCTGCACTTTTCGAAAGATAGAATTTATTTCTAATTTGTTTTGGGATAGTAAAAATTTTTCAATTCACACGGTGTTGCGTGACTGCTAGGATTTTTTTTATCTACATAGCCACAAGCAAAAATTAATTCTGGGTAATAATCTCCATCGAGATCTAATTTTTCTTTTGCAGTTCTTTTATTGAAACCACTAATACAGCAAGTGCTTATGCCAGCCGCCTCCAATGTTGCTGCAAAGTAACCAGCTACCAAGTAAACATTTCTTCGAATGTATTCATCTTTGATATTCAGAAAATGTTTGAAAGCTGCCTCAGCTTCTGGTTTATCAAAATTCTTGAAAAGAAATTTTTTTGCGTTTCTTGCTCCGATTTCCTTGCTGCCTGCAAAGAGAAAAAGATGTGGGGCTGTGAGGGGGGCTTTTTGTTGCGCCAACCATTCATCTCTAGCGTGATTGCTTATATCCAACAAAATTGCTGGTCTAGAGCAGCAACCTGTTGGCGCACGACAGGCTATTTGTATCGCGGACTTTAAAATACCTGGCTTTATTTTTTCGGGCAGAAAATTCCTAACAGTTTTACGTTGTAGTAAGTTTTTGACATCGAGCATTCGCAAAATCTTAATTTGAAAAATTAAAATAGTTAGCTAGATTCTACATCCTGATTTTTACCAAGTAGTTAGCTTTAATAAAAAAGACTCAAGCCCGCCGCCGCTTTTATTAGAATAAAAAGCTGCTTTACAGCGCTTGCTTAGGGCTACATCAGTGATTTTTTTACAAATCTCAGGATTGGATTCGAGAATGGCTTGCTGGAAAAAATTTTCGGATTCAGTGAAAATTTCTGGAGAGATTTCTATTTTTGTAGTTGCCGTAGTATCAGTCTTTATTTGATCTTCAGTAATGTGTTTGGGCTCGAGTGTGAAAAATAATAAATCAATGCCTTCTACTTGAGAATTTTTCTTGTCTGTGGCTGGAGTTTTATTTTGAATCGTTGAAATGTTGGTGGTTTTACTTACTTGATTTTCTTCACTACCGCCTATTGGCAATAAAGCAGCTGCTACAGCTAGGCTGCCAACTAGGAGGCTGCCAACGATAACAGTGAGTATGTATTTTGGGAAATCCATCAGAATTATTTTAAACTTTTTTAAAAAGAAAAGCAGAATTTATTCTTCCAATAATCTTCCACGAAGGAAATTGCGCATACTAAGCATATTGGGATAATCGTAGAAGAAAAGAATTTTTTGATCAGCGATGCTATTACCTATTGGTTTATTTTTCAAAATAAAAGCCACCCAGCTTTCTGCGATATCTTCGATTGGATTACGCGCCGCATAGGCAGTCACAAAAGAGTTGGGATATTTTTGATAAAGCGCATTTGTAGCGGTTACGATTTCTGTTTCGCTGAGATTATTTTCAGGAAAGATCTGTGGAGTGGTGGCTGAGATTCCACTCCAAAATTTCTGGTAAAAAAGATTGAGATAAGAATAATTTTTGGCGCAACTCCAGCCAGAGTAATAATTTGGTAAACAGGCGGTGCGTTTTGTTGGCAAAAGCTTTAACCAATTGTCATGAGAGGTATAAACCATATCGTGATCTTGAGTTTCAGTATAGATATTCAGCGTGGTAGGGTGTGCTAATCCATGGAGGATTCCGTAAATAAGAGTGTTTTTATCAAGTGTATTGCCACCACCTGGGTATATATCAGCCATATCGATACTCATTACTGGTCTCGGGAAGGCATAACTAGCAGGGATGCCAGAGCCAAACTCATTGCCTTCTCCATCGGTGATGATATTGAAATCAGTGATATATGTGAGGTGGCTCTTGGGAAAAAAATGCTTCACTAAATCCCAAATAGCAGTGTGTTTGTCTGTAGCTTGCGCGAGAGAATTTGTAGAGTAGGTAATTGCCTCGCTAGTTTGTAGCTCGCTAGCGCTTACGGGGTAATCAACTAATATCCCACTAGTTTGCTCAGCATTATCTTTGAATTTTTTATTGCCAGAATAAAAATTGGCGCCAACTGCATTTGCGCGAGTAGCAATTGATTCTGTTACTGCTGTGCAATCTTCTCCACAATCAATCTCACAAATCTGATTTGCGCTATCAAGTTTTTCATTTGCTAAACAATCACTGGCATTCATCAAGAAAGATTTTCCTAGTCGGCTGTAGAGCTCTGCCTCTTCTCCATTCTCAAATGCAGTTAAGCCTAATTCTTTCAGCGCGATACTGCGCGCAAGTAACTCTGCGAAGCTAGCGCGATTGATTTGCGCAGTGGGGGAAATCCAAGTTTTCAGTAGATTTTTTTCTTTCGCATAGGTTAATAGTGGCGCATACCAAATGCGCGCTACTTTGGTTTTATCAATTTCCCAATCAAAAACCTTACTTAGTGCTGCAAGGCTTTCGGCTAGAGTGAGGGTATCACTGGGTCGATAAGTTTTTCCTGCTCCAGCATCACCAGACACAAAGCCCAAAATCTTAGCTCCGCAAACATACTGCGCATACCAAGCACTGCTATCCATATCAGTGAAACACTTTTTAGAATAATTTTCTTGTATTGTTTTGCCGCCTGCTATTGTAATCATTTTTGCTAATTCCGCGCGGTTGAGTGAATTTTCTGGCTTAAAACTTCCATCGGGATATCCACTGATAATTTGTCGGCTAGATTGCGAAAGAAAATCAATACTTGCAGCTTGCGGATGAGTGTTAGGAATATCAGAGAAAGTAGCTGATGCATTTCCTGCCGCGAAAAAACTACCGAAAACCAAGCTGATGATTATTCCCAAAGAGAAACGCTGTAGCAGAAGTTTTTTTGGCATCTAGTTTTAATTTTTCTGATTTTTACTTCGTTACTTTTACCATTTTTTGCCATCTCTTATCAATTCCAAATCTTTACTTATTTGAAGATTCACTCCTCCACGCGCTATACTGCGTTTCCAAATAACTCTCTTCCAATGTTTAAAATTCTTATCTCCGATAATCTCTCTAGTGAAGCGGTGGATTTCCTCAAGCAACAAAAAGATTGCGAAGTTTCCGTAAAAACTGGTTTGAGCGAAGCTGAGTTAATCAAAGAAATCTCAAGCTACGATGCGCTAATCGTGAGAAGCGCAACTACAGTTACTGCGAAGATTATCCAAGCTGGTAAGAATTTAAAATTAATTGGGCGCGCTGGGGCTGGCACTGATAATGTGGATAAAGTGGCGGCAAGCGCGGCTGGGATTCTTGTAGTGAATGCGCCAACAGGCAACCTCACTTCTGTTGCGGAATTAGTTTTTGGTCACATCCTCAATGTAATGCGTCACATCGGTGAAGCGGATGCCAGCACCAAAGCTGGTAAGTGGGAGAAAAGCCGTCTCGGGAAAGTTGGTAGAGAAATTGATGGCAAAACTTTGGGAATTGTCGGGCTTGGGAAAATCGGGCAACTCACGGCGCAACGCGCGCATGGTTTCAATCTCAAAGTTTTGGCTTACGACCCTGTCACTACAGAGGAGATTGCTGAGAGTGTCGGCGCGACGCTAGTTGATTTAGATACACTCTTAAAAGAGGCAGATTTAATCACGCTGCATGTGCCGCTGATTCCTCAAACCAAACATCTCATTTCCGACAAGCAATTCAAAATCATGAAGAAGGATGCGCTGATTCTCAACTGCGCGCGTGGAGGAG
>Ga0247840_10009830_pt1 | contig 12171 bp, 17 predicted proteins | sample LaCruzMarch2015__FD_192404 | JGI IMG/M metagenome (GOLD analysis project Ga0247840, IMG submission 192404) | Freshwater microbial communities from meromictic Lake La Cruz, Castile-La Mancha, Spain - LaCruzMarch2015_17m | ecosystem: Environmental > Aquatic > Freshwater > Lake | place: Spain...
CATTAAAAGAAGCAGTTCTAAGTGATTTGATTTTGAAAAATCCATGTGACAACGTTACACTACCAAAACAAAGAAAATATCATGCAATCGTGCTAACTTCTGAACAGATAAAAACATTATTGATGAAATCAATAGATAGTGATGTGGAATTAGAAGTATTAATTGCGATTACGCTTGGATTAAGGCGTGGAGAAGTATTAGGATTGCGCTTTTCTGATTTTGACTTTGAAAATCAAACTGTACATATACAACAACAAGTGACAACTATTCGTGATAAAACAATAGTAGGATCAAATGAAGTGTTATGGGGTTTGAAAGATTTAAAAACAGAAGATAGTAATAGAACAATTTATGTTCCGCAATCTGTAATGGATGCAGTTGAAAGACGGAAGAAACTAGCGAAAATTAACAGGTTGAAATATGGAGCAGAGTACAAAGATTTTGATTTGGTGTGTTGTATGGAAAATGGAATGTATCATAGCCCACAAACGGTATATCATCGTTTTAAACGATTATTGAAAGAATGTGGATTACCTGATTGCAGATTTCACGATTTGAGACATAGTTGTGCTACTGCATTATTAGATTTAGATGTACCTTTGAAGGTAATATCAAATTTATTAGGACATTCTTCAATTGGAATTACAGCAGATATATATTGTGATGTTTTAGCAAAGAAGAAACAGCCAGCAGAAGCTATGCAAAAGGCTTTCTTTGGTTAAATAATATCACGTAGTACCTTGCAGTATTGTGTAATAGTGTGTAGTTGATTTTGTACAAATTTTGTACATTTGCAATATTGGTGCAATTTTAGCACAATTTAAGCAAAAAATAAAGAGCCAGCCAATTGGCTGAAACCCTTTATTTATCTGACTTTGTGGCGGAGAGAGTGGGATTCGAACCCACGAACGCTTTGACACATTACACGAGTTCCAGTCGTGCGCCTTCGACCAGCTCAGCCATCTCTCCATAGCCTCTTGAAATTGGAACTTTTATAGTATATACTGTTTTTATAAAAAAAGCAATATATTTTTGAATTTTTATTGAGAGAACAACTACGGTTTGTCAAGATGAAAAAATGATTTTTAAAATTATTAGTTGTTTAAAAAGCGTATGGCAAAAAAGTGCTCAAAGACTGTTTTTTTGAATAATACGAACTAATTTGTGAGCAACATGTTCAATTGTATTATAGTGCAACCTACCTTAAGCCATTTTAGAGCATTAACTTGTGGTGGTGAATGTTTCTTAAGTAACTCATACGCAGATTTGGTGTGTAACTCTGACTTGAAAAATATTGAAGCTCAGGGAAAAGTAAATCAAAAAAGTATTTTGATACTGTAGCAATTCCAATTAGTTTTATCATCGTAAGCTTGCGTGAAATAAAATTGAAAGTCCACAGTATCTATCTGAATTATAGATTGAAATTACAAAACAAGGAAGAAAGGAGCGTATTGATATAGATATTTTGGACTATCTATATCATACAAGATATTATGAAAAATATAATTAAGTCTAATGAACGCCTTGATGATTTGCAAATTCCAATGCCAAATGGAAAATCTCTTAGTGTTATACAAAATCCAAAAGGGTTTTGTTTTGGTGTTGATGCTGTTTTGCTTGCTAATTTTGCACAGATACGCAAAAACTTTAGGGTAGTGGATTTTGGAACAGGCTCGGGAGTTATACCATTGCTCATTGCAGCGAAAACAAATGCTTTGCACATAACTGGCATAGAAATACAAGAGGAAGTAGCAGATATGGCATGCCGTAGCGTTATTTGGAATGAATTAAAGGATAAAATTGATATAGTTAATGAAGATTTAAAAACGTTTGGAAGCGACCTATCGTCAACATTTGATGCCGTGTTGTGCAATCCTCCATACAAGGAAAGTGGAGGTGGTATTGTAAACCCTAACGATACAATGGCTATTGCACGCCACGAGATACATTGTACATTATTTGATGTTATTTCTTCTGCAAGTCGTTTGCTAAGAGTAGGTGGCAAGCTAAATTTGATACACAGACCAGAAAGATTAGTTGACATAATATGTATGATGAGAGAGCACAAATTGGAAGCAAAAAGGATAAGGTTTATACACCCAAAGCCACATAAAACAGCAACAATGGTTTTAGTAGAGGCAACAAAAGGCGGCAAACCAAAATTATTTTTGGAGCCACCTTTGTATGTTTATAATGAAAATGGTGAGTATTCAGATGAAATAAATAAAATATATGACAGAGAGATTTAATAATTGTTTTCGCTACCCTCTTTATGTTCACCATTAACAATGAACATAACCCACTCTGAAATATTAGTAGCATGGTCAGCAATACGTTCTAAGTACTTAACAACAAGAACATAATTAACAGCACGATACACAGATTTTGGGTTTTTTATAATTTCGTCACCGATTTGGTCAATAAGCTTTAAGAACATAGCATCTATCTCGTCGTCTGAATCACAAATTTTGTTTGCATTTTCTACATCTAAGTTAATATAGGAATCAATAGCGCCCTCTACCATACGAGTTACCTTATTTGCCATACGAGTTATGTCTGCGGGTGGCTCCATTTCGTCTTTAAAATTGGCCATTTTAATAGTAAGCATAGCAATATCTTGTGCTTGGTCACCTATACGCTCCATATCTGTAATGATTTTTAATGCAGCACTAATTTTGCGCAAATCGGTAGCAATAGGTTGCTGACGAGCGATAAGGTTTAGGCATTGTCTTTCTATTTCATGCTCCATATCATCTATTTTATTAGAATTTTTATAAACATTTTTTGCGAGAACGGTATCTCCATTAACAAGGGCTTGAATGGAATCTCTTATTGCTGACTGAACTAATTCACACATATCTAATAGAGTGTTTTGCATAGTAAGCAGTTCAAAATCGAAACGATGTCTGGTCATATAATCACCTTCCAAATAATTTTTATTTTATAATAACAAAAGAGTGTTACGAAAGAGTTAAAACAATGTTAAATCTGTGTTAAGAAAAACTTAACATAAACTTAACAAAAAATTGATATTAACTTAACTTTGAAATGATATTTTTGTTATGCGATAAAAATTTAGGAGGATGAAAAATGAAAAAAATATTTGCATTATTAACAGTAGCTACATTATTACTAACTGGTTGCGGAGCAAACCAACCAACAACACCAACAAAATCAGAAAAAATATCAATAGTAGGTTCAACATCAGTTCAACCATTAGCACAAGAATTAGCTGATGAGTATAGCAAAAACGGAGCACAAATTGATATTCAAGGCGTAGGTTCAGGCGCAGGCATTAAAGCAATTACAGATGGCACCTGTGATATTGGAACATCTTCAAGAGAGCTTACAGCAGAGGAAAAAGCAACAGGCTTAAAGGAATATGTAATAGCTTATGATGGTATTGCAGTAGTGTTTAATCCCAAAAATACGGTTAGTAATTTAACAGTTGACCAAGTTGCTAAAAATTTTCAAGGGTGAGATTAAAAACTGGAAAGAGGTTGGCGGCGAGGATAAAGAAATAATAGTTGTAAGCCGTGAAGCAGGTTCTGGAACTCGCACAGCATTTGAGGAATTGATGAAGGTTCAAAAAGATGCAGAAAAAGATGGTAAAACAGTAAAAGTAAGTGCGCTTTATGAAAAAGCACAAGTAGCAGAGGGCAATGGAGCTATAAAACAAAACATTGCAAGCAAAGAAAATGCTATTGGTTACATTTCAATAGGTTTTATCGATAGCACATTAAAAACTTCTAAAATTGATGGTGTAGATGCAACAGAAGCAAATGTAAAGGCAAAGACATATAAAGTTATGCGTCCATTCTTAATGCTTACAAAGGGCGAAGAAAAACCTGGAACTAAAGCATTTATTAACTTTATTATGGGTGATGCAGGACAAAAAATTGTTTCTGAAAAATATATTACTATAAAATAATGGAAGCAGAGATTTGAATGGACACATCAACTAAGCAAAATAAAAAATTAAAACCAAAGGCAAAGATAACCGATATAATAGAAAAAATTGTTGAAGCATTTTTATTTTTATGTGCCTTGATGGCAGTGTTATCTGTTGCAGTAATTTCAGTATATATTTTTATAAAAGGAACTCCAGCCATTGCCAAAATTGGACTATTTAAGTTCATTTTTGGTATGGTTTGGAACCCTTCTGCTGATTTGTTTGGAATATTCCCAATGATAGTTGGGTCGATATACTTAACCCTTGGTTCTATAATTGTGGGAGTGCCAATTGGCTTATTAACGGCAGTATTCCTTGCAGAGCTTGCCCCAAAATGGTTGACTAAAATTATAACCCCAGCCGTAGAGCTACTTGCGGGAATACCGTCAGTAGTTTATGGCTTTTTTGGGTTAATAGTAATAGTGCCAATTATAGACAAAATTTTTGGCGGTGGTGGAAATAGCTTGCTTGCCGCAATAATTATTCTTAGCATAATGATACTTCCAACTATAATTAACATAAGCCAAACTTCAATAAAAGCTGTTCCATCTATTTACAAAGAGGGCTCGTTAGCGCTTGGAGCATCTAACATTGAAACGATTTTTAAGGTAATAATTCCTGCTGCAAAGTCTGGAATTCTTGCAAGTGTTGTTTTAGCGGTTGGCAGAGCGATAGGCGAAACTATGGCTGTAATATTGGTGGCAGGAAACACACCGATGATACCAGAGGGAGTTACAAGCAGTTTTAGGACACTTACAGCGAACATTGCAATGGAAATGAGTTATGCAAGTGGTTTGCAGTTAGAAGCATTATTTGCAACTGGTGTTGTGTTATTCGTATTTATTATGGTGCTAAACCTAACACTTAATTTACTTACATATAAGGCGGGTGAATAAAATTGCGTGTTTTTAAAGATAACTTTATAAAAGGTCTTATATATTTAGCTGCTGGTGTAACATCTATTTCACTTATATGGATAGTAGTTTATATATTATATCGTGGGCTTGGCAGTATAACTCCAGAATTTTTGCTTGCAATGCCAAAGGGTGGAGGGGCAGAGGGTGGAATATTTTCCATTATAGTAATAACACTTTGGATAGTTGGGCTTGCAGTGTTAATATCTACACCAGTTGGTGTGTGTGCGGCGGTGTACCTTGTAGAGTATGCTAAGCCTGGCAAAACAGTAAGGCTTATAAGGTTTGCAACCGAAAGCTTATCCGGAATACCTTCAATTATATACGGACTTTTCGGAATGGTGTTTTTTCAAGGCTTTTTAAGGCTTGGGTTTTCGATTTTATCTGGTGCATTAACGGTTAGCATTATGGTGCTTCCAACAGTAATTCGTACAACGGAGGAAGCATTAAAATCTGTTCCTGTTAATTATCGTGAGGGCTCGCTTGCGCTTGGGGCAACCAAATTACGCACAATAATTATGGTAATTTTGCCTTGCGCTGTTTCTGGAATACTTGCGTCAGTAATACTTAGCATAGGGCGAGTTGTTGGTGAAACAGCGGCACTACTTTTAACTGCTGGAACGGTGCAACGTATGCCATCTTCAATTTATGATTCAGGTAAAACCCTTGCTGTGCATTTGTATATATTAGCAAAAGAGGGCATTTCGCTGAACAAAGCTTTTGCAACAGCATCTGTTTTAATAATTGTTGTGGCTTTAATAAATTTATCTGCAAACTATCTTGGCTCGAAGCTTAAAGGAGGTAACATATGAAATTTCAAGTTAGCGATTTAGACTTATTTTACGGTGATTTTCAAGCACTAAAAAAAATCAATATAGAAATTCCCAATAACGAAATTACAGCATTCATTGGGCCATCTGGTTGTGGTAAATCTACATTTATTAAAACCCTTAATAGAATGAATGATTTGGTTGAGGGTTGTGTTATAAAGGGCACTGTGCTTTTAGATGGTGAGGATATATATAAGGATGTTGATGTGATAAATTTGCGTAAGAGAGTTGGAATGGTGTTTCAAAAGCCTAATCCGTTCCCTATGAGTATATATGATAATATAGCTTATGGACCACGAACACATGGCACTAAAAATAAAGCACAGCTTGACGAGGTCGTAGAAGCTTCACTTCGCTCGGCAGTTATATGGGACGAGGTAAAGGACAGGTTGAAAAAGAGCGCACTTGGGCTCTCTGGTGGTCAACAGCAACGATTATGTATAGCAAGAGCATTAGCAGTTCAACCCGATGTATTATTAATGGACGAGCCAACAAGCGCACTTGACCCAATTTCAACCCTAAAAATTGAGGATTTGGTTGCAGAGCTTAAAGAAAAATATTGCATAGTAATGGTAACACATAATATGCAACAGGCGGCAAGAATTTCAGATAAAACTGCGTTTTTCCTACACGGAGAAATTGTTGAATATAACCATACGGAAAAAATATTTTCAGTTCCACTTGATAAGCGAACAGAAGATTATATAACAGGTAGATTTGGTTAAGAATTATATACATAAGAGCTTAGAAATTTTTCTAAGCTCTTTTTTTTATGCTGGAAATTACTCGAACAACTCCAAATTTAAAATATAATAAGTAATTTCCTCACGCAAGCAAACATAGCCCCATCGAGGGGCTTTTTTTGCAAAAAAGTTGCAAAGCAACTTTTTCCTGTTCTAAATGTGGACAAAGTATAATAATAATAATTGTAAGGGGGTATGCAAATGATAATTAGAGAGCAAATAGTACAAAACCTACCAATTACTATAAGGGAAAAAATCAATGCTTTGTCAGATAATATATTTTCTGAATTAGAGGAAATACGCCTTAGAGTAAATAAACAGCTTATGATTTACACATCGAATGGAGCAAAGCCCCTTTCGCATATAGTAAGTTTAAGTGAAATTGAAAACTGCCTACAAATAGTAAGTGGTGCTTCTGTATATGCGTTTTTAGAGGAAATTAAAAATGGTTTTATAACTCTAAGTGGTGGGCATAGGGTTGGCTTGTGTGGAAGGGTTGTAATGCAAGGCGCAGAGGTTATAAACATTAAGCAAATAAGTGGAATAAACATTAGAATAGCAAGGCAAATAAAGGGCTCGGCAAACGGAATAATGCCATACATAATTAGTAATAATATAGTTCAAAACACGCTTATTATATCCCCCCCTCAATGTGGAAAAACTACAATACTTCGTGATGTTGCAAGGCAAATAGGCGCAAAACATAAGGTTTCTATTATAGATGAGCGAAGTGAAATATCGGCTGTGTGTAATGGTGTCCCACAATATGATGTTGGGGAAATGACAGATACAATTGACCTCTGCTCTAAAACAATTGGAATTCCACTTATGTTAAGGAGTATGTCGCCAGATGTAATAGTGACAGACGAAATAGCAGAAGAAGATATTAGTGCAATAAAACAGGCATTATCGTGTGGCGTTAAAATAATTGCAACAGCGCACGGTGACGATGCACTTAGTACAATATCAAGAATAAAGCTACAATCGCTAATAGAGCAATTTGGCTGTGTAATAACATTAAGTAGGAAAAACGGAGTTGGCACTATCGAAAAAATTATCAAAGGAAGTGAAATCGTATGATAACAAAGCTAATTGGAGGTGCAATAGTGGTGTGTGCATCAAGTAAAATTGGGTATGACGCAGGCAACAGGTATACCCGCAGGGTAAAAGAAATTCGTGCATTCCAAAGTGGACTTTGGACGCTTCAAAGTGAAATAAGCTTTTGCAGAACTATGCTTGCTGAAGCACTTGCAAAGTCGAGCACTCTTATTCAAACTGTTGCATCTGATGTTTTTTTGCACGCTTCTGAAAACCTAAAAAATTGCACAGGCATTACAGCTAAAGAGGCTTGGGCAAAGGCGCTTTTTGATAATCAAAAAAAACTATCAATTGGTGCAGATGAGCTTGCAATTTTAAGCTCATTCGGTGGGCTTTTAGGTGCAAGTGATGCAAGTGGTCAAATAAGCAATATAGAGCTTACAATCGCAAAGCTTTCTGTGTGTGAAAAGCAAGCAGTAGAGGACGAAAAAAAATTAACTAAATTATATCGTAGCTTAGGTGTTATAGCAGGAGTTTTCATAGCGATAATATTTATATAGCCAAAGACAAGGAGGACATAAAATGGACACAGGTGTAGATTTAATATTTAAAATCGCAATAATTGGAGTAATAACAGCACTTTTAAGTCAACTTTTAGTTAACTCTGAAAAAAAGGAACTTGGATTAATGGTATCAATAACGGGCTTGGTTGTGGTGCTTTTTATGGTTGTAAACGAAATAAATTCTTTATTTCAAACTATAAAAAGTGTATTTGGATTATGATAGTAAAAATAGTTGCGATAGGAATAGTCGCCTCTATTCTTGCCATAGTTTTGCGCAAGGAAAAGCCTGAATTTGCAGCGGTAGTAGGAATAATGACAGGTATAGTAATTCTTACAATGCTAATGGACGATATACAGGCAGTTTTGCAAAGCATCAAAATTGCATCTGAAAAAGCAGGAGTTGAGCCACGATACATAGCACTACTCATTAAAATAATTGGCATATCATACATAACACAGTTTGGCTCTGCAATTGCAAAGGATGCAGGAGAGGGCGCAATAGCAAGCAAAATAGACCTTGGAGGGAAAATCGCAATATTGCTTTTATCCGCACCACTGCTTTTTGCCCTTTTAAACCTGATAATTGGAATTTTACCATAGGAGAAAGCGATGAAAAAAATACTAATAATATTAATTATTCTACTAATGCCACTAATTGTAAGCGCAAACACAGTAACTGATGAAACAAAAAATATTATTGACTCACAAATTAAAACATCTGGCGCAAGTGAACTGCAAGCTCAATTAGAAAAAATAAATAATAATGATTTTAGTGAACTATTGCCAGACTTTAACATAACAAATATGACAAAATCACTTACGCAAGGTGGCTGGAAATGGGATATAGGAATTATTTTTAATAGAGCATTTGCATATTTTTGCAAACAACTTTACATAAGCATTAAGGTTATGATACAGCTTATTATGCTTGCACTTTTGGGAGCTTTTATTGAAAATTTACAAAGAAGCTTTGGCAAAGATGGCGCTTCAGAGGTTGCATTTTATGCTTGCTATTGTATGGTTGCAGGTGTGGGTATAAAGGTTTTTATGCTTGCGGTAGCAGGGGGGCAAAAGGTTATAGATGATATGATTGTTTTTATGAATGTGCTAATACCAGCAACACTAACACTCCTTGCTACAAGTGGTGGCGTGGTTAGCGCAGGAATATTTCACCCTGTTATTATGATGTCAATTCAGGTTATTTCGCTTTCTGTAAAAAATATAATTATTCCACTAATTATGCTTTCAACAGCGCTAAAAATTGCTGATAATTTATCAAGCGAGCTTGGAGTTGGCAGGCTTGCAAACCTGCTTAATACAGCTGTGAAATGGCTAATTGGAATAATATTAACTGTGTTTATTGGCATAATTTCAGTTCAAAGTATAGCTGCCCCTGCAATTGATGGCATATCAATTAAGACAACAAAGTTTGCGATAAGTAGCTTTGTACCAGTTGTAGGCTCAATCCTTGCAGATTCTGTTGATTTAGTACTTGGTTGCTCTGTAATATTAAAAAATGCAGTAGGTATAGCAGGGTTAATCGGGATTGTGCTAATTTGCTTTGCACCTGCAATACGACTTTTCGTGCAGGTTATACTTTTTCAGCTTGCCTCGGCACTAATAGAGCCAATAAGTGATAAGCGAATTGTTAATTTAATAGGCGAGCTTGGTAATTCGCTAAACTTAATTTTTTCAATGGTAATAACAGTTACGCTTATGTTTATAATCAACATTACTATAATTATTAGTGCAGGAAATACAGCGGCACTAATGGGGAGGTAGTATGGATTATTTAAGTGTTTGGATTAAAGGGCTAATTACTATTGTAGTGCTGTGGTCATTTGTAGAGCTATTACTGCCAAGCGCTGATATGAAAAAATATGTACGCTTTGCAGTTGGAATAATAATTATGCTAACAATAATAAAACCAATTTTGAACATAAAAGAAATAAAGATAGATGATGTAAATTTCCCAAAACAAATTGAGTATTCAGCAAAAGGAACAAATGAGCAAGTTGAAGTTGTGTATAAAAATAAGCTTGAAAACGAAGTGCTAAGTAAATTTAACCTATCCTATGTAAAAATATATATAAATAATGAAAAGCAAATAACAAAGGTAGAATTAGAAGATATTTCCCAAAAAGGTGAAATAGCAAGGCATTTGGGAATAACACCTAATACTATTTCGCATTTGAATTCTTTAAAAGATTAATTGAGATTCAAATGCGAAATAGTGCGGCTGTTGGCTTGCTTTGCAAGCCTTACGCCGCCCAATTTTCGTTTAAAATGAATTTATTTTATTAAAGATTTTAAACGAAAATTGGTATGATAAAATAATACGAAGAGGTGATTAAGATAAAAGAGCTTATAGAAAAAAACAAGAATTATATAATATTTTTAGGAATAGGGCTAATTTTACTTATTTTTTCTACAACATTTACAGGCACACAAAATAACGATTCTAAATTAGAAACACGTTTAAAAAATGTGCTTGAAAAGATAGATGGAGTGGGCGAAATGTCAGTAATGATTACAAGTAAGCCAAATAATGAGATTGAAGGAGTGGTAATAGTTGCGAGAGGGGCGGAAAATCCCACCGTAAGAAAGACGATAACAGATGCCGCACTTGCGGTAATTGGCGTAAAGCCATACAAAATTCAAGTATATGCTCAAAAAAAAGGGGAGGCAATTAAAAAATGAAAAAAATAAATTTAAATGCGTTTAACAAGAGGCAAGTAATTTTGGCAGGGCTTATAGTTATGATAGCAGTAGCAGGGTATGTAAATCTTAATTATCAAGGTAACGAGGCAATGCCAGCATCAAGCACAGTAGCGGACATTCCGTCTACTCCAAAGGAAGATGATTATTTCACAACCGCACGACTTGAAAAAGAAAAGAGCAGAAGCTCTGCAATGGATATATACAGGGAGTTAATTTCAAACCCACAAAGCACACCAGAAACAAAGCAAAAATCACAGGCTGACCTTTCTGCTTCTGCAAAGGCGATTGAAAATGAAGCAATTCTTGAAAACCTAATAAAGGCAAAGGGTTTTGATAATGTAGTTGTGTATATTTCAGAGGGTGGCGCAAATATAATCGTTAAAACAACTGGATTAGTTCCAGCACAAGTAGCACAAATAAAAGACTTGGTAATTGAAAAAACAAAGATTACCTCTGAAAAAATAAAAATTGTTGAAATAAAATAAAAAACTACTTTTAATTTCACTCCTATTGTGGTAAAATATAGATATACTAATTTCATTTTGAAGGAGTGTTATAAATGAGTGAAGAAAAAATAATTCCAGAGGCAATCGGAAGTGTTAGAATATCTGAAGAAGTTGTAGCGATAGTTACAGGAGTAGCTGCAATGGAAGTAAATGGTGTAGCAGGAATGAGCAGTAGCCTAACAGGTGGCATTGCTGAACTTTTAGGAAAGAAAAACCTTTCAAAGGGTGTTAAGGTTGAGCTTGGCGAAACAAGTGCTTTGGTTGGCATTTCCTTAGTTGTTGAATATGGTTGCAGAATTCCTGATGTTGCTTGGGAAGTTCAAGAAAAAGTTAAAAAAGCGATAGAGAGTATGACGGGTCTTGATGTTACAAAGGTAGATGTATTTGTAAACGGAGTAACACTAGCCAAAGATGATAAAAAAGAAGAAGCAGTTCAAGAATAGTCAAAAAAGGTTGCCGATTATATGGCAACCTTTTTTATTTTAATATTCTAATTGTAGGGTTGAGTCTTGACTCAACCGAGGAATGGTCAAGACCATTCCCTACGAAAAAAATAAACCGTTATTTATTCGGTGCTAATTGCCTCTATTGTTTCCCTTGCTATTGCTCTAATAATACCACACGCAGGCACAGCGAGTAGCATACCTACAATTCCAAATAATCTACCTCCAATTATAACAGCCATAATTGTGATTATTGGGTGTAGTCCAACGTGCTGTCCCATAATTTTTGGTGAAATAATTGCTCCCTCAAGCTGTTGCACAATGAAATAAATTATCACTACCGAAATTATTTTATATGGGTATGCACTTGACTAAGGTTGCGTCTGTTTTGCGATAATATTGTCATAGGTAATCGGTTCTACTTGAACTGCATTTTGCAAAAGCCTATAGAACAACATGCC
>Ga0247840_10009835_pt1 | contig 12166 bp, 12 predicted proteins | sample LaCruzMarch2015__FD_192404 | JGI IMG/M metagenome (GOLD analysis project Ga0247840, IMG submission 192404) | Freshwater microbial communities from meromictic Lake La Cruz, Castile-La Mancha, Spain - LaCruzMarch2015_17m | ecosystem: Environmental > Aquatic > Freshwater > Lake | place: Spain...
AAAACCGGAAAGCTCGGGCTCGTCGGGTTTGGAACCTTCTCAGTCGTGAAGAGGAAGGCCCGTGAAGGCAGGAACCCCCAGACCGGAAAGAAAATCAAGATTGCAGCCAAGAAGGTGGTTAAATTCAAAGCAGGCAAGGCTTTGGCCGACAAAGTAAATGGCGTAAAGAAATAGCAGGGATGTGCAGAAAAAGGCAGGAAAGGCCTCCATCCGCGGATGGGGGCCTTTCTCTATGTGCCGTGCCTGATTCATCCCCCCCTTCCGACAAAGCGGATGGGGCGGAAGCAGCAGGCGCCAGTGCAGGAGGTGCGTGTGATGAAAAAACGGATTTTAAGCGGAATGAGGCCCACCGGGAAACTCCATCTGGGAAATCTTCACGGCGCACTTTCAAACTGGATTGCCCTCCAGGATCACGGCGATTACGACTGTTTCTATTTCGTGGCCGACTGGCATGCGCTGACGAGCGACTATGCCGGCACGAGCGAGATCCGGGCGAACGCCATCGATATGGTTATCGACTGGCTTTCCGCCGGCCTTGATCCGGTAAAGAGCACCTTCTTCATTCAGTCCACGATCAAGGAGCATGCCGAGCTCTTTGTTCTTCTCTCCATGATAACCCCCCTTGCGTGGCTGGAGCGGAATCCCACCTACAAGGAGATGAAGGAGGAGCTGATCCAGAAAGACCTCTCGACGTTCGGTTTTCTCGGCTACCCGGTTCTCCAGGCGGCGGACATTATCATGTACAAGGCCTATGGGGTTCCGGTGGGCGTCGATCAGCTTCCCCATGTCGAGCTGACGCGGGAGATCGCACGCCGTTTCAATTTCCTCTACGCCGACATCTTTCCCATCCCCGAACCACTTCTTGCGGAGGTTCCGAAGCTGCTGGGCATCGACGGGAGGAAGATGAGCAAATCCTATGACAACGCGATCTTCATGAGCGACCGCGGCGACGACCTGAAGAAAAAGGTCGTCGCAATGTTTACGGATCCCCAGAGGCAGCGCAAGATTGATCCGGGCCGTCCGGAGCTCTGCAATGTTTACAAGTTTCACGGGCTCTATTCAGCGCCGGAGACCGTTGCGGAGATCGCCCCCGCCTGTCGGAGCGCGGCCATTGGCTGCATCGAATGCAAGCAGCGCCTGGCCGCCGCGATCGCGGAGGGGATGCAAACGATCCATCAGCGCCGTGACCACTTTCTGAGCCATCCCGAAGAGATCCGGGCGATCATCGAAGACGGCAATGTTCGGGCCGGCCAGATTGCAAAGGCGACGCTGGCCGAGGTTCGGGAAGCCATGAAGATCAGCCATGAGCTATGAGATCAAGCTCGACGTTTTTGAGGGTCCGCTGGACCTTCTGCTCTATCTCATCCGAAAAAATGAGATCGATATCTACAATATTCCCATTGCGCTGATTACCGAGCAGTATCTTTCCTATCTGGATCTGATGCGCTCTTTCAATCTTGATCTTGCCGGAGAATATCTGGTGCTGGCCTCGACGCTCATCCACATCAAGTCGAAGCTGCTGCTGCCGCCGGCCGAGGGTGAGGGCGAAGAGGAAGAGGGAGAGGACCCCCGCGCGGAACTGGTTCAGCAGCTCCTGGAGTACCAGGCCTTCAAGGAAGCGGCGCTGAGCCTGGACAAGCGACCGCTTCTTGATCGCGATGTCTTTACCAGGGGCGCAGCATCGGAAGAGGAGCAGACCACGGTCGAGGAGGCGGATGACGAGCTTATTGAGGTTGACATCTTCGAACTCGTTACAGCCTTTCGCCGGATCATCGTCGGTCTCGACCGCAAGGAGGAGCTGGATATCGACACGGAGAAAATGTCCCTGACGGACCGAATCAACGAAATCATGGAGAGGTTAACTGAAGAGGGACAAATCAGTTTTGCCGATCTGCTGGGTGACAGAACCGACCGGAAGAGAATCATCTACACGTTTCTCGCGATTCTGGAGCTCATGAAACTGAGAATGGTCAGGGCCTATCAATCGGAATCCTTCGGAGCGATCCGGTTATTTCCGGCGGTGGAGGGGGCAGGGGAGGGGTGATGGAGGAGAAAATTGCGATCATCGAGGCGCTCCTGTTTGCCTCCGAAGCCCCGCTGACGGTGGAAAGAATTGTTTTGACCCTGCCCGATACGGAAAAAAAAGAGGTCGTCTCACTTCTGGAAGGATTGATTCGGGAATACGATGCGCGGGGAGGGGGGATCTGCCTTCGGGAGATCGCCGGCGGCTTTCAGTTCCGGACGAGAACGGATCTCTCTCCCTGGGTTCGGAAATTGAAAGTGGGGCATCCTGCCCTCCTTTCGCCGGCCGCACTCGAGACGCTGGCCGTGGTAGCCTATCGCCAGCCGCTTGTGAAAGCGGAGATAGACCGGATTCGCGGTGTGGATGCAAGCGGCGCCTTGCGGGGATTGTTGGAGAAGAAAATCGTCCGGATTGTAGGCAGAAAAGATGTTCCAGGAAAACCGATCATCTACGGAACGACGCGGAAGTTTCTCGAGGTTTTCAACTTGAAGGATCTTTCCGAATTGCCGACGCTTCGGGAACTGAAAGATTTACAGGAGCAGCAGGAATAGGGCTATGGAAGAACGCATACAGAAAATCCTCTCGCGCGCGGGCATCTCGTCCCGTCGCGCGGCGGAAAAGATGATCGCCGAAGGCCGGATCACCATCAACCAGGCCGTGGTGACGGAACCAGGAACAAAGGCGGATGCCGACAGGGACGAGATCCGCGTGGATGGCCGACTTGTATCCTGTGATGCAGAGAGGGTCTATATTCTGCTCCACAAACCACAGGGCTATGTGACGACGCTTAACGATCCGCAGGGAAGGCCGATTGTAACGGATCTCCTCAGCGGGGTTACGGAGCGGGTGTTTCCCGTCGGACGTCTCGACTACGATTCGGAAGGCCTTCTGATCCTGACCAACGATGGAGACTTCTCTCAGCGCCTTCAGCATCCCCGCTACGGAATCCCGAAGAGTTACCGCATCAAGGTGGAAGGGATCTTTCCGAAGAGGGAAATTCAGCTCCTGGAGCAGGGGATCGTTCTGCCCGACGGAAGATTCGCGCCCTTGGACGTGCGCCTCGAAAAGACGAACCCTCGAAGCTCCTGGCTCCGGCTGACGATCACCGATGGAAGGAATCGTGTGATCCGGCGGGCGTTTGAGTCTCTGGGACATCCCGTTTGCCGCCTGATCCGTGTCGCCGTGGCGGATATTACGCTTGAATCTGTGCGTGAGGGTGCATGGCGCAGATTGACCCCGAAGGAGGTGGCCCGACTGTTGGTCCATGCCGCAGGTCAAAAAACGGGGAAAAATTGTCTTGACATTCAGTTGAAAATAAATAATAGTCGCCGAAAATAAAGGTATATTACCACGTTATTTGAGTAAGACCGTTGTTCTGATTGTTTCAGGGGATAAGAGTGAACAGCCATGATAAGGAGGAATGCATGAACAAATCTGGACTCATTGAGGCGTTAAGCAGCAAAGAAAATCTGACGGAGAAAATGGCAATTGAAGTGGTAAATCTGGTATTTAAAGGATTTACCGACGAACTGGGGAAAGACGGCAGGATCGAAATCAGGGGCTTCGGCAGTTTCGTTGTACGGAAGTATGAGGCCTATACCGGCAGAAACCCGAAGACCGGAAAGAGCATCAAGGTTTCTCCCAAGAAGCTGCCCTTCTTCAAAGTAGGCAAGGAACTCAAGGAGAGGGTTGACGGCAAACGGTAGGTTCTGCTGCTTCCTTTGTTGAAACCTCTTTTGGGAAAATCATCATAGAGCGAATAAAATGGGGGTCATGCGTGATCCTCATTTTTTCGTGCTTAAGGCATGAGGCCCTCTTCGCGGAAGCTGAAGAAGCGATTCTCGCCGATGATGATGTGGTCGTGGATGAGGATATCGAGCGCCTTGGCCGTCTCCTGAATCGTCTTGGTGAGGCGGATGTCTGCGTCGGAAGGGCGGACATGGCCGGAGGGGTGGTTGTGCGCGAGGATGAGCGCCGAGGCCTTCTTCCTGAGCGCCTTTTCCAGAACCTGCCTTGGGTAAACCACGGCCTGGTTGGCGATCCCTTTCTGGACGGTTTCAAACTCGATGATCTGGTTCTGGGCGTCCAAATAGATCACACAGAACTCCTCGTCTTTATTTGCTCCTATTTTCGTCCGGCAGAAATCAATAAGCTCGGATGTACAGGCGATCTGGGGTTTTTCCTTCGCCTTCTGCAGGAGGTAGAGAGCCGCAATCTCCTTGATGAATTTGATCACGATTGCAGACTCTTTTCCCACCCCGCTGATTTTCTCCAGATCGCTGATCTCCGCATCAACAATCCCTTTGAGGGAGCCGAACTCCCGCAGGAGCCCCTTCGCCTGGTGTTTGACGTCTCTTCGCGGAATTGCGAAGGTCAGAAGGAGCTCCACAACCTCATAATCATTGAAGGCGCCTATCCCTGCAGTCAGGAATTTTTGCCTTAACCGTTTTCGGTGTTCGCGGTTGTCATCTTTTCCGGGATTTTCATCCATCACATGAGCCTGTTCATGACATTACCATAGAGAGTCTTTCTTTTTCGCTCCAGGAAACAGGAATCAATCATCCCGTCTGCAGGATGAGAATTTGAACGGGACATAAGCCGGGCAGTGGCCGATGCTGGCGGTGACGAGCGGGATGATCCCGACAACCCCCCACCAGTTCTCATAATAAAAACCCGCCCAGATGATGGTGAGCCCGATGATGACCCGGACGATGCGGTCCGTCTTGCCGATGTTGCATTTCATTATCCGTTCTCCTTTTCTGTTAACCATTCCAACGTTTTCGGAAATCCAGACAGATGATGTAAGCGATCATCACCATGGTGGAGACCGCCGCCGGGAGGGCCGCCTCCTGACTGAACATCGTCAGGGCAATGCCTCCCGCCATCCCCTGGTTCTTGAGGGTGCCCAGGAGCACGAGACTCATACGGGTTTCCTGGTGAAGATGAAACCGGCTGCCGATCCAGTCGATGAGGAACCCGAGAATGAACATGGTGATAATGGAGACCGCGGCGATGGGGAGGAGGGTCAATGGCTGGCCGAGAATGGTATTGCGGTTGAGGCCGATCAGGGTATAGAGCACGACGAAAAAACTCCAGTCTATCACTTTTCCACGGTACGGCGCGATCCGTTCCCGCCATCCCTCACGGATCAGGATCCGGGAAACGCACAGCGGCAGAACGATCAGTTCCAGGGTAACCATGAGGAGTTGGAGCGGATCTAACGCCGCGGAGCTGTGAAGGCCGATGGCGATGAGCGGCATGATGGCGAGCCCTCCCAGGTAGGCTCCAACCGTGCCAATGAAAGAGAGTGTCCCGTTTCCATTCAGGAATCCGGAGAAGGGGATCACGGCCACAGCGGGCGGAACCGCGGCCAGAAGGATAAAACCGGTCCAGATCGTTTCGTCGCGGATCATGAAGGCGGCGAGTCCGATGATGATATTTCCCAGGATGACATAACTCATGATGATCCCGAGAAAGGCCGGAAAAAGAAGCGCTCGGGGTTTTCGGAAGAGGTCGTTTCCGATCTCCATGGTCGAAACGGTCATCGCCAGTGCAAGTGCGGGCAGAACCAGATGCCTCGTCACCGTCGTCACTGCAGGGAGGGCCAGCCCGGCGGCCAGGGCCAGCAGAAAGATCGCGTTTCGGTTGTGCAGCAAGCTCTTCAAGATGGTCATTTATATTCCATACTTTATTCAGGCAGTTCTGAGCTTCTCATTAATGCAGGCCAGCAGGTCTTCAAACCTTACCGGTTTTGCCAGAAAGGTCTGGTTGCCGATAATGCTTCCGGAAGTCCCCACATCCTCTTTGCTGATGATGCCGGAAAGAAAGATGATCGGCACATCGGCAAGGTGTATATCCTCCGCAATATCGGCAGCCAAAGCGCCTCCATCCATTTCCGGCATCATGATGTCAAGAAGCACCAGATCCGGTCTGAAGCGGCGTGCATTTGCAAGGGCGATGCTGGGATTGTTGATCTCCATCACCTCAAACCTTCCTGTAGCCTCAAGATTGCGCCTCATTGCCGCGGTAATTTCCACCTCATCATCCACCAAAAGAATACGCTTCTTCATGACAATCATTACAAACCAATCTCCCTTCAAGTTATAAACAGCATTCGATAAGACATTACAGCTACGGTGTTTCTATGGGAAGGCGGATGTAAAAGGCAGTCCCTTCTCCGGGTTTTGTTTCAAAAAAGATTTTCCCGCCATGTTTGTGTACAATGATATTTTGCGCTATGGCAAGACCTTGTCCCGTCCCTTTTCCGACTTCCTTGGTTGTAAAAAAAGGATCGAAGACCCTTGATTGGGCCTCAGGCGGAATTCCCGGTCCGGTATCGCGAATGCAGATCTCTACATCCTTCCCGTCCTGTCGTGTTGATATTTCGATCCGCCCCTTCACCGACTTCCCCTTTTCAACTTTTTCTTGCAGGGCCTGGGCGGCGTTCACAATGAGGTTTAGAATAACCTGGTTGAAATCAGCAGGATAGCCCTGGACGAGCGGCAGGTCGGAGGCAAGGGTTGCGGTCAGATCAGCCGAGTATTTCCATTCGTTCCTGCTCAGGGTGATCGTGGATTCAATGGCTTTGTTGATGTCCATTGAGGACATCTCTTCTCCGCCGGGATGCGAAAACTCACGCATGGCCTGCAAAATTTTGGTGACGCGCTGCAGGCCGTCCAGTGATTGCCGGATAGCCAGCGGTATCTCTGCGCTGAGATACCCGAAATCGATCCCCTCTTTCTTTTTGCTTATCCTCTCAATAAGACCACGGACAGATGGAAGATCGTGGGAATCAATATTCTTCAAGAGATCCAGCATGGAGATGACGGAGAGGATATCCTGAAAAGCGCCTTCCATAAAATGGATGTTGTCCCCGACAAATTGGATGGGCGTATTGATCTCATGCGCGATTCCCGCCGCCAGTTGACCCACCGCCTCCAGCTTCTGGGAATGGAGATCCTGGATTTCACGCTGACGCCTTTCCGTGATGTCTATGCAGTTTCCCATGAAAGCCGGGCGCCCGTCGAAATTGATTGGCGAAATCGTTTCCATGATCCAGCGGACTTTGTTTTCCTTGGTAATGACACGGTACTCATAAGGGGTGGTGCGATTTCCCTTAAGCATATCGACAGCCAGCAAGCGGATGCTCGCCCGATCTTCCGGGAAAACAATTTTTTCCGGCTTTGTCCCGATAAGCGATTCAACATCATAACCATAGTAATCCGCAGCTTGTTTTGTGATGTAAACAAACCGTTCATCCTGAATGAGAAAGACCCCGGAAAATGACTTCTCTGCCAGGGTTTTATAGAGCTCGGCTTCGCGAAGCTGGGATAGCTCGATGTGCTTTTTCAGATTCAGGGCTTCGATTCGGTAGCGTTCTTCACTGAATTGAAGCGCCTTTTCCGCCCGGTCACGATGCTTTTTCAGCTCCAGGTGGTTGCGGATACGGGCCTTGACGATGGCCTGGTTGAAAGGCTTGGTGATGTAATCGACGGCGCCGAGCGCCAAGCCGCGAGCCTCATCGGCATCTTCATTCAAGGCGGTGAGAAAGATGACCGGGATGTTCTGCGTGGTCGGATCGGCCTTCAGCCGACGGCAGACCTCGAAGCCGTCCAGGCCCGGCATCATCACATCCAGAAGGATCAGGTCGGGCGGATATTTTTTCACGCTGTCCATGGCGTTGGCGCCGCTGGTTGCAATGCGCACGCTGTAGCTCTTGCTCAGATCCTCGGTGAGGATGTCGATATTGGCAGTCACGTCATCGACTACCAGGAGGTTCGGCCTTGTCTCGGTCATCGTATTGGCAGGCATCGGTTCTTTCCTGTATTCGTTTTAGTAATTGTAGGTAGGCATCAGGACGCGTATGTTGTCCAGCCGCTCTGCGAATTTCTTGCCATCCTGGTTTAGGCTTTCCTGGGTAAAGATGTTCTGGATCAATACATCCTGGGTAGCCATCAAACTATTAAGGTGCTGTGCTGTCGCCTCGTTTAATTCATACCCTTTGGCGATAATAAGGACACCCTTTGCATTGAAAATATCAGTATCTGTGATCATTCCTTTCTTAAATTCCTCAATTTTCATGTTATGCATTCGCTCCAACCGCTCTGCGATCTCTTTGCGTTCCTTGCTAAAGCCCTCTTTATTTAAGCTGTTTTGGGTTAACAGAAAATTATTAAGCCGCTGCGCTGTCGTCTCGTTTGCTTCATACCCCTTGGGGATAATAAGAACACCCCGCGTATTCAAAATATCGGTGTCTATGATCATCCCCTTCCGAAGTTCATCAATTTTCACATAACGGGCTACCAACCCCCGCCCCTTGGTAGGAAATTCTATTGTTTTCAGTACATCCAGAATGGCGCTGTCGTAGGATGTGTTGCCCTTGAACATCATTTTTATTGCTTCTTTTGGTTCGTAATTCTGGGTAAGTAAAATATCAAAACTGGTGATTACTTTCAGAAGTTTTGCGCCAATGCGAATCATTTCACTCTCTTCCCTGCTCGTAAAATCAAGCGGCCCGGCATCGACCAGATCCCGCTGTGCGATCATGGATGCCACGATGGAAAGGCGTGGAATGTTAGCCAGGAGTGCGCCGGTGTTTTGTGAAACGGCGGCTGCCATTTCCTCTTCTCCTTGTGAAAGAGATGCACCTGCCATATATTTTTCGATGGTTTCCGTCGGCATGTTTATAAATCCCAGTGAGGACAACATGGCGGCAATCTCGTATCTCCAGGGCTCGAACAGGTTCAATTTCTCGGAAATCTGGGCTCCATATTTTCTGAGACGAATGGCCTGACCAAAAGCGGCAGGGTAGGCAAGCGAAAGAATATCCATGAGAATGTTAATGCTGCCCAGGAGGGTTTGTTCCAGGATCTCCTTTTCTGCCGTAACAAGCAGGTATTGTTTGATCCCTGCTTCGATGGCCATTGTTAAATTATCAGGTGAACAGGGTTTTGCGAGAAAACGAAAAATCGCCCCGCGATTGATGGCGTCTATGGCCGTCTGCTGATCCGCGTTTCCGGTCAGCATCATGCGGACACTCTCCGGTGCTGTCTTGCATACCTGAAGCAAAAATGTGATGCCATCCATGACCGGCATCCGCATGTCTGATATGATAACGGCAAAAGGTCCGCTATCGGCCACTTTTTTCAGACCATCTTGACCGCTAATAGCAGTTTCTATAGTGAATTTATTGTGAAGTTGACGTCGAAACCCGTCTAGGACACTTTGCTCATCATCCACCAAAAGAATCTTTTCCACGGAACACCCCTCACCTGTACGAGAATCTATGACTGGACAAGAACATCACCATTGTCTAGACCAATATTATAGCGGATATTCCGAGAGAAAGTAAAGTTTTGTTTCTAATTGAAATTTGTTTCTATTTATGATCTATGTACCCCATAAATTTCGTCGATCGAGGCGGCCCATGAGAAAAAAAATTCTTTTCGTAGATGATGAAGAGATGGTCCTGCAGGGTCTCAAGCGTATGCTTCGACCCTGTCGGGATGAGTGGGACATGGTCTTTGTGGATAGCGGCGTAAAGGCCCTCGAGATCATGGCGCAGGCCCCTTTCGACGTCGTGGTGGCGGATATGCGGATGCCGGTTATGAACGGGGCGGAATTGCTCATCACAATAATGGAACGACACCCGCTGACCATTCGCCTCATTCTTTCCGGTCACTCCGACAATGAGCTGATTTTCAAAGCCATGGGCGCCACCCACCAGTATCTTGCCAAGCCTTGTGATACGGAGACCCTGCAATCCGTTCTCCGCAGAGCCTTGAGTTCGGTGGAGATCCTGCAGAACTCCGAATTGAAGACGCTGATCGGCCAAATGAAATCTCTGCCCAGCCTGCCGGCTCTTTATCATGAGATCAGGGCAAAATTATCGCAGCAAAACATTCAAATTGCCGATATAACGAGTGTTATATCCAGGGATATCGGGATGACGGCAAAAATACTGCAATTGGTGAACTCCGCATTTTACGGGGCGCCAAATCATGTCACTGACTTGCATGCCGCCGTCTCCTTTCTTGGTTTGAATATTATTACATCCCTTTGTCTGTCCGTGCATATCTTCACGGAATTTAAGGGATTGATGATACAGGGGTTTTCGATGGAGGATCTCTGGAAGCACAGTTTGGACACCGCAACCCTCGCCCATAAAATATGCAAGCTCGAAAGTGCTAGCAATACCACAGCCAATGAGGCCTTTGTGTCTGGAATACTTCATGATTCCGGACGCATTATCCTCGCGGCCAATTTCCCTGAGCGCTATCAGGATGCTGTTGCGATGGCCAGGCAGGAGGGCTGCGAAATATCATCTGCGGAAAGAACGGTCTTCAAACACGCGCATGGTGAAGTGGGTGGCTATATGATGAACCTTTGGGGGCTGCCGCTGGCTATTGTGGATGCCGTATCTTGCCACCATGCTCCCGGTATCCGTGCCGGACAAACATTTTGTGCCCTTACGGCCGTGCATGTCGCCGACTCTCTTGTAGGTTCAGATTTCGGGAACATGAAAGACATTGTGCGAGAGCCACTCGATTTGAATTATCTAAAATCTATGAACCTGCTCGATCGGCTTCCTGTATGGCAACAACTTGTTCAGACAGAAGGAGTGGATTCTGCCGTTCAACCCGATGCACCTTGATATGCAGGAATGTATATGTGAGACCTTTGCACAACTCCCTTATTCGTCACCCCGGCGAAAACCGGGGTCCAGAAGGTCTTGAAAAGACTGGATACCGGCTTTCGCCGGTATGACGAATTACCGCGTTTCAGGAGAAATTCAAAGGTCTCTATGCAGTTACGTTCTTTCCAGGGGAAGGCGAATGTAAAAGGCGGTCCCTTCTCCGACCGTCGAGTCGAAACAGATCCTGCCGCCGTGTTTGTGAACAATGATATTTCGGGCAATGGCCAGGCCCTGCCCTGTCCCTTTGCCGACCGACTTTGTCGTGAAAAAGGGATCGAAAATTCGGGACTGCACTTCCGGTGGAATTCCCGGTACAGTATCGCGAATGCACACCTCTACTTCATTGCCGTCCTGTCGTGTTGATATTTCGATCCGCTCCTTCTCGGGCTCCTCTTGCCCGACTTTTTCTTGTAGCGCCTGGGCGGCATTAACAATAATGTTCAGGATAACCTGATTGAAATCTGCGGGATATCCTTGGACGATCGGCAGGTCGGGGGCAAGGTTTGTGGTCAGTACTGCTGAGTATTTCCATTCGTTCCGGGTCAGTGTGATCGTGGATTCGATGGCTTTGTTGATATCCAGATCGGTTTTCATTTCGCTTCCGGGATGAGAGAATTCCCTCATGGCCATAACAATTCTGGTAACCCTTTGCAGGCCATCCATAGATTGTTCAATGGCCTGCGGTATCTCGTGCATGAGAAAATCCAAATCGATTTTCGCTTCCTTTTCCTTGATCTGGGATAAAAGAACACTGGCCATCGCTGGTTTTGAGAGGGCATCGTTCTTGAATGTATTCAGGAGGTTGGTCAAGGAAAGAATATCCCGAAAAGCCTCTTTCATGAAGTTGATGTTGTCTCCGATAAACTGGATGGGTGTGTTGATTTCATGGGCGATTCCTGCCGCCAGTTGACCCACCGACTCCAGCTTTTGGGAATGAAGCTGCTGAACTTCGTGCTGACGCCTTTCGGTGATGTCTATGCAGTTTCCCAGAATAGCCGGTCGATCGTTGAAACTGATCGGCGAAACGGTTTCCATGATCCAGCGGACCTTGTTGTCTGCGGTAACAATCCGGTACTCATAAGGGGTCGTGCAAGCTCCCTTAAGCATCTCGATGGCCTGTAAGTGAACTTTTGCCCGATCTTCCGGGAAAACGATCTTTTCCGGCTTTGTTCCCATGAGAAGCCCAGCATCGTAGCCATAGCCTTTGGCTGCCTGTTCCGTTATGAAAGCAAACAGCCCGTCCTGAATGACAAAGACTCCGGTAAATGATTTCTCCGTCAGGGTTTTATAAACATCGACCTCCCGGTGCAGGGATTCATCAAGGTGGTTTCTCAGTTTTTCCAGCGCCAGATCGGCATTGTGTTTCTGAATGACGAGCGCGATGACCTGGCTCAACCCTTCAAGGATAATGTCCATATCCCGGGAGATCTCGAACTTCGTAAAGAGAG
>Ga0247840_10009836_pt1 | contig 12166 bp, 15 predicted proteins | sample LaCruzMarch2015__FD_192404 | JGI IMG/M metagenome (GOLD analysis project Ga0247840, IMG submission 192404) | Freshwater microbial communities from meromictic Lake La Cruz, Castile-La Mancha, Spain - LaCruzMarch2015_17m | ecosystem: Environmental > Aquatic > Freshwater > Lake | place: Spain...
TACTGCCAGCCGCAGGTCGCGAGCGTCGGGCTCACCGAGCGCGCGGCGAAGGAAAAAGGCCTGGCTTTCAAGATCGGAAAATTCCCGTTCATGGCCAGCGGAAAAGCCCAGGCCGTCGGCGAAAGCGAAGGCTTCGTCAAACTCATCATCGGCGAAAAGCATGGCGAGATCCTCGGCGCGCACATCATCGGTGCCGACGCCACCGAGATGATCGCCGAGCTCGGGCTCGCGATCACGATGGAGGCGACCTGCGAGGAGCTCATCTCCACGATCCACGCCCACCCGACGCTGAGCGAAGCCGTCCACGAGGCCGCCCACGCCTCGCAGGGCCACGCGATCCATTTCTGATTCCCTGCACCTACATCGCCTCGCGGTAAAGGCTCTCGGTGTTGGCGATTTGTTTCGCGGCGGAGAATTCGCGGCTCACGAAATCCGCCCCCGCGGACGAGAGGAGCGCATAAAGGTCCGGGTCTTTTGCGAGGAGCAGAAGCGCCTGCGCGAGGCCCTGCCAGTCGGCCTCTTGGCAGAGAAGGCCGGTAGCCCCATTCCGGACGACCTCCGGGATGCCGCCGTGATCGGTCGCGACGGACGGAAGGCCGGAAGCCATCGCCTCGAGAAGCGAGTTCGGAATCCCCTCGACAGCGCCGCCGACGGTCTCGCTGGGATGCAAAAATATATGAGAGCTTTCGTAGAGTCCGGCCAGCGACTCCTGGGAGAGGAACCCGGGAAACTCGACGCTGGCGGAGATGCCGAGCGACGAGGCCAGCCCCCGCAAATCGGCTTCCAGCGGACCCTCACCCGCGACCGTGAATTTCGACTGCGGGTGGATCTTTAAAAATTCCGCAAAGGCCCGGAGCGCGGTCGCGATGCCTTTTTTCGGGACCAGCCTGGACGCCTGCAGGAGATGCCATCTGCCATCCGGGGGCGGGCTGTGCGGGGCGCATTTGATCGGCGGCAGAACGGTCCTCATGATGCGGAGCTTCGAGGCGTCGCACCCGAGGGCTGCGACTTTTTCCGCGAGCTGCTCCGAGCGGCACAGCACGAGGCGGGCGCGGTCGAACACCTCGCGCCGGGCTGCGCCGAAAGCCGGCCCCGCAATCCGCCCGGTCACATCCGAACCGTGGAAGGAAACGACTACGGGAACTTCGGCCCGCCTCATCAGCGGGAGCAGGTGGACCGCAACATTCCCGAAAAAGATATGGAGGAGCGCTGCCTCCGTGCGCCGCATGACCGAGAGCATTTTCTCCGCCTCCGCCCCCGTGATCTGCCAGGGCTTTCCCAGCCAGCGTTCGAGCCCGCGCCCGACAAAGCGGAAGCCCGAGCGCGGGACGACCTCCACCTGCCGCGCCGCCCACTCGCCTTCGCATTTTTGGGTGATGACGACCGGCGAGAAGCCGCTCAGGCCCGAGATCTGCCGGTGGATGTGGAGCATCTCCGGACGCAGGAACGTCGCGCAGAAGAGCGCCACCACGGGACGGTTACCATTCAACGCCGACAACGGTGAGTGTTTCCGAATGGTGGGGGGTGCCGGGGCCGAAATCCCGCGATACAAACTTTTCGCCCGTCCCGTAGGCCTTGGGTGCGAGCGGGTTCACCGCCTGCCACGGCTTCTTCGTGAAGATCTCCTTCACCATCCCCTCGATCGTCGGCCTGGCCGGCTCCAACTCTTTGACAATCGTTCGCTGCCGCCCGGGGGGCGCCACAAAATCCTGCGCCACCGCCAGGCCGGCGCAAGCCATGAGAAACAGCAGTGTCGGTTTCATATATTCTAATTACCACCCCCGCGTCCCCCGGGCAAGTTCGACGACGCGGCCGACGCGAAAAAATGATCCGTGGGATCGTTTGCGAAATCTCCCGTTTTGAGGGATGGTCTTCGTTGCCGGGGCCGCAGCCCGGGCCATCCGATCATGAGAAAAACAGCCGCCATTCTTTGTGGGATCACAGCAGCCGGCATCCTTGGCGGATGCCGAAATGCTGAAGGCCGATGGCGTCCGCCCGATCCGATCGGGTATGCGCTGTTCGAACTGATCGACCGCGGGCCCCACACACCGCCACCGAATCGAAGCTCCGATGCGGATTATGTCGGGGCCCCGTCCCCCACTCCGGAGCGGGGCGTCCCTCCCTCGCAAAATTCCATTTGGGTCGAGGGAACCTGGGGAGTTTCCGCCGGACGAAGGGTTTGGATCCCCGCCCACTGGCAGTAGCATCGAGCTATTTGGGCCAGCGCTTCAGGTTCTGGACAGCGGCAATCCGGCGCCATAATTCCGGATCGTTCCGGTGCTCGGTCCGCAGCAGATACGCGATGTATTCATCGCGGGACATCCCGACCGAGGCAAACGGCGCCTTCTGCTGCCCTGTCAGGCGGTGGCTGCCGATTTCTGAAAATACATCAAAAACAAAAACCGCAGCCACCACAACGAGGGCAGCGAGAGAGAGCAGCAGGATCAGGAATGTTCTCATCGGCTGATGAAAGCCTACCCCGTTCAGCCGCCGGACTCCAGCGGGAATTTTCCGGGGAATTTCTTCAACGCCGAGTCGGTGAAGATGTTTGGCTTCGGATGTTCGGGTGCTGAGGCTGGGTCTTTGGCATCGCGCGGTTGAGGGCGCTGACCACCGCCTTGATCGATGCCAGCTCGATATTCGTGTCGCTGCCAACACCGAAGAACGTCCCGCCATCCGGCATCTTGATCTGCATGTAGCTGACCGCCCGGGCCCCGGCTCCCGCGCCCATCGAGTGCTCGGAGTAGCTGAGCACATCGAAGCGCGGCAGGCTGGTGCTCCGGAGCGCGTTCACAAACGCGTCGATCGGCCCGTTGCCGGCCCCTTGGAGAACCATTTCACTGGCATCGTGAACGAGACGGGTCTCGCAGGTCACCGTGCTCGAACGCTCGACCGTGCAGAACTCCTCGAGCCGGACCGGCCCGTCGGCGGGCATATACGTCGCGGCGAAGACGTCGTGGATTTCCTGGGGGCCGAGTTCGGTGCCTTTCTTGTCGAAGATCGCGTTGATGATGCGGCCGAGCTCCTTTTGCATCGCCCTCGGGAGCTGGTAGCCGAATTCCTTTTCGAGCACGTAGGCGACCCCTCCCTTTCCGGACTGCGAGTTGATCCGGATGATCGCCTTGTAGCTCCTTCCGACATCGGCGGGATCGATCGGGATGTAAAGGACGTCCCAGGGGTTCCCCGGCTTCTGCTGCTCCCAGGATTTTTTGATCGCGTCCTGGTGGGAGCCGCTGAAGGCCGTGAAAGCCAGGTCCCCGGCATAAGGCTGGCGCGCGGGGACCTCCATCCGGGTGCAGCGCTCGTAAATCTCCCGGATGCTGTTGATGTCGCTGAAGTCGAGCCCGGGGTGGATTCCCTGGACGTAGAGGTTCAGCGCAACGGCCGCGATATCGAGGTTTCCGGTGCGTTCGCCCAGGCCGAACAGCGTGCCCTCGACCCGGTCCGCGCCTGCGAGCAGGGCCAGTTCGGTCGCCGCGATCCCCGTGCCGCGGTCGTTGTGCGTGTGGAGCGAGAGCGTCGTCGCATCCCGCCGGGTCAGGTGCGTGGACATCCACTCGATCTGGTCGGCGTGAACGTTCGGGGTCGCGTATTCGACCGTGGCCGGCAGGTTGAGGATGATCTTGTTGTCCGGGCCCGGCTGCCAGACGTCGGTCACCGCCTCGCAGATCTCCAGGGAAAAATCCAGCTCCGTGCTCGTGAAGCTCTCCGGGGAATACTCGAGGCGGATCCGCGTTCCCTCCTCGACCAGCGGGCGCATTTCCTTTTTCAGGAACGCGACCGCGCCGGTGGCGATGCCGACGATTTCCTCCCGCGTCGCATGGAAGACATACTCGCGCTGCTTGGGCGAGGTGGAATTATAGAGATGAAAGATGACGCTTTTCGCGCCGCGCAGGGCTTCAAGCGAGCGGGCGATCAATTCCTCCCGGCACTGGCAGAGGACCTGGATCGTCACATCGTCCGGAATCAGTTTTTTTTCGATCAGGAGCCTGCAAAAATCAAATTCGATCTGCGACGCCGACGGGAATCCGATCTCGATCTCCTTGAAGCCGATCCGCACCAGCATCTCGAAATACTCGAGCTTCTCGGCGACGCTCATCGGCTGCGGCAGCGCCTGGTTTCCATCCCGCAGATCCACGCTGCACCAGGCCGGGGCGCGCTGGAGCGTCCGGCCCGGCCACTGGCGTCCGGGAAGATCGACCGGCGGGAACGGGCGGTATTTTGTGACAGGCGGCTTTTGCATAAGGCCTAGGCACGATAACATAAACCGCCGCCAAGGAAAACAAATGTCGCCGCGCTCCGCCTCCGGTAACATCTCTTTTCAAGCATCCGGTTTTCTGCTTACCATCCCGACATGGTCCGCGAAGCAAAAATCGAACGCAAGACATCCGAAACATCCATCGCGCTGCGGTTTGTCGTCGATGGGAAGGGGGATTCCACGCTGGTCACGGGGATCCCGTTTTTTGACCACATGCTGACGCTGTTCGCAAGGCACGGGCTGTTTGATCTGGAGCTCGACGCGCGGGGCGACATCGCGGTGGACTACCACCACACGGTCGAGGACATCGGCATCACGCTCGGTCAGGCCCTCGTGAAGGCGCTCAAAGACAAGGCCGGGATCCGGCGCTACGGGTTTTCCTACGTTCCCATGGACGAGGCGCTGGTCCGCGTCGTCGTGGACCTGAGCGGGCGACCGTATCTGGCCTTCAATGCCCCGAAAAACGTCGAGCCGATCGGAGGCAACTTCTCCTTTCAGCTCGTCGAAGAATTTCTGCGCGCCGTGTCGGTTCACGGCGGCATGAACCTGCATGTGGACATCCTGGCCGGACGGGACGCGCACCACATGGCGGAGGGGGTTTTTAAAGCCCTTGCCCGCGCGCTCGATCAGGCAACGCAGATTGATCCGAGGGTGCAAGGGGTTCCGAGCACCAAGGGAATCCTGTGAGATCCCGTTCCATCGGGGTCGTCGACTACGGCAGCGGCAACCTGCGCAGCGTGCGCAAGGCGCTCGAGGCATCGGGGGCCTCGACATCCCTCGTGTCCGGGGCGTCCCAGCTCCCGGATCTCGACGCGGTGGTCGTTCCGGGAGTCGGATCGTTCGGCGATTGTGCCGCGAACCTGCAGGGGGCCGGGCTCTGGAATCCTCTCCGTGAATGGATCTCCTCAGGGCGCCCCTACCTCGGGATCTGCCTCGGATACCAGCTCTTGTTCGAGTCCAGCGAGGAATCCCCCGGTGTGAACGGCCTCGGCGTTCTGCCCGGGAGAGTGGTCCGGTTTTCCCATGCCGGACTGAAGGTGCCGCACATGGGATGGAATTCCCTCTCGAACCTCAAAGGCCCGCTGTTCCAAGGACTGCCGGACGAGACCTCATTCTACTTCGTGCATTCTTTTTTTCCCGTGCCGGCGGATGCCACCCTGGCGAGTTCGACCTGCGAGTATGGAACTCGGTTCGCTGCCAGCGTTTCCCGCGAAGCGCTCCACGCGACCCAGTTTCACCCGGAAAAAAGCCAGGCCGCCGGGCTCGCCGTGCTACGGAATTTTCTATCCACCTTATGATCCTGCTGCCAGCCATTGACCTCATGGGCGGCGAAGTCGTGCGCCTCAAGCGCGGGCTCGCCTCCGAAAAGACCGTCTATTCATCCGACCCCGTCGCCTTCGCGAAAAAATGGGAGGACTCGGGCGCCGACTGGCTCCATCTCGTGGACCTTGACGCCGCGTTTTCCGGGGAGCCCGCGAACCTTCCCTCCATCGAAAAAATCTGCACGGCCGTGAACATCCCGTGCGAGCTCGGCGGAGGGATGCGCAATTTTAAAAATGTGAGCGCGGCGTTCAGCTGCGGGGTCAGCCGGGTGATCCTGGGCACCAAGGCCTGCGAATCCCCGGAATACATCGCCGAGATCTGCGAGGAATTCGGCGGGGAGCGAATCGCGGTGGGGATTGACGCGAACCATGGTAAGGTTGCGGTGAAAGGCTGGACCGAGACGACTTCCACATCCGCCGCCGACCTCGCGATCATCGCCCAGGTGGCGGGGGCGGGCACGGTTATCTACACCGACATCGCCACCGACGGGATGCTCGAAGGACCGAATTTTTCCGAACTTGAAAACCTCCTGAGCATCCTCGACTGCCAACTGATCGCCAGCGGAGGCGTTTCGTGCGCGGAAGATCTCCGGAGGCTTTCCAACATGCCCCGCCTGCACGGGGCGATCATCGGCAAGGCCCTCTACGACGGCCGCATCACCGGCAATCTGCGGAAGCTGGTTTCGTGAGGCCTTGCCAAATACGGGCGGCAGCATTTTTCCGGACGAGGAATCTCCTTGCCTCGAATGGGGTTCCATGCGAGAGAAATTGACATCTCTCCGACACTCGGCGTGTTTGGGAGCCGGAAGAAAGAAGCCGGAAAAATCCGGGGTTGTAGCTCAGTTGGTAGAGCACCGCGTTCGCAATGCGGGGGTCAGGGGTTCGAATCCCCTCAGCTCCACTTTCGGCCGAGGGTCATCGACTGCCTCCGTGGACCATCTGCACAAAACGCACAGGCGCGATCGATCTCCCCTGGATCTACCCGTGAATTTCTTGACGGAAAGGCTTGCCCCGAGTTTTGCCGGAAGTAATGTTGTCATCTTGCGGCTGGGTAGCTCAGTTGGCAGAGCAGAGGACTGAAAATCCTCGTGTCGGGGGTTCGATTCCCTCCCCAGCCAGTCCTTTATAATCAACGACTTGCGAAAGTCCCCACCAAAAAACCCACCAAATATGGAGGTTTTCGGATAAAAAATGGGGCGAATCCCCTTGTCGTTCCACACAGCATGAGAGGCTGCCACGGGCCAGAAAGCACTGCTTCAAGCCGACCGAATTCAAAAAAATTTACGCCTGTGTCGTGTCCGTTTGTCCCATTCAACGCCATGGCGGTATCATTAATGCATCACCGCTGCCGGGAGTTTTGTCGCCCGCGTGGGTAGCGATGAATGCACTCAGGATTGCGAGAAGAATCAGAATATCCTGAGAGGGACATTTTGAGGATCACGGGCTTGAGGGTGGCTACTTGATAAAGCGCATCGTCTCCTGCTTCACTGCGGCGATCATTTTCTCGGCCCTTACGTCGGCCAGGTGGCTGTTCACGACGAAGAGAGCATGGACAACCCCGGGTATCCAAAAGCAGAGCGTCAGAATCAAATTCAGGATCGCCTGAATGGGTTTTCCACATAGCAGGACGGCGACCGGCGGCAGGATGATGGCGAGAAGGTATCTCATGGGGCGAAGTGGGTGGTTTTGAGAATAGCGTGCAGTTGCGCTGAGTCGAGAAGCTGTGTCACGGTTCAGGGCCTTCGGAAGTTGGAGTTACTCTCATGGCGAAGATTTTATCACAAAATCGGGACAAAGACTGTCCTACCCCTCGGATTCTTTTAGAAATCTTTCGGCGATCCCTTCGTCTGGTCATTCGTCGAGAAAATCCTCCTCGCTGTCATCGAAGCCGGAGGGTGGAAGTGCAGTGCAGTCGGGCTTCACCTCCGCGCGGAGCACCCGTCCGCCTCCGTTCCAGATCGCGGTGTAATCTCCGCGAGCCCTCCATTCCAAGAGGATGAAATGCGGCGGCTCTCCGGCGGCAGATTGGCCCGCATTGAAGCAGACGGTTTTTCCAAGCTGCCAAATCCAGAGCCCGCCGGGTGACGTCGGGGCGTGGTGGATGTGGCCGTGGAGCGAGAAATCCGGGCCAGCCGCTTCGATCATCATGCGTGCCACGTCCGCCTCGCGTGCCATGTAGTCCGCGGCCAGCGGTGTGTCGCCTGGCGGTTCGTGGCAGAGAACAATCCATGGGACGCACTCCTCCGCCTGCAGCTTTTTCCCGTCCCTCAGCAGCTTGGCGGTGAACTCCATGAAAGTGGTGCGGTATCCGTTGACCACAAGGTCGTCACCACCCGCCGGCCAAGGGAGGCTCGTGACAGCCATGCGTTCGCCAGGAGTTTCGATGAGCCGCGACTCGCCATCGGGGACGAACATCTTCGTCGCGGGGTTCTCCCGCATCCACATCGGGGAGGCGGCGGACCTCGGCGTGTGGTCCCCGTGGAAGAAGTCATGGTTTCCGCTGCACCAAGCGAGAGCCCGGTCGCGGGCAAGAACGGAGGATTTCCAGCGGATGATCCGGGATTTCTGTTCCACAAATCCGGCATTGGAAAAGATGTCGAGCAGGTCTCCGGCCACGAGCAACGCATCGTGAGCAGGAGCCGATTCGATGAGCCATCGGAGTTTGGTCTCGTCGCCGTGGAGGTCGGATGTGAGGAGGACGCGCATGGGGTGTGTATGTTCAAATATTCGGCTCAATCGAACCTCGCTCCCGGGTTCATGTAGCTTGGCGGATACCATTTGATTCCATGTTCCTCAGCAAGGATGCGCCCCACCTCCCACCATAAGTTGTGACATCGCCCAAAAATGATCTGCGGGGCGATTTCGGAATCCGCGCGGTCATACGCGGCTTGGACAATCGGGCCAATCTCCGGGTCGTCTTCGATCGGGTCGTGGTAAAATCCCCCCTTGGCTATCTCGCTTGCCTGCTGCTGTTCCGCCAACTCGATGCGCCGGAGCAATTCCTGGTCTGTGATTTCTGATTTTTTCATACCGTCAAAGATACAAGCTTGGCGTTTCGCTCAATCCTCCGGGCGATCCCCGTACGGAGACATTTTGACGAACTGTGGCGCAAAGTATGCCTGAACCTCGTTGAGGCTGGCGGAGGCAAGAAAGGTTTTCATCGCATTACATGGCGGTTGTTTCTTTGGGCGATGAACCGTCGAGGGCAACTCTCTTTAAAATCGATTCCCGGCCGACATGCGCTGCCGCATGCCAAGTCGCAGTCCTTGCGGCCAGGTCGAGCATGATATGATTCGGGGCCTCGGCCCGGGTGGCCTGCTCGATGGATGGATGACCAGGATTGAAGCACCATGTCGCACCGATTTTGTCCGCAAATGAGCCCTTATACGGCTGGCCGTGGATGTGGCCGGAGGCAACGAAGTCGGGTTGGAAATCGCGGATTTTGTATAGGAGCGATGGATCACCGCTGGAACCACCCACCAAGGTGTCTGCTGGCGGTTCGTGATGCAGGACAATCCACGGAACACGGTTCGCGAGGCGAAGCGCCGCGCCGGTTTCCCAAAGTTCATCGATAAATTGGTATCCGCCGGAGGCTGGAAAGAATGGGATCGTCGTGACGACCGCGCTTCCTGCCGGGGTCCCAATCAGGACCGAACGCCGGTCAGTGACGATTCCAGGCCGTTCCAATTCATCCATCCAGTTTTCCGCCTGAAGCATTGCGTGGGCACTTCTGCGGCTCTCCGAATTGGCGATTTCCCAAAGCTCCGCCGCCATTGCACCGTTTTCGAGGTTCCCATCGTGGTTGCCGCTGCTCAGTGCAAGTCGCCCGGTGAAGTGGTCGCACCATCGTTTTATGGAAATCATCTGAGGCAGGAGGCCCTCCACATGAAAGCCGTCAAGCAGATCCCCTGCGATGACGCTCAGGTCCGCGCTCTGGCGGTCGAGCCACGAAAACCAGGTTCCGCGAAAATGTAAATCGGCAAGGAGAAGGATGCGCATGGGATGATGTCCAAAAGATACAAGCTGGCTTTTTGAAGCGAGAATCAAGCCGTCGGGCCCGCACGACACGGACTTTACGAGACCGCCCGCGCCTCCCCCATGACAGCGGCGATGGTGGAGAGAGCGTTTCCTTCCAGCCGGTTGTTGACGAAAATGTATGATGGCATTTTTGGCCGCTCAGCGGCGAGCGACTTCATCGCCGCCCTCGCTTCGGGCTGTTCCTCTTTGACCTCGCGGTATGGCGAGAATTCCTTGACCGCCTCCTCGTATTTCCGGCCCGGCTTCAAGAGGAACCGTGCGGCGAAATGGTTGGCGGTGAAGCTGCCGGGCGTCACGATTTGTTCGCTGACCGGCGGCATCGCTGTCCAGGAATTGAAGACGTGGGCCACACCATGGCGGCGGCGGACGTCGAAATACTCCGGCTTCAGGAATGATGGGTTTCGGATTTCGACCCCGAACTGCCAGCCCGCAGGCAGGTTCCCAAAAAAGGTGTCAAGGGCCACAACGAAGTCCCGCCCGTGCCCGAAGTCCCGCTGGTAAAAGTGCCCGAACTCGAACATGAGGATCCCGATCTTTTCCCGGTGCGGTGCAAGGGGGCCGAGAAACGCATTGGTGAACAGTTCGGCGTTCAGAAAATTGATGTTCTCGGCACCCGCACGCTGCCCGTATCGGGCGTGCTGGGGGGAAATGCTTGACCGTGATTTCCTCGGTCACCTTGAACGAAAGAAGAAACCCATCCGGCACCTGGCCCGCCAGCTTGCCGCGACTATTGGGCGCTTATCGGGGCGTTTCGGGCCGGCAATTCGATGTTGCCGCTGCCCGGTGGGGAGGGGCGGATTGGGCACTGGCCGCGGCTGGGAATCGAGCCCCTCCGCGCTCATTTGTCCGTGTGTGTGAGGGGCAATTATGGGTTGCCTTGTAGGGCCATTCCCACCGTCTCTACCTCCGGATTGCCGTATTTTTCCACCACCTGCTGTTGCCGATACGCTGCCCCTTCCTCCGGCGTCATGAGCCTGCATCCCCAAGGAAACGCACCTATTTCAGCTTGGCATCCATGGGGAATGTCGACTGTGCGGAGAGCGTCGCAGCCGGAAAAAGCGCGGCATTGGACTGATTTAACGCCCGCTGGAATGACGATCTTGGAGAGGGATTTGCACCCCTCGAATGCCTGTCTTCGGATCACAAGCGCGCCGTGTGGGATTTCAACGTGCCGGAGGGAAACGCAATCTTTGCACACCCATTCGGGTATCCTCTTTACGCCGGGAGGGATAATCAGCTCAACGATTGCCGACTCGCAGAATGCTCCGTTTTTGATTTTAATGACCGTCGGCGCGATCTCGTACCGCCCCGTTGCACGCACTCCCCAAATCAGGGTTTTCCGGTCCTTCGAGTATAAAACTCCATGCTTATCCCTGTTCGATCCAAGCGCAAAACCCCATGCCGAGAGGTCGGCTGTTGTGTAATCCGGGGCTGTCAGGGTGCTATTGGTGGGCATGATAAATGACGATGCGATTCGTCTCAGAGTATGGATCGGCAAGCCGCGGTGCCACACGATTTTCGCTGGCGATCTGGGAGTCTGTGGCCCCCGGAATGGGGTGGTCTTGGGGCGGTAGCCGCTGCTGGGAACGGGGGCTGGCCACGATTTTCAGGTGCTTATCGGCGGGCTTCGGGACGGTAATTCGGCGGCGGAATGTTGCCGCTGCCCGGTGAGGGAGGGGCGGATTGACCGCCGGCCGCGGCTGGGCGAGCCTTTGGCGCACTCGTTTTCCCGTGTGCGAAAAAGGTAAATTATGGGTTGCCTTGTCGTGCCATTCCGACCGTCTCGACATCCTGGTCGGCGTATTTATCCATCGCCTGCTGCGCCCGGAATAGACGTGCTTCTTCCAGCGTCATGGCACGGCAGGTTTTGGGAAACGCTCCCTCTTCGATTGCGCATCCCTCTGGGACGATGACGTCGGTGAGCTTTCGACACGAGAAAAAGGCGTACCTGCCGATTGACATCACACTCGCCGGAATGTCGATTTGAGCGAGGGATTTGCAGCCCCAAAAAGCGCCTCCATTGATTCTGGTAATCCCGCCAGGTATGACAACTTGATGCAGGCGCTTGCATCCTTTGCACATGGCCTGCGGGATATTGTCAACTCCCGGCGGAATAATAAGCTCCTCGATATCGGCTCCCAGGAATGCCTCCTTTGCGATTTTTGTAACTGTCGTTGCAATCTCATACACCTCCTTCGCCTTGCGTCCGTCCAGCAGCTTTGTCCTGTCTTTGGAATACAAAACTCCATGCTTATCTATCCTTGAACCGGGCGTAAAACCCCAGGCCGAGAGGTCAACGGTTCTGTAATCCGGGAATGTCGAGGTGCTTCGGGTGGGATTGTTGGTCATGACAAATGGTGATGCCGATTCGCCAGAAGGTATGCAGCGGCAATCCCGTTGGCCACACGTTTTCGCGGGCGATTTTGGAGTCGGGCGCATCTCCGATAAGTGCAAAAAAAGCTGGACTACACTTTCAATTGAGAGCAAAGAGAGGCCATGCAATGGCCGATCAAGGTTCAGGGACGGGAAGTGGATGAGGAAAAAGTGC
>Ga0247840_10009843_pt1 | contig 12159 bp, 11 predicted proteins | sample LaCruzMarch2015__FD_192404 | JGI IMG/M metagenome (GOLD analysis project Ga0247840, IMG submission 192404) | Freshwater microbial communities from meromictic Lake La Cruz, Castile-La Mancha, Spain - LaCruzMarch2015_17m | ecosystem: Environmental > Aquatic > Freshwater > Lake | place: Spain...
ATATCATGGATTATTAATAAAAAAGATAATTTTTATTTATTTATTAATAACCCACAACATTACCCTAAATTAATAATAATCTTAATTTTAGTTTTATTAGCTTTATACTATAATGAAGATAATATAGGTGCAATAAAAACATTATTAAACGAACTTTATTGGGGTTTAGTATTGCCTATAATGTATTTAATATTTAAAGAAAAAATAGATTTAAATACTAAAAAAGATTGTTTATTAACAATAATCTTTATTTTATGTATTATAATGGTACCCTTTTTAGGGAAATACGAATATCCTTTACATGTACTTATAGTACTAATGCTTATATTTTATGCTAAAATAATAAATAATTCTTTTATTGGAGAATTTTTTGATATTTTTTTTAAAAAATATCATTATTTTTTTAAAGGATTGGGTTTTTTTTATTTAATTTTTTATCATCCTTTTTATAGTCAAATTTTCTTTGGAATGATGCCTGGAAAATTTGTAGTACAAATATCAAGTAATCCTTCATCAAGTAAAGCTATAATTGCTGCAGTTTTTTGTTTAGCTGCTGTTGAAATACATAAAGAACATAATAAAACCATACGCCATATTAATGGTGGGATAGCTCAAGATGCTGCAAATGTAAAAGCAACTTATGCAGCTACAAAAGCAGCAGGAGCAGCAGGTGGAATACCACCTATTTTTCCTTAACTTTTATTTTATAATAATAATGAATTTAATCTTAAATTTAAATAATATGCTATTATTTATGATATTATCTCCACTATTAGGAGGTATTTTAATATTAATTTTTTCTTCATCTTCTTTTAAAAATTTATCAAAAATAATAGCTTTAAATAGCTCTTTATTATCTTTTGGTATTTCTGTTTTATTATTTATGAATTTTAATAAAAACGAATCACAATTTCAATTCATAACATCACATATTTGGGGAACAGGCTCTCAGAAACATGAAATTTTACTAGGTGTAGATGGAATTTCATTATTTTTTATTATTTTAACTACTTTACTTTTTCCACTTTGTTTATTAGTTAGCTGGAATATTAAAAATTATGTTAATGAATATCTTATAGCTTTTTTAGTTATGGAATCTTTACTTTTATTAATTTTTTCTATTTTAGATTTAGTATGGTTTTATATTTTTTTTGAAAGTGTTTTAATTCCTATGTTTATTATTATTGGGGTATGGGGTTCACGAGATCGTAAAATTCGTGCCGCTTATCGTTTATTCTTATATACTTTAGTAGGTTCTGTTTTAATGTTATTAGCTATTCTAGTTATATATTTTGAAACAGGTACTACAAATTATATTTTATTATTAACAACCCAATTTACTGAAGAATACCAAAAATTATTATGGTTAGCTTTTTTTGCATCTTTTGCTGTAAAAGTACCAATGCTACCTTTTCATATTTGGTTACCTGAAGCACATGTTGAAGCACCTACAGCTGGTTCTGTAATTTTAGCAGGAATTTTACTTAAATTAGGAACTTATGGTTTTTTACGTTTTTCTATTCCTTTACTTCCATTTGCAACCGTATATTTTACTCCTTTAATTTATACTATGAGTGTTATTGCTATAATATACACATCATTAACTGCAATGCGACAAACTGATTTAAAACGTATTATTGCTTATGCTTCTGTAGCTCATATGAACTTAACTTTAATTGGGTTATTTAGTATGAATTTTCAAGGTGTTGAAGGAAGTATTTTACAAATGTTAAGTCATGGCTTAGTAGCTAGTGCTTTATTTTTATGTGTAGGGATCATTTATGAACGTCATCATACAAGATTAATTAAATATTACGGTGGACTTGCTTATATGATGCCTATTTATGTAATTATTTTTTTATTTTTTACTATGGCTAATATAGCATTACCTGGTACAGGGTCTTTTGTAGGTGAATTTTTAATTTTTGTAGGTGCTTTTCAATCTTCAACTATTATTACTTTTTTTTCTGCAACTGGTCTTGTTTTAGGGGGTACTTATTCTTTATGGTTATTTAATAGAGTTGCTTATGGGACTATTAAAATACAACATATACATCAATATTCTGATGTAACATGGCAAGAATTTTTAATATTATTACCACTAGTTATTGGAACTTTAGTTATGGGTATTTACCCAGAAATTTTCTTATCTTATTTACACAATCCTGTATCTAATTTAATAACTTTATTAAATTGTAGTTCAGATGGTGTTTTTTTAGCAGTAAAATAAAATGACTCGATCAGTATGGAAAGGACCGTTTATAGACGCGATTTTAATAAAAAAATTATTAAAATCAACAACAAAAAGAAGACGTCAACTACGTATTAAAACTTGGTCTCGTCGTTCAACTATTATTATAGATTGTATTGGAAGAACTTTTGGAGTTCATAATGGTATTAAATTTTTTCCATTAACTATAACCGAAAAAATGGTTAATTTTAAATTTGGTGAATTTGTGCCTACACGTAAAAAATTCTTTTTTAAGAAAAAAAAAGCAATTCAAAAAAAAATAGTACAAAAAAAAGCAGTAGTAAAAGCTGTTAAAAAAAAATAAAAAAAAATGGCACATAAAGTAAATCCTATGATTTTTAGATTAAATGTTACAAGAAAAACAAATTCTGAATGGTTTGCAGTTCATAATGATTATCCTTTAAAATTACATTATGATCTATTAATTAACCGTTTTTTTAAAAATATAAGCGAACAGTATAAATTTTTATTTGAAAAATGCCAGATAAAAGAATATCTTGGTAAATTAGAACTTATAGTTTATATTCATCCTTACGCTTTCCGTAAAAAAAAACAAAAAAAATGTTTTATTTTATTTATATCTGCAGCAAAAAAAATCTTACCAATTTTACAAAATCAAATGCATGGTACACCTATATTAAAAATTATAAATTTACCTGAAACTGTACCATATTTAAATTTAAAAAATATAAGATGGAATGTAAAAAGATATAAATATAAATTTATACGTGTTAAAAAATTATTTATGCGGCATATTTTTATTATAAATACCGCCATTTATCGTTCAAGTAGCATACTATTAGCTAGTATTATTGCTCAAGGTATTGGTTCACGTAATAGAGACCATAAAACTTATATTAAATTTTTAAAATCAGTAATGTTATCTGTTTTTTGGCAAAGTGAATTTATTGAAGGTTTAAAAATACATATTAAAGGTAAAATACACGGGCGCCGTAGAAGTCGTCGAACACGTAAACAAAAAATTATTATAGGTTCTATACCTTATAGTAAAATAACAACTAATGTTAATTATACTTTTCGGCATACTGTTACCAAATTTGGAGTTTTTAGTGTTAAAGTATGGATTTATACAAAATACCCTAAAGATGTTTTTTATCCAAAAGTTTGTACTTCTTTTTTACGTTCTATTAAAACTCAAGAAAGAGAAATAAAATATAAAATTGAAAAACATTCTTTATTAAAAACAAGAATAAAAATTAAACGTAATTTAAAAAGATACCATAAAAGTATTAATATATTACAAAAAAGTAAAAATTTTTCAATATTATCTCAATTTTTAGAAGAAAATTTAGATAAAAAAAAAGAAGATATAATTAAATTCGAAAATCTAACCAAACTTTTAAAAAATTTTGGGATAAAACCAAGATCAAAAAGAAGATCAATATCTAAAATTAATAAAAAATTTATAGGTATTAATGGTGCAACTAATTTTAAAATATAATAATGAAAAATATGAATAAATCGCAAAATAATAATAAAAGTAAACTTAATATCAATTTAAAATCTCTAAATGAAAAAAAAACTTTAATTAAAAGTTATAATTCATTGACTCCTCATTCTCATTCTCAATCAGACTCTTTTCTTACATATTTTTTAGTTAATAATAGCAGTTTTAGATTATTTTTTTTTAAAAAAATTCAATTACAAATTAATAAAAAAAAATCTGAAAATTTAAATATAAAAAAAAATTATTGCCCTATTAAAAAAAAAAGAGGTAAACTTTTTATTGCTTTATGTTTTAAAGATCCTTTTCTTAAAACATTTATTAATAATTTAATGGTATGTGGAAATAAAGCCAAAGCTGAAAAAATCACTATTTTAACCTTGATGAATTTTAAAAATTTAATTAAAAAAAAAGACGCAAGAAAAGGGAAAAGTTTGTTCTATGTTTTAAAAAAAGCAGTTTTTATGTTACAACCTTTAATGTGGCTTCAAAAAATCAAACGTTTTAAAACAAATTCAACACCTAATACTATAAGTAGAAGACATAATTTAGCCCAAGCTTCAAAAAATCTTATTAAATATGCCCGTTTAAGACAAGAACGATCTATAGCCGAAAAATTATCAAATGAACTTTTAGAAACTTTACAAAAAAAAAGTACTGCTTTTAGAAAACGTATAGAATTACAACGTTTAATAGTAAAAAATAGAGCTAATACTCGTTGGAGATTTCCAGAACTTTAAAATAGTTTTTTTATCTCATTTCATTTCATTTCATTTCATTTCATACTATATTATTATATAATTTAAACTATAATAATAATATTAAATAAAAAAATATATGAATTTTTCTCTTATTTTCGAAAACAATTTTAAAATCATTTTTCCTGAGTTATTTATAATTTTTACCATTTGCTTTTTATTAATGTATGGTGTAATTTATAGTTCTATAACTATTTCAACCGTGTCTAATTATATTGGAACTTCAATTAATTATACACATAAAAAATTACCACCTATTTTAATAAACAATATTACTTTATTATCTATATATGCTTTAATTATTACTACCCTATTAATTAAAGAAAATCCAATCCCTACTATGGTAGGGTTTAACAATACTTATACACATAGTGATTTTTATGGTTATATTAAAATTTCTGTTGTTTTAGCTACTATAGCTTTATTATTTTTATTATTAGGCTATATAAAAACAAACAAATTTTATTTTTATGAATATGTTATATTAATTTTATTAGCTTTATTAGGGATTATAGGTATAATATCTGCTAATGATTTAATTACAATGTATCTTGCTATTGAAATGCAAAGTCTAGCTTTATATGTTTTAGCTGCTTCAAAAAAAAATTCAGAATATTCAAGTGAAGCAGGATTAAAATATTTTATTTTAGGTGCTATTTCTTCAGGTTTTCTTTTATTCGGGTCATCTTTAATTTATGGTTTTACTGGTACTACTAATTTTGAAGTTTTAACTAAATTATTTTGTGGTTTTCCTGTAAATTTCGCTGAAATAATAAGTCCTTCTATACTTTTAGTAAATAAAGGTATAATCTTTGGGATTATTTTTATAATTTCTGGTCTTCTTTTTAAATTAGCAGCTGCGCCTTTTCATATGTGGTCACCTGATGTTTATGAAGGATCTCCAACTATTGTTACTACTTTTTTTGTAATTACACCTAAAATAGCTATTTTTACTTTACTTATTAAATTATTAATTATAGTATTTTACGATTTTATTGAAATTTGGCAACAAATTATAGTATTTAGTGCTATATGCTCTTTATTAATAGGTGCTTTTACTGCTTTACCTCAAAAGAGATTAAAAAGATTATTAGCTTATAGTTCTATAACCCACGTAGGGTTTATGTTAATAGGTCTTTCAACTGGAACTATTGAAGGTATTCAAGCTTTATTAATTTATGTTATAGGTTACATGGTAATGGGTGTAAACATTTGGTCTATTTTATTATGTTTTGAAATAAATAAATCTTATGAATCACAAAATCAAAGTATTAATTTCCATAGTAATAATCGTTTAAATTATTTAACCGATTTAAGTATGTTACATGTAAGTAATCCTTTATTAGCTTTTACATTTACTATAGCTTTATTTTCATTAGCAGGTGTACCACCTTTATTTGGATTTTTTTCTAAATTATTTGTACTTTCTGCTGCTGTAGAAGTTAATATGTACAGTCTTGCACTTATAGGTTTACTAACTAGTGTTTTAGCTACTTTTTATTATATTAAATTAATAAAAATTATATATTTTGAAAAAATAGATCGTTATTATTTTTATAAAAATATTGATAAAGAAAAATCTCTTATTTTAGGAATATCTTTTGCTATAATTTTATTATTTTTTATATACCCTACCCCTTTATTTTTATTTACACATAAACTTGCTTTATTAATTTCTTTATAAAACTAAAATGAATACAACATTAAATTTAAAAATATCATTAAACGCTTTTACAAGAGAACCTATTAAAGAAGCAACTTATATAATTAAAAAATTAAAATTAGCTAATTTTATAACAATAGTTAATTTACCTGTTACAAAAGAATCTTTTACTGTTATACGTGGATCACATGTAGATAAAAAATCACGTGAACAATTTAAAATTGAAACACATAAAGCACATATATATTTAAAAGATGTAAATATCTTTGAAAATAATCCAATTTATAAAACTCTACCATCATTCCAAAGACTTAATGGTTTAAAAAAAAAAGAAGAAGTAAAAATCTTATTATTTAATTATTTTCAACAAGTAATTAATTCTGTATTACCTGCAGGTATTAAATATACTTTTACTATTGGTTGGCTTTTAAATACACAAGGCCAAACTAACAGTTTAAAATATAAAGATAAAACTAAAAAACTATTAAAAAAAATTAAAAATAAAAAAAAATATTTATTAGTTAAAGATAAATATCCAAGACTAGAAAAATTTAACCCTTATAATAATAATTAAAAATAATGTCAAAACTATTAAAAAAAAACAATTAAATAAAAAAATTAAAAATTTTACTATAAATTTTGGGCCCCAACACCCTGCAGCACATGGTGTTTTACGTTTAATTTTAGAATTAGAAGGAGAAAAAATTTTAAAAGCAGATCCACATATTGGACTTTTACACAGAGGAACAGAAAAGCTTATTGAATATAAAACAGTTATTCAAGCTTTACCATATTTTGATAGATTAGATTATGTATCTGCAATGTGTCAAGAACAAGTATATTCATCTGCTGTTGAAAAATTAACAAATACACAAATACCTAAAAGAGCTCAATATATACGTGTAATTTTTTGCGAATTAACACGTATATTAAATCATTTATTAGCGGTAGGTTGTCACGCTATGGATGTAGGAGCTATGACCCCTATGTTATGGGGTTTTGAAGAAAGAGAAAAATTAATGGAATTTTATGAACGTGTTTCAGGTGCTCGTATGCATGCTGCTTATATACGTCCAGGTGGTGTTAGTCAAGATCTTCCTATTGGTTTATTAGCAGATATTAATTCATTTATTAGTTCTTTTGGAGAACGTTTAGATGAAATTGAAGAATTATTAACTAATAATCGTATTTGGAAACAACGTGTTGTAGATATTGGTATCGTAACAGCTAAAGATGCTTTAAATTTGGGATTTACTGGTGTTTTATTACGTGGGTCTGGTGTATTATGGGATTTAAGAAAAAACCAACCTTATGAAATATATAACGAATTAAATTTTAAAATTCCTGTTGGAACTAATGGGGATTGTTATGATAGATATTTAATACGTGTTGAAGAAATGCGACAATCTGCAAGTATGATTGAACAATGTATAGCTAAAATTCCTAATGGTCCTATTAAAGCTTTTGATAAAAAATTAAATTTTTCATCTCGTGTAGATATGAAACAATCTATGGAATCTTTAATACATCATTTTAAACTTTCTTCTGAAGGTTTTGCCCTTCCTCAAGGAGAAGTTTATATGGCTGCAGAATCACCTAAAGGTGAATTTGGAGTATATTTAGTATCAAATGGTAGTAATAATCCTTATCGTTGTAAAATTAAAGCCCCAGGTTTTACCCATTTACAAGCTTTAGATTTTATGTCTAAAGGTCATATGATTGCGGATTTAGTAGCTATTGTTGGAACACAAGATATTGTTTTTGGTGAAGTAGATCGTTAACTAAAGTAGAAGGTAATGAGGATAAATATAATTAAGAGCTTTTCAGAAAAAGGTTGATTTGTGCTAAACAAAACTGAACGTTATCCCTTACATAAACAATTAAGCGCTATGATTAAAAAATTAAATTTAATTATAAAAGAAATTGGTAAAATAGTAAGCTGCTCTGAGAATAAAATTATTCTCATTTTAATTCCAGCTATTAGTACAGGTTTTATACTATATTCTATAGTTGATTATATTAATTCTATAATAATAAATACTACAAATTATTTATTAAGATTATTTGGAATTAATTCAATTAAAATATCAACTATTATATATTATACCGTAGCTATAGCTATATGTTTCGTAACTTTATGTGTAATTTATACAATCAATTTTTTTATTATTAAATTTTTATTTAATTGTTTTGTCAATTATTCAAATGATAATGGTAATGATAAAAAAAATTGTGATAAAATCATTAAAAATAAAAAAAATTCTTCTAAAAAAAGTACATATTCATATAAATTCAGTCAAGAAGAAATACGCAAATTTGAAAATTCACGAGATTTTCAAGAAGACATTAAAAATGGGCGTATATATTGTGGCAAAAATTTTTATGAAATGAAAGAGGATTCTATCAGTTTACAAAAATTAAATAATATAAATCGTATATTATTTAATAAAATTTTAACTGAACCTGAAATGCCGTCTTATAATGATGAACTTTTAAAAGATTATGCAAAAGCATACATACATTTAAAAAATCCAAATACAAGTACTATTTCTTCTAGTAATTTATACTATGATGTCGTACTTTTAATAAATGATTATAGAAAATATTCAAAATTAGACACAATAGGTCAATTTAAATATATTCATAATTTGATGGGATTGCATGCAAAGGATTGTTTAGAGTTAAAAAATTATTGTGAATACTTTTACTCTGAAAAGGATCAAGAATAAATAAAAAACCAAAACTGTAAGAGGCGATTTATGTGCAACAACACATGTATAATATAAATTATAACCAGATTAATAAATAATAATTTGGATCTCGTCGAGAGGATTCGAACCACTGTCCTTTATATTTAATAAACATATTGTTGCCTGTTAACTTATAATTTATTTTATATAGATTACAAGTTGTGTCCTTTAGTTATATAGGACTCGTGCGCCTACCTTTTGGTTCAAAGGTTAACCATATTTTTATAAAAAAATGGGTAATAATATTAAAAAAAAACAATTAAATAAAAAAATTAAAAATTTTACTATAAATTTAGGGCTTAATTTAAAAAGATCTTTTTCTGCAAAGGCTTATTGGTGCGAAGTATGTAAATGCTATAAAACTCAAACAGTTTTAAACGGGTCTGCAGTATTGGGCTGTGTTGAACGTAATAGTAAATTAAATATAATTAAACAAAATTTAATTACTAAACATCAACCTTTAATAGTAGATAAAAAAAAAATTATAATTGAAAATGAAAATGGTATTTTAAAATGGCTTGTAGCAATAAGTACTTTTGGTTTGACTTTTGAAAATTTAAAATTACAAAAAGAAAAACAAAATCATATAATTAATCAAGACCTCATAAAAAATAAACGGGACACTCAATCAGATGTTATAAAAGCAAACAAATTGAAATTTAAACAAGATCTTGAATTAGAACGAATAAGACTTGCTGCTACTTGCCCCGGTTACAACGAATCAACTTCAGACTTGAAACCTAAAGTCATAGTTGTAACTGTTGAAAATAATACAAAAAAAGATTTTGATAGATATAACGACTTGAACAATAAATTAGTTTTAGCACGTTATTCTGATTTTTATGTTTTTGGATGGCATATGTTATCGCTTTATTTTTTAACTATTACATATCCTTTTCTTGCAGGATCCATTTTGTTTATCGTAGGTGTCTATAATTTATATAATTTAATTATTAAATAGTTAACTAAAGTAGAAGGTAAAAAGAATAAAGAATTAAGAGCTTTTCAGAAAAAGGTCGATTTGTGCTAAACAAAACTAAACGTAATTCCTTAAAAACCCCCTTTTAAAATATATTATTACGGTTTACGTTATTCTTCCAAAGGAATTAGAGTAAAGGGATTCGAACAATGGTCCTTCATATTTAATAAACATATTGTTGCCTGTTAACTTATAATTTATTTTATATAGATTATAAGTTGTGTCCCTTAGTTATATAGGACTCGTGCGCCTACCTTTTGGTTCAAAGGTTAACCATACTTTTAATTAGAAATAATGTCAAAACTATTAAAAAAAAAACAATTAAATAAAAAAATTAAAAATTTTACTATAAATTTGGGGCTTAATGGTTCTAAAAGATTCTTTACAACAAAATCAACCTGGTGTGCAGTTTGTAAATGTTATAAGAGTCAAACAATATTAAATGGTCCTGCAGGCTTAGGGTGTATTGAACGTAATCTAAAGTTAAATATCGAAAGACAAAGACTTTTGGAAAATTCTTCATTACCTCCAAAAATTAAATTAGGATTTTTTGATCGTAATGAAAAATTCTTCATTGTTTTAGCAGCTTTTGGTACTTTGGGGCTTGGTTATAAAACTTTACAATTAGAAGAACGAAAATTCAATTGGATGGTAGCCGAATCTATTGAAAAAAAACGTATAAGAGATTTAGATAATCTTTTAAAATCTCGATTAACGGTAGAATGTGCTAATAATCAAGATGGTCCTGGGTCATATATAATTGAAATAAAACCACATGTTATCCTAAAAGATAATAACGAATACTCTAGGTTAGAAATCGAAAATGCCCGGGTATTAAGAAAATACCTATTTTATTATAGTCTTTTAATTAAAAATATTTTTTTATATATTTTTTTTATCAATTACCCTTTTCTAGCTACTTTTATAGTTTTTTCGGCATTTCTGGAAAATCTTTACTATATTTTAATTAAATAATTCTTTAATATTAATACACACATCAAATATTAGGGAAACAGGCTCTCAGAAACATGAAATTTTACTAGGTGTAGATGGAATTTCATTATTTAAACAAACAAAATGATTTATAATATAGACAAAATGTTATTTAAAATTGTATTTTTACCCTTAATATTAATTGCAGGGTTTTATTATTTTTCTATTGCATATATAGTTATTTTTAAATTTTTATCTTTACCTATTTTATTATTAGTATTACAAATTTTATTATTAATAATTTTACTTTTAATAGCCGTAGCATACTTTACATTAGCAGAACGTAAAATAATGGGGGCGATGCAACGACGTAAGGGTCCTAATGTTGTGGGAATTTATGGTTTAATGCAACCTTTAGCTGATGGCTTAAAATTATTTATTAAAGAAACTATTTTACCTAGTAATGCAGATAAAAAATTATTTATTTTAGCACCTATTATTACTTTTAGTTTAAGTTTATTAGGTTGGGCTGTTATACCTTTTAGCAAAGGTGTTGTTGTAGCTGATATTAATTTAGGGCTTTTATATATGTTTGCAATTTCATCTCTTTCAGTTTATGGTATTATTATAGCAGGTTGGTCAAGTAATTCAAAATACGCTTTTCTAGGAGCATTACGTTCTGCGGCTCAAATGGTTTCTTATGAAGTTTCATTAGGTTTAATATTATTAACTGTTGTTTTATCTGTAGGTTCTTTAAATATTACAGAAATTATATTAGCACAAAATGATGTTTGGTTTTGGATTCCACTTTTTCCATTATTTATTATGTTTTGTATTTCAGCATTAGCTGAAACTAATAGACACCCTTTTGATTTGCCTGAAGCAGAATCTGAATTAGTTTCAGGTTTTAACGTAGAATATTCTGCAATGATTTTTGCATTATTTTTTCTAGGTGAATATGCTAATATGTTATTAATGTCAGCTTTTGTTTCAATTTTATTCTTGGGGGGTTGGTTAGCACCTGTATTTTTATTAGATTTTATACCTTCTTCATTATGGTTAGGATTAAAAATTGATATTTTTGTAATATTTTTTATATGGACTCGTGCAGCGTACCCACGTTATCGTTATGATCAATTAATGCGTTTAGGTTGGAAAGTTTTTTTACCTTTATCATTAGGATTACTAATTTTAGTAGCAGGTATATTATTATCTTGTAATTTTTTACCTAATTAAATATTTTTATAAAAAGTATTCAAGCCTTTAAATGTTTTATTTAAAGGTTTTTTATTTTCTTATAGGATTATTAATAATTATTCAAATACATATTTTAGAAGGGCCATATTTTATGTTTAAAAAA
>Ga0247840_10009855_pt1 | contig 12144 bp, 12 predicted proteins | sample LaCruzMarch2015__FD_192404 | JGI IMG/M metagenome (GOLD analysis project Ga0247840, IMG submission 192404) | Freshwater microbial communities from meromictic Lake La Cruz, Castile-La Mancha, Spain - LaCruzMarch2015_17m | ecosystem: Environmental > Aquatic > Freshwater > Lake | place: Spain...
TCTTGATAAAACCTAAGCGTAAACTTAATTGAATTCAGTCCAATAAATCGTTCTCTTTTTTCCATTCGACAAAGTTAATATGTTTTGCCGAAAACTGGGCGGTCTAACCGCTTATACCTATAATTTTATTCTTGTCTATATTTAATTCACTTGCTCGATACCTGATAAATTGCAACGCCCTTTTTACATCAGACATCGGTTTTTTAATTCCTTCTGTTTCTCCTGTTGGTTTTAATAGTGTGTAGCGAATTGTAGCAAAAGCAATATTATTTTGGAGCAGAAATCGAATGTCAGAAGGAAAATCCCAAACTCCACCCGACTGAACAGCATATACAAAATCTTTATCACCACTCGAAAATCCACCACCGTGAACGTATATAACCAAGCTTGTAGGTGTGCTAGAACTAGGTAGCCATATATCGAATTGTGTTCTTTCCTCGTTGTCGTAAGCAATGTTTTTCGCAAATTTTGCACTTACACCTTGCAAGTCAAAGGGTGATTCCGAATAAGTAATATTTGGAATTTCTTGATTATCATCATTTTTATTACATGCTAATAGAAACAAGTTAAGAAATAAAAAAACAATCATTATTTTTTGGTATGTTTTCATATTATTTTTTTTTTGCTGTTGCACATAATGACCGAGGCTATGGGCATTTGGCGGTTTGCGGGAGCATTCGCTGTCGTGGAACGACAAAAGGAAATGCGGGCGCAAAGACTGCGAAATGCACTTCAGCCAGCCAATGCGCATAGATGTGTTACTAAATCGTGCATTGGTTGTATAGAAAAGGTTTTGTTTCGTTTTTGTTTCTTTTCGGTCGAAGGGTTGTTGTCAATGTTATTTCTCCAGTTAATTTGTTTCTTTTATGTAAGCCATGTAAATATCCATTCTGTTTGCAAATATAATAAGTTTTTTTCACTTAAAGTATTGTTGTGAAATTTAATGACAACCAACAATACAGTCGTTAATAATCATATTTTACCAGATGAAACTTTGTAACCGATATAGATACTTACACCGTGTATTTTATTTTTAGGCTTTTGCCGGAAATAAAATATACAGTGACTGCTCTGCCCTATTAAAAAAGCTATAAAAGCCATACCAAGACGTTTGAAAATAACGCTACCTTGGTATGGCTTTTTTTGCTTTTTGGGCGATTTTTTTTTAGTTGACCATCTAAAGCCTTGATGGCGAATAAGAAAGGATTGGTAATTAAAAAGTCAATATTATTTCAATAATTCCCCGTCCTGCAATTCAATAATCAGGTCGCTATTTGCAGCAAAATCGTCGTCGTGTGTAACGGTTATGATAGTTTGACCTTTTTCACGAGCCAATTGCTTGAAAATATCGAATACAATCTTCGTGTTTTTCGAATCAAGGTTACCGGTTGGTTCGTCACCCATAATTATTGACGGATTATTTATCAATGCTCTGGCAATAGCCACTCGTTGTTGCTGACCACCCGAAAGTTTGTTTGCAGATTTCAAAGCCTGATCGTTTAACCCTAGCAAATTCAGATTTTCCATGGCGTCGTACTCAATTTCTTCTTTCGATTTTCGACCGAGTTTCAATGCAGGAAGCATAACATTATCCAGCGACGAAAATTCAGGCAAAAGATAATGAAACTGAAATACAAAACCGATATTAGCATTTCGGAAAGCAGCTAATTCATTCTGTGTTTTTCCAGTCAGCAGTACATTATTAATCTCCAGACTGCCTTCATAATCTGTATCCATACTTGAAAGCACGTAAAGCATGGTAGATTTACCTGATCCGGATTTTCCAACCAACGAAAGAAATTCACCTTTGTGTACATCGAAACTAATGTCTTTCAATACCTGAAATGTTTCCGGTTCGTAGAAATATTTGGTCAGGTTTTTTACTGATAAAGCTATATTGTTTTCCATATTTTATCCTCTAATAATGGTTACCGGATCAATGTTAGACGCTTTTCGTGCCGGCAAATATCCTGCAACAAAAGTCGTAATGAGACCGAAAATAAAAGCAAGTGAATAATCTTTTATATTATAAGTCATTGGTAATGTTTGAAGTGTGGCTATGCGGAATGGCACATGATTTACACCGAACGAAATCAGAAATCCAAGTAAAATTCCGACTATACCTCCCACAATTCCAATAACAATCGATTGAGTCAGGAATATCTCTACAATGTCTTTACTTGCGTAACCCATGGCTTTGAGAATGGCAATTTCCCGGATTTTTTCATTCACTGTCATGTTCATAATGTTGTAAATACCGAAACCTGCTACAATCAAAATAGTAAGCGAAACAGCAATGGCCAGTATATCTCTTAACTGTGAGGTTGCTTCGAGTTGACCATTCGAAACCTGCCAGGGTTCAACTTTGTACGGAACAAATGGTGCTATACAGTTGGCAACAGTTCTGGCCTGATTGTAATCTTTAATATCTACCTGAATATCCGTCACATAACTCTGATTTTCGGAAAGCAACTGACGTGCGGTGTTGATACGGATATAGGCTTTGGTATTATCCACACCGGCAACAGTAGTATTGAATATGCCAATTATTTTAAAACTTTTGGTAACGCCATCAGCAGTGGTAACTACCAGATTATCATTGATTTTTAAGCTCATTTTAGTAGCCAAACCAATACCGATAATAGTTCCATCCGTTCGGAAATTCAAATCGTTCCATTTGCCGTCGGTCATGTATGTGCTGGTTTTGAACAGTTTATTTTCATTTTCAACGTCAATGCCCGAAAGCAAACCATTCACTTTTGTAGCTCCGTTTCTGAAAAACACATTGATATTTACTTGCTGAGTTGCTCCGGTAATATCTTGTTGTTTTTTCAGCAAGTCTATGATTTGTGCCGAATTCTTAATTCCTTCGGTGTATTTTATAGTTTTAGCACCCCTGATATTAATAACTTCTTTGGGGTTGGCAGTTTCTTTCAATAAATTTGAACGGTCTTCTGGAATATCGTTGTAAATCCGAATGTGTGCCAGCGTGCTGAATGATAAATCAGAAGTTATATTGTTGACTCCATTCATAAATCCGTTCATAAAAATGTACATACTTATGCCGAAAGTCACACTCAACGTTGCTACCAGCGTTTGCCGTAACCTCGAAGTGAGGTGAGCAAAGGCAATTTTATTGTTCGTGCTTTTAATCATTGTTTTTTACTTATTACAATCGTTTGATTTTCAGTCAATCCTGATAAAATTTCAACCCATTCGTTGTTTGCAATGTCTTTTTGAACAGCTGCTTTTTTACCATCTTTCAACTGAACAGAATCACCGTTCAACAGATAATTTAACGGAATAATCAATGCATTTGTCTTCTCATCGGTTATGATATTGGCTTGCAATTGCGTATTATACATTAAATTATCAGGCAATTGCGTGAATGTTGCTTCAACAATAAACGATTGATTATTGCTGTCGAAACCCGGATAAATCCGACTTACAATGGCATTGTAGGTTTTCTGTTTTTCGATATTGAGCGAAACTACCACTTTATTATTCAGTTTTACCCGCGAAATATCTTCTTCTGCCACATACAGTTTGATAATTGGATTTCCTGCACCAATTCTTGCAACTGTTTCACCTCGTTTCACAAACTCACCCTGCTTTTTGTTTACACTGATAATTAGCCCATTAGAATTTGCTGTTAGATTAAAATCTTTGTTGTTACGTTGTTGAATTTTAAGTTGTTCCAATGCATTGGTTTCATTCAACGAAAGTTGGCGTTTTAAATCCGAAAGCGATTTTTCAAGAATGGAAACATTGCTCTTAGACGATTCATACTGCAATTTTATTTTATCAAAATCGACTTGTGAAACGGCATTGGTCTTAATCAGATTTGCATACCGGTTATAATTTGTTTCATCATTTTGAAGTTGGTTTTTAGCTTGCGAAATCTGAATTTTCAGTTGTTGGATTTGTGCAGAGTTTGCATCGTTTTTTGATTTAGCATCTGAATAATTGGCATTGGCAGTGGCATATTGAGCCGATTGCACTTCGTTGGAAAGCAAAAACAAGGACATTCCGCTAGTAACTTTATCGCCTTCTTTCACCAGCGATTTATTCAGATACCCGTCAGCTGCCGAAATAACCATGTATTCGTCGTTATTGGCAATAAATCCGCTGGCAAAAACAGCATCTACAATGTCTTTACGCTGTGGTTTTGTTTCCTGATTATGTGAACACGAAGTGGCGAAAAGGACGATAAGTGTTCCAAAAATAAGTTTTGTTTTCATATTCTTTGAGTATTATTGACGTGAAATAATGGTTGAATAATAATTATAAAGTGTTGATAGTGAGTTTAAATAGTTGTTTTCGGCTTTCAGATAATCTTCCGAAATTTTCAGATAATCATCCATACTAATAATTCCTGCCCGAAACTGTTGGTTGGCTATTTGCTCGTTTTGGCTATAAAGCCGGTAGTTCTCCTGATTGGTTTGGGCAATCAAACTGCTTTGCGTGAAGTTTTTTATCAGCAAATCATCATTTAAAGCCGCTTTTCGTTTGCTTTCATCCCAATCGGTTTGGGCTTTTTGGTATTCAATTTTCGACGATTTTACGCGGCTGCTGGTTGAGAATCCATTGAAAATAGGCACTTGCAAACTGACACCAAGATATTTGTTTACATACCAATCCTTGCTATCGAATGACAAACCAAAATCATTCCGATATTGCTGCTCGCCGATATACCAGTTGGCTTTCAATTTTGGCAAATAAGCCGATTTCTGCATATCAACTTTGTATTTCATACCTTTAACTTGCGTTTCGGCAATTGCCAGATTTTTGTCAGGATTCAGGTTTTGATTTGGCGAAACGATTTGCTGACTTTTCAACTCCAACACATTCAATTGTAAATCTGCATTAACATTAAGTCCGCAAAGTATGTTCAATGAAATTTTACATTGATACACCAGCATTTCAGAACTTGCAATCTGCTGCTGAATATTATTAAGGTTTATTAATGCCTGATTTGCGGTAATAGTGTTAATCAAACCTTGCTGTTGTTTCTGTTTGGTCAATATCACAATGCTGTCGGCATCGGCAAGGTTCCGGCGATTGGTTTCTAATGCTTCCTGTGCAATGGCTGTAGTGAAGTAGTACAAGGCAACCTGCTGTTTCAATGATTGTTTGTAGGCATCAGCTTGCAATTGAGTCGTAAGAATATTATTTTGTGCCAACTTCAATTGCATGTAATTTTGCCAGTTCAAAAGTTCTCTTGAAACTGTTATCCCGGTGCTGTAATTATATTTCTGACCGAATTGAGCATAAATAGTTGTGCCTGGTTTCCCAATAATTTCACCAGGAATGGGCGTTGTAGGTAATTCAATATTGTATTGACCTGAAAAACTACCATTAATGGACGGCCAAAGGAAACTTTGCGACGTGATTTTGTCGGCTTTTGCTTTTTCAATGTTCAACAAGTACGACTTCTGGTCGGGATTGTTTTTCAGTGCATAATTCCAGGTTTCTTCAAACGAAGAAAGTGTGATTGTGCTTGTTTGATTTTGAGCATGTAAATTGAAAACACTCAGAAAAATCAGCAAGGTTATTGATTTGTATATTCTCATATTCATTTATAATTTATATCTTTATTGTAAATAGTTTATCGCTTCCAAGTATAGAATTAATTCAATTATATATTTTCCTTTTTTCGTTTTTTCATGCTTAAAATAAACATTATGATAGATAAAGGCAATATAATATAATTTGCAATACCACCCGGTGGAATGCCATGCAATAATACCGGAGGTTTCATCTGTCCAACTGCCATTCTACCCAGCGTTTCAAAGAATAATATCAGATAAAAAAGTGGAATAAGTATCCTATATCTAAATGCTATTAAAAGTTGAATGAAAGCATAAATCAACTGAGAAAGTCCCCATAAACTAAATGTGAAAATTATATTTTCTGCACCCCTCGATAAATCAAGACCAGCAATGGAACCTGCTCCACCATCTGGTGCCAAAAAATGAATCATACTTCTAACTGTGCTTACTATTGCCAGTAACATAAACACCCATAATGCTATATTATAGCCTTTGTAATTGTTGTCTACTGTTTTGGGAAATATCCTATTAATGCCAAATGTCGCAATAAAGAGTTTCAGTTTGTTCCTATTCTTTTCCATATTTTGGTTGTTTTGAAAAGCGATTTTGATAGAGTAAGTTTTAATTCATTTTCATTGATTAGTGTAGCAGCACAGTCTACAAACATTCCGTTTTTGGGACTGTACATCGAACCGTTTATCCATTTTCCATTGCTGTACATCAAATCGGACAAAATAACCAACCCTATTATAGGACGTTTTCTGAGGTTTTCATTTTCATTTTTCAAGTCCATTTTTGGTTTTCCGCTGGGTTGATTAGGTTCTTTCAGCCAGACAATCTTTCCAAAGAACTTCGATTCCTTTTGGAAAATCTCAATTTGAGCATCGTTGTCTTCATTTATCCACTTTCCGGTGATTTTCTGTTGACTGTGAGCAAAAGACGAAATGAATAATGTAAAAGTGAGAATTAAAAATTTGAATTGCATAATTTTATTTTTTGATTTCGGGTACAAAATTAAAGACACAACAATAGCTGTGCAATTCAAAATAGGTTGAATTGAACAAAAGGAAGGTTGAATTGAACAGAATTTATTGGGGAATTTCAATCCATTCTAAAAATGGACTGACTTTGAGGCGGCTAACGATAGCCTTTTCAGGAAGTGAGACGTTTAAATGAACCACGACCTTACGGTTAAAGTAAGGTTCAATGTCTTTTATTGCTTTTCGGTTCACTATCATTTGCCGGTTAATGCGAAAGAAATCTTTTGACGAAACGGCTTGTTCAATCTGTTCCAGCGTTTTGGCAATCTGGTATTTTTCTCCTTTGAAATTCAACAATGAAACCATTTCATTTTCAAGCCACACAAAGGCAATGTCTGAAATCGGAAGAGGAATCATTTTTTCACGATAACGAACCAGAAAACTTGTTTGCGACACCGGTTCAGGTTGTAAAAGATTTTTAAATACGGCGGAATCAAAAGACGAAGTTGAAAAATTGGCTTTCAATTGTTCCACTTTGGCAAATGCCTGCTCAATATCTTCTTCCTTAAACGGTTTCAGAATATAATCGATTCCGTTATTTTTAAATGCTTTCAGCGTATAATCATCATAAGCTGTACAAAAAACCACAGGAATATTGATCTGAACCTGATTGAAAATCTCAAAACTCAGACCGTCTGCTAATTGAATATCCATAAAAATAAGATCCAGTTTCGACTGATTTTTAAGCAGATACACCACCGAGTCTTCAATGCTTTCGCACACATTCACAACCAGGCGTTCCGCATGAGTTTCAATCATATCGCGAAGCAATACGGCTGTTTTCTTTTCGTCTTCAATGATTAATATGTTCATTTTAAAAGAGTTTCAGGGTGGTTTTGTAATGTGTTTCAGTTTGCTCTATCTGAATGCCATCGGTAATTCCAAGCAATTCGTAACGTGTTTTCAAATTCTCTGTTCCCAACCCAAACGATTCGTCAGAAGTATTTTTCAGTTGGTAATTGTTTAAAACTATTATAATTGACGCTTCTGGTTGAAATATCTGAATATCCAATGGGTGTGCTTCCGAAACAATGTTGTGTTTTATACAATTTTCGACCAACAATTGCAATGCAAAAGCCGGCAGACTGTATTGCAATGATTCATCATTGATTTTAATTTCTACGGATAAAGCATTTTCATGTCTCAATTTTAATAAATAGATATACGCTTTCAAAAATTCAAGTTCTTCTCCAAGCGTAACCACCGCAGATTCACGTTTTTGCAGAATTTGACGATAGACATCGGATAGTTTTAAAATATATTCTTCAGACTGAGGGTCGTTATTCCGAACCATCGACCTCAACGTGCTCAGACTATTAAACAAAAAGTGAGGATTTACTTGTTGGCGAAGTTGATTGAGTTGCGCTTTCAGATTTTCCGACTGTAGCGAGATATTTTCTACCCTGAATTTTTCACGCTCTTTGGCAGACCGAAGACTCTGAATAATTGCAATATAAAGTATGGTGCCAAGCAATAGTCGCAAACCAATTATCCATTGCCAGTTATTATCAGGCAGTTTTATGATTGGTCGAAGATATAAATGAGAAATGGTGGAGAAAACAATTATCAATGCAGCACTAATACTCACAATTGCAAACCAACGATTTATTGGATTTGAAATATTGAGCAGTTTTTCAAGTACTTTCCAAAGCAAAATCAAAAATAGAGTGGCTGAGAGCCAAGTGCTAAGAACTGAATACCATTGATAATCAGTTTCAAAAGAGCTATTGCTCAGAATATTAATTCCGGGCAATACCAGCGAGATGATATAGGGCAAGTATTTTTCTATTTTGGTCATAAAATATATATTATCATCGTGCCTCAGACCACACGAAGTCCTATGTGTTGGCAGCTGGCCGTTCAGTCGTCATTTTTTTGTTGCGTTATGTTGCTACCTGTCAATATATTATTCAGTTTTATTATCTCGTGTTTTTAAGTCTTTCATTTTGGGAATTATCTATCTCGAAAGTCGTTTTAAATACCCTTGAATCCTCTCTGTTTTTTTTCTATGCATGTTTGGTAACACTCAAATATGTACTATATTGCTCATACATTCGCATTAGTTTAGCCATTCTATTGCACATACCCACCGTATTTACCGATATGTGCAGTAGTGTGTTTTTTAGCTCCGCAAATATAAACATTATTTTGATAATTTTTGGGGAATTGTAAAAGTATTTAGTGGAGGTTTTTGTGTGTTTTTTCGGTGTTTAAAGCCCTACTTTTAGTAACGAGGATTTCTCAAACCGATGTGCGCACCGTACGCGATGAATTGAAACTCAACCGTTCAGATGTGGGTTGGTATCAAATTCGTAAAGCCTTACAAGCCCGTAATGCCAGTGGCGATGTAGCTCCGGTAAGTTTCAAACCTTTTGAAGAAGCATACAAAGCATTGAGCGAAAAATTACAACCTATGGTTTATGAATTAGGATTTTTGAGGGTTTGATGGTAGTAATGATAGCATGACTTTAAGTCCAAATGATAGCATGACTTAAAGTCATACTATCATTAGCAAAAATCCCGAAACTCATTTTCAGAGCTTCGGGATTTACTTATTCCCCTTTAGGGGTTAGGGGTATTTATTTTTTCCACAATTTACTCATATCTTCCAATGTTTTGCCTTTGGTTTCGGGAACCATTTTCCAAACAAAAAGTATAGATAGTACCGACATTATACCGTAAAGAACATATGTAAATGTAATACTGAATGCTTCTAGCATTGGGAATGTTGACGAAACAACAAAGTTGGCAATCCATTGAGCGGCAACAGCTATAGCTACGGCTTTACCACGAATGGTATTTGGGAAAATTTCCGAAATCAATACCCAACAAATTGGTCCCCACGACATCATAAACGAAGCCGAGTAGATAACAATAAATATTAGTGTACTTACTCCGATAATTTGAAAATGGGCCAAAGCACCAATGGCAAACATGCCAATAGCCATACCTACCGAACCAATTATCAACAAAGGTTTACGACCGAATTTATCAACTGTAAAAATTGCCACCAAGGTGAAAATAATGTTGATAAAGCCCATGATGACTGTTTGCCACATGGCAGCATCGTTACCAAATCCTAATCCTTTGAAAATAGTTGGTGCATAATACAAAACCACGTTGATACCAACAGCTTGTTGGAAAATAGATAATAAAATACCAATTATCAGTACTTTCCAACCATAAGTAAGCACTTTTTCCACCTTTTCGTGAACCGTTTCTTTAATCTCAGATAAAATTTGTTTGGCTTTTACACTTCCATTAATTTTACTCAAAATACTTAAAGCTTTTTCATCATTATGATTTAATGCCAAGTAACGAGGAGTTTCTGGAACTAAAAACAGTAAAACACCAAATGTTGCTGCTACAAAAGATTCTGAAAGGAACATTAATCTCCAGCCTTCTGTATTTATCCATTCAATTTCTTTTCCGTAAACAATAAAATAGTTTACAAAATAGACCACTAGCATACCAAAAATAATGGCGAACTGATTCCACGATACTAATTTACCACGGATTTCAGCCGGTGCCATTTCGGCAATATACATAGGGCAAATAGCCGAAGCCAAACCTACACCAACACCTCCAATAACGCGATAAATATTAAAAGAAACAAGTAGAGTTGAAATGTCTGTACTGCTATTGAAGAAAATCATTTCGGGATAACCAGAACCTACTGCCGAAATAAAGAAAAGTACAGAAGCGATAATCAACGATTTTTTACGACCAAAACGAGTTGCAAAAATACCGGAGATTATCCCACCAATGATACAGCCTATTAATGCACTCGAAACAGTTGCACCATGATAAAAGGTAGCTGCATCGCCATAATGAGCTGCGTCGAGCTGAAAGAACGCCTTGAGCGGGTCAACTGCACCCGAAATTACAGCTGTATCGTAACCAAACAGCAAACCACCTAATGTCGCTACAAGCGTTACGCCAATAATAAAAAATTTGTTAATTTCCTGAGTTTTCATTTTTTTTAGATTTAAAGAATAAAGAGCAAAGAATAAAGACGAAAGACGAAAGAGCAAAGACGGTTGGTTATTTCCAAACATTTAATGTCTTTGCTCTTTTCTCTTTGCTCTTTTGTCTGATTAAATGTACATATTCACAATTGCTTCGTAAAGCTCCTGTTTTCCGCTGATTTGTTTTGGTTCTCCATTCGCTTTTGCATACGCATATACATCTTCGAAAGTCAATTTTCCTTCTTCAAATTCTTTTCCTTTGCCAGCATCGTAAGAAGCATAGCGGTCAGAAACCATTTGTTTGTAAGGAGATTCTTCCAAAATTGCTGCAGCTGAAAGTAAAGCGCGAGCCATTACGTCCATTGCACCAACATGAGCGATAAATAAATCTTCGTTATCGGTAGAGTTACGACGGATTTTAGCGTCGAAGTTAGTACCACCACCTTTGATACCACCGCCTTGCAGGATAACCAACATAGCTTGTGTTAATTCAAAAATATCAACAGGGAATTGGTCAGTATCCCAACCGTTTTGAACATCACCGCGGTTAGCGTCGATAGCACCCAACATTCCTGCATCCACTGCACATTGCAATTCGTGTTCAAATGTGTGACCAGCCAAAGTAGCGTGGTTTACTTCGATGTTCAATCTGAAATCGTTTTCCAAACCAAATTCTTTCAGGAAGCCGATAACTGTTTCAGCATCCACATCGTATTGGTGTTTCATTGGTTCCATTGGTTTTGGTTCAATCAAGAACACACCTTTGAATCCTTTAGCACGACCATAATCGCGAGCCATTTGCAACATAGTTCCCATGTGTTGTTTTTCGCGTTTCATGTTGGTATTCAAAAGACTCATGTAACCTTCGCGACCGCCCCAGAACACATATCCGTCACCACCTAATTCGATGGTAGCGTCGATAGAATTTTTGATTTGCAACATTGCACGTGCAGCTGCATTGAAATCAGGGTTTGTGCTAGCGCCATTCATATAACGAGCTGGAGAGAATACATTTGCAGTTCCCCACATAAGTTTGATACCTGTAGCAGCTTGTTTTTGTTTTGCGTAAGCAACAATAGCTTTCAGGTTAGCTTCGTATTCTTCAATTGAAGCACCTTCGTCCACCAAGTCGATATCGTGGAAACAATAGTATTCGATGCCCATTTTGATCATAAATTCGAAACCTGCATCCATTTTGTCTTTAGCAGCCTGAACAGCATCTGTTGCACCTACCCATGGGTGTACTTGTGTGCCGGGACCAAATGGATCGCCACCTTCGGCACACAAAGTATGCCACCAGGCCATACTGAATTTGAACCACTCAGCCATGGTTTTTCCATAAACTACTTGTTCTGCATTGTAATAACGAAATGCTAAGGGGTTTTTACTTTCTTTACCCTCGAATTTGATTTTTTCCACTGATGGGAAATACACTTTTGCCATAATTTTAATTGATTGCCCCTAACCCCTAAAGGGAAAGTATATTAATATTTATATTTTATTATATTTATATCTGATAATAAATGCCTTACGCTAATAATTAACGGCGTATTATTTTGCTTACATTACACAAACATTACACAA
>Ga0247840_10009856_pt1 | contig 12144 bp, 15 predicted proteins | sample LaCruzMarch2015__FD_192404 | JGI IMG/M metagenome (GOLD analysis project Ga0247840, IMG submission 192404) | Freshwater microbial communities from meromictic Lake La Cruz, Castile-La Mancha, Spain - LaCruzMarch2015_17m | ecosystem: Environmental > Aquatic > Freshwater > Lake | place: Spain...
ACGCCAAGATCGCCGGCATCGCGTTCAGCCGCGACGAGGCCAAGCTGACCGTACTCGGGGTCCCGGACCAGCCGGGGGTGGCCCACAAGATCCTGGGGCCGATCGCCGCGGCGAATATCGAGGTCGATATGATCGTCCAGAACATCGCCCCGGACGAGACCACCACCGACTTCACCTTCACGGTCCACCGTAACGATTATGAACGCGCCCTGGAGATCCTCCAGGGCACGGCCGCCACCCTGGCGGCGCGCCAGGTCCTGGGGGACGCGCAGATCGTGAAGATATCCCTGGTGGGCGTGGGGATGCGTAACCACGCCGGGATTGCCTGCCAGATGTTCGGCGCCCTCGCCCGCGAGGGGATCAACATCCGGATGATCTCCACCTCGGAGATCAAGATCTCGGTCGTGGTCGATCAAAAATACCTGGAACTCGGGGTGCGCGCCCTGCACGACGCCTTTGGACTCGGGCGCCCACCGCAGGCCGCCCGGTCTGAGAATTGTGACGGAATTTAAACAAACGCTTGGGCTGGCCCCAAGCAATTGCTAAAATCCGGCCGGGGGCAGGTCGCCCCCAGCTTGGTCTGGGTGTGGTGCAACTCGCGTAATCCGGCGCCGGATGCTGCTTGGGTTACGTCCGGGGGAGCCACGTAAGTCGGAAAAATGGAAAGAAAGGGAGAAAGCAGCCATGTTGATCTTGACTCGTCGCGTGGGCGAGACCCTCATGATTGGTGACGAAGTCACCGTTACAGTCCTTGGCGTCAAGGGTAACCAAGTGCGCATCGGCGTCAACGCCCCCCGGGACGTCGCCGTGCATCGCGAGGAAATCTACGAGCGCATCAAGCGCGAACAGGCAGAGGCCCACGGGGCCGGGGCCGGTCCCGAGACTGACACCCCGGCTCAGGACCCTGAGCCGGAGTAACTGGAAAGTCAGTCGTAATCGCGCTACACTACCGGACTCGTGGTGACGCGAGTCCGGTTTTGTGGCCGGTCCATTTTGTTGGACGTCGCGCAAGGGAGTATGGGCGCAACGTGTCGGATAAGGCCCCAGGGTAGGGAAGCCGATTGTTACACGAGTCCTAACCCCCGGAGAGATGGCCGAGCGGCTGAAGGCGCTCCCCTGCTAAGGGAGTATGGGTCAAAAGCCCATCGAGGGTTCGAATCCCTCTCTCTCCGCCAATCTGCAAAATCTGGCTATATTTTTCAATCGCTTGAAAGTCGGCCCTGATTTCTTCCCACAAATCTACCCACAAGACCGCCCGCGCTAGGGGTCCATCGGGGCATATTTCCACCCGACGGACGGCGCCCTTTCGTGCGTCGTTCGGTAGGCCCTGGCTTCACCCAAAGCCCGAAGGGTCGCTTCTCAAACGGCACCCTTCACGATGGTCGGGAATCCTGCCGACCCCTGCGACGATGACGCACCGGGTCCTGCTCCCCTTCCACCACGGCGCCGACGATGCCGCACCGGGTCCTGCTCCCGGGCGCCCCGGCGTGTGCCTGCATGGCCCTGGGCTGCATCCCCTCGGGGACCGGACACAAAGTCGGCGCTCGAATCCGACTTCGCCCGGGTTCATCCCTGCCGCCGCCGTTCGGTGCCTGCCCCGCACCATGCGCAACGCCATAACCGCAATTCGTGTCCGCGCTGGTCGATAGTCTGCACCTATAGGCACAGATATTGCTTAATTCAATCAACCATCTGTCTACTAAGACACGCAATAATTGCGCCCGATAGGTAGTGACGATGAAGCGACCGGCGCCGGTCAGTGTGTACTGAATGCGGGGCCGGTCAGCCGCTCGCCAGGGCCTACCCGCGCTCGATCCAGGAGGTTGCCGCCCGCCTTGAGCCCGTCGCCAGGACCGGGCCGGAGCGCGGGCGCAGTGACCAGTGGGCCTTGAGCCCATCGCCAGGGCCTACCGGCGCTCGATCCTGCGAGGTTGAAGCCGACCTTGAGCCCATCGCCAGGACCGGGCCGGAGCGCGGGCGCAGTGACCAGTGGGCCTTGAGCCCATCGCCAGGGCCTACCGGCGCTCGATCCAGGAGGTTGTCGGCCACCTTGAGCCCATCGCCAGGGCCGGGCCGGAGCGCGGGCGCAGTGACCAGTGGGCCTTGAGCCCATCGCCAGGGCCTACCCGCGCTCGACCCGGAGGTTGCCGCCGGCTCGAAGACCAGGACCCGGGCCGGTGCCGGTCGCCCGCCAGGTCGCGCCGTGCGCGGCCGTGGTCCTCAATGCCGCCGGCTTCGTGGATCTTCACCCGCGGTGCCGAACGCCAGGGCCGGGGGGAGACAGGCACGGCTCAAGCCCGAACCCGCCGCGGCGCAGTGACCAGGTGAAGCGGGCGCCCGTCGCCAGGGCCTACCTGCGCTCGACCAGGAGGTTGCCGCCCGCCTTGAGGCTGGTCCTCCTAGGTGCCGGTGCCGCTCGCCCGGGCCTTGAGGCTGTGGTCCTCCTGGGTGCCGATCCCGCTCGCCAGGGCCTACCGCTGCCCGCTCCGGGAGGTTGCCGCCGGCTCGAAGACCAGGACCCGGGCCTTGAGGCTGGCCCTCCTGGGTGCCGATGCCGCTCGCCACGGCCTAACCGTGCTCGATCCAGGAGGTTGCCGCCCGCCTTGACCCCATCGCCAGGACCCGGCCGGAGTCCTTGAGGCTGGTCTTCCCGGTTTTCCTGGGTGCCGATCCCGCTCGCCAGGGCCTACCGGCGCTCGACCAGGAGCTTGCCGCCAGCCTTGCGCCCATCGCCAGGACCCGGCCGGACCGCGGGCGCAGTGACCAGGTGGAGCGGGCGCCCATCGCCAGGACTTTCAGCCGCCCGGGCCTTCGAGGTGGAGCCCATCGCCCCGGCCTTGCGGCCGCTCGCCCTGGTGCAGCGCACCGTGTGCTGGCGGTCCATCGCCAGGACCTTCAGCCGCTCGACCCTGTGAGGGTGCCCGGCCGGAGCCCATCGAGGGCCTTGCGCCGCTCGCTGACCCGGTGCCAGTCGGCCTCGGCGCAGTTCCACCAGGACCGCGAACCCAACCGCCAGGATCGGCGCCAGCCCAGACCAGGCACCGTCGCCGCGTAGCCCCGGGCTTTGAGCATGGTCGCCCTGGTGTCGCCGCCCCGTGTCCTAGGGGTCATCGCCGGGACTCGGACTCGGTGAACAGGTCGAAGCGGGCCGCGGGCATCAGTAACGACAGGAGCGACCAGCCCCACGGCCGCGCCGTCCTGCGGTTGGGTCCCTCATCGGCGACGGTCGGGCCGACACTCGCCAGTTTATCGCTAATCAGATATATTTGAGGGATGGATACTTGGACGGTTGTTTTCACACCCGACGCGCGGCAGGAATTTTTCGTCCTGCCGGCCGATATGCAGGCGCAAGGTGCGCGCATCGTCGGTTTGCTGGAAACCTTCGGGCCGCAACAGGTCCGGGAACCCTACGTGAGGCACGTCGAGGGCAAACTGTGGGAAATGCGCTTGCACGGCCGAGACGGGATCGCCCGCGCCCTGTACTTCGCTCAGGTCGGGCGTCGCTTGTGTGTCGTGCGCGTCTTCGTGAAGAAGACCCAAAAAACCCCGCGCCGAGAAATTGATCTTGCCTTGCGCCGGCTTGCTGAGGTACTAACCCATGACCATCCCGTTTAGCGAGATCAAGGCCGAACTGATGTGCGACCCCGCGTTTCGCGCCGCCTATGACGCGCTGGCACCGGAATTCGAGCTGGCCGCGACCATCATCGCCGCCCGCACCGCGCAAGGCTTGACCCAAGCGGAACTCGCCGCCCGGATGCACACCTCCCAGTCCTACATTGCCCGCCTGGAAAGTGGCCGGGCCTTGCCGTCCATGCGGACCTGGTTGCGCCTGGCCGAAGCAACCGGAACCCGTGCGCGGATCACCCTGGAACCGACCGCCCTCCCATAGCCGATCCCGGCAAGCGTCCGACCATCCATGGAAACGGCGGCCCACTTCGCGAACATCCCGCAGGAGATCACGAAGCGACTGCGCGCCGCGACACAGGAAATCGTCGTCGCGGTCGCCTGGTTCACCGACCCGGACCTGTTCGACGTGCTATGCCGACAGGCCGGGTGCGGCCTGCGGGTGCGCCTTGCCGTCCTCAACGATCAGATCAACGTCGGCCCCGGGCGGCTCAATTTCCAGCGCTTGCAGGACATCGGCGGCGAGGTCTTCCTGATCCCCGTGGCCGGGGACCGCGAGCCGATCATGCACCACAAGTTTTGTGTCATCGATCGCGCAACCGTCATCATCGGGTCCTACAACTGGACCAAGCGGGCGCAGGACAACGACGAGAGCATCACCGTCATGGCCGACGGTCCCGAGATCGCCGCCGACCACCTCAACGCCTTCGACGCCATCCTCTGCAAGTACGGACTGGGCGCATCGACCATCGACCCGGCCCAAGTCCGCCGTCGCCTGGAAATCGTCCGCAACCTCCTGTTGCTCGACGATCGTGAGAGTCTGGCCCCCCAACTGGACAAACTTCGCCCCGCGGGCGCCGCGATGCGCCTGGAACCCCTGTTCGCCGCCCTGCAAGGCGCAGACAGCAGCGCCGCTCTGGCCTGGATCGACGCCTACCTGACACGCGCCACGGCCCTGACCATTGCCACCGATCAGGAGGTTGCCTTCCTGCGCCTGACCCTGCGCGGTCTGGAGTATCAGATCACCGCCTTGTCGGACGAACGGGCTGAGATCGAGCGGCAGGTTCACGCCTTCTCCCTGCGCTCCGCCCACGAGCTTGGCGATCTGATCGCCCGCTACCTGGGCCTACGCGCGGAGAAACTCCGCCACCAAACCGCCCGCGATCCGGATGTCGCACCCGAAGCCGACAGCGCCCGCGCGGATTATGAGGCGTATCGCGACGCCAACGAGAGCGTTCGCGACATCCCGGAGCCCCCGCAACTCCCGCCCGACGACATCGCCGAGTTGAGACGGCTCTATCGCCACGCCAGCCAGAAATGCCACCCGGATAAGGTCGTTGCGGCCGACCGCGAACACGCCAACCGGCTCTTTGTCCAACTCCAGGCCGCCTACCGCAACAACGATCTCGCGGGCGTGCGCGCCATCCATGCTGCGGTGCGCGAGGGACACTTGTTTGTCAACCGGTCCCTGACTCTGACCGAAACCGAGTCCCTGGGCCACGCCATCGCCCTCCTGCGCCGCGAACTTGACCAACTCGCCGCCCAAGTCCACCAACTGCGCCGCTCGGACGCCTATCAGAGGCTCAAGGACCTGGACGATTGGGACGCCTATTTCGCCGAGCAGCGGGTTGCATTGGAGTTGGCCATCGATCAACTGCAAGCAGAGCTTGGCCCGGCCGAGCACCCGCCCACCGCCGAACTGGGTGCCGAAACCGATGAATAATACCGCCCTCGATCCCGGTCAGAGCCTTGTGCTCGCCAAGGGCCAAGCCCTCGCGCGGGTCGCGGATCAGGTCCGCGCTATCACGGCTAGGCTGAAAGACGACGACGAGCGCGAAGGCTTCAAAGCGGTCCTCGGACGACACTCCGAGTTTTTGGTAATGGGCTTGTCTACGCACTACCCGGTCGATGCCGATCTGCTTGAATGCTATGCGGACGACTGGGATTGGGAGGCGCTCTCCGCAAATCCAGCCTTGCCCTGGAGCCTGGACCTCATCGATTGCCACAAAAATGAATGGGCTTGGGAACGACTGTCCTGCAACCGCGCCTTGCCCTGGAGCGAGGAGTTGATCGGCCGCTTCGCGGATAGTTGGGACTGGGCGTCGCTCGCCGAGAACCCCGCCCTACCCTGGAGCCTGGAGTTGATCGATCGTTTCGAGGGGGTCTGGGATTGGAATGCGCTTTCCCGCAATCCAGCTTTGCCATGGGAGCCGGATTTCATCGACCGATACTGGTATGCCTGGGATTGGTCGGGCCTATCCCATAACCAATCGCTACCCTGGAGTCTGGCGCTCATCGAGCGCTACGCGGAGCCGACCGACCTCTTCGCCAAGTATTGGGACTGGCACATGTTGTCAAGTAACCTAGCCTTGCCTTGGGCAATGAGCCTGATCGAGCAGTATGCGGATCGCTGGGACTGGGAGAAAATCTCCGGTAATCCATCTCTGCCCTGGAGCCTGGTGCTCATCGAGCGCTACGCGGATCGGTGGAATTGGGGAACCCTATCCAGAAACCCAAACTTACCCTGGAGTCAGGATTTCATCGAGCGTTATGCGGGTCGCTGGGATTGGACTGGAAACGGGGTGTGGGAAGCATCCGGACTCTCCGGAAACCAGGGATTACCTTGGAGCATCGGTTTCATCGAACGATTTGAGGACCACTGGAATTGGGGATGGCCTGGACTTACAGACAACGCAGCCCTGCCCTGGAGCCAAGCATTCGTCGAGAATTACAAGGATCGGTGGGATTGGGACTTCCTCTCCGACAACCCAGCCTTGCCTTGGAGCCAGGCACTTATTGAGCGTTACGCGGATCGGTGGGACTGGAGTGGGGACCAGTCAGAAGGATGGCCCGGACTTTCGGGAAATCGAGCCTTGCCGTGGAGCCTCGGCCTCATTGAGCACTTGCTTGATCGATGGGACTGGGAATTTCTTTCAAGAAACCAGGCACTGCCCTGGAGCGCTGTCTTACTGGGACGTTTTGAAGCCCATTGGGACTTCGCGGTGCTGGTGGCGAACCCCCTTCCGATGTGGCTACTCTTGAGGCATGAAGACATCATCGATTTAATGGACGATTTGCCATCGCTGACCTTTGAGGACGGCTGGGAAGCTTATAAACGCGGGGATTACGGCCTTGCCCTTGCGGCTTGGCGTCCCTTGTCTGAACAGGGCCATGCTATGGCACAAAACAATCTCGGGTCGATGTACCAAAACGGCCGTGGCGTCGCTCAAGACGACGCCCAAGCCGTGCACTGGTACCGCAAGTCAGCCGACCAAGGCGAAGCCTATGGGCAAGCCAATCTCGGGTGGATGTACCAAAACGGCCGTGGTGTCGCCCAAGACTGCGCCCAAGCCGTGCACTGGTACCGCACGGCCGCCGACCGAAACTATGCTCTGGCGCAACATAATCTCGGTTGTATGTACCAAGACGGTCGCGGTGTCGCTCAAGACTATGTCCAAGCCATGCATTGGTATCGCAAGGCCGCCGAGCAAGGCTATGCACTGGCTCAAAATCATCTCGGTGTGCTTAACCGAAACGGCCTTGGTATCGCTCAGGACGACTGCCAAGCCGTGGATTGGTTCCGCAAGTCTGCTAACCAAGGCGACGCCGGTGGGCAAACTAATCTCGGTTACATGTACGACAGCGGCCGGGGTGTCGCCCAAGACTGCGCCCAAGCCGTGCACTGGTACCGCACGGCCGCCGACCACAGCTATGCACTGGCTCAAAATAATCTCGGTGTGATGTACGAAAACGGCCGTGGTGTCGCGCAAGACTACGCCCAAGCTGTGCACTGGTATGGCAAGTCCGCCGAGCAAGGCAATTCCTATGCGCAGAAAAATCTCGGTCGGATGTACGAAAACGGGCGCGGCGTTGCTCAGGACGACATCCAAGCCATGCTCTGGTATCGCAAAGCCGCCGCGCAAGGAAATACCGCCGCGCAAGACAGTCTCGCGCGGATGTCCAACAGTGGTCGCGGCATCGCTCTGGAGAAACCCAAGTCTTCGACGGCTTTTGCCCCCTCAGGTCAACCCAACTCATCGGCTTCGCCAGGACTGAAGATGGCCTACAAACCAGACTACGGCCTACGCCTGACGCAAGACGGGATATCCCGCGACGTCGACCACAACTTCTACGACTTCCGCCTGTACAGCCTCACGGTGCTTGGTCCAGGCCAATACTCGACCATGGTTGAACTGCCATTTGCCGGCGAACTGCACGCCTTGTCGCTCGATTTCAATCAGCGACAGTTGGATCAAATCCTGTCGCAGGCGCCTCACCAGATCGCATCGTTCATCCGCGAGGAACTGGCGGGTGACCCATCGACACCGCGGACGATCGACTTCGCGGGTGAAGTGGTTTTCGGAGTCCGGGCAAGACTCGGAGAGATTCAGCGGGTCGCGCACGAGCGCTTCGTGCCGTTCGTGGCTCAAGAGATCATGTAACGAAGCAGTAGGATCGGGATCAAGCCGAGCATTGACCCCACGCCGGGCGTCTTCTCCGGAGTCCCGGGGGCTATGTCGAGACGCGCCAGTGTGAAACTGTCCGCGTGCCCTGGGCCTGGGAGGCTCATCGGGCGGTCGATCCGCTCGGGCTGGACTCGGGCACTGTTTCGGCCGGAGCCCCTCGTCCTGGGTGCACTGCCGGCGGCACGATCGCCAGGCCCTTGCGCCCGGTTGCCCTGGTGCAGCGCACCGCGTGCCAGCGGCCCATCGCCAGGGCCTTCAGCCGCTCGATCCTGGGAGGTTGCCGCCGGTTTGAAGACCAGGACCCGGGCCTTGAGGCTGGTCCTCCTGGGTGCCGATCCCTCCCGCCAGGTCGCGCCGTGCGCGGCCGTGGTCCTCAATGCCGCCGGCTTCGTGGATCTTCACCCGCGGTGCCGAATGCCAGGGCCGGGGGGAGACAGGCACGGCTCAAGCCCGAACCCGCCGCGGCGCAGTGACCAGGTGGAGCGGGCGCCCATCGCCAGGGCCTTGAGGCTGGTCCTCCTGGGTGCCGATCCCGCTCGCCAGGGCCGACCGGCGCTCGATCCAGGAGGTTGCCGCCCGCCTTGAGCCCATCGCCAGGGGAGACAGGCACGGGTCAAGCCCGAACCCGCCGCGGCGCAACCGATCCGCCAGCGGGACCGCACGCCAGCCGGACAATTCAGGACACGTTTTCGCTGCAACAAGGCGCAGTTGAACCCGTTACTTTTCGCCACCCGCTTTATCGTCAATAACGATGGAGAAAATCTAAGCGATCGTTTTCGCCTATTGTGGATTCTGGTTGGTGCGTATCCGGCCCCCGCTCAAACGCCCTCGATTTCTCTCGCTGTTTTCGTCCGCCGGTCCCCTGTGCGTCGCTGAGCGTTTTTCGCAAGACCTAGGAGCAAGGGCTAATACCCATCAACTCCAAGCGCCGTTTGATCGGTCGCGTCGATGGTGGACTTTAGTTGACTCGTTTTCGCCGATAGCTAAACCGTTGCGACCAGCTTCCCCCCTCAAACACCCGAACCGTTGCGACAGTTGCGACACTTCCATGACAGGTTGCGACACTTGGCGCGGTAGGCCCTCAGAACGGCAAGTCATCATCGAACGGCGGCGGGTCGCGGTCGGTATATCCGCTGTCCTTTCCGCTCGGCTGGGGTCCGTTATCTCTGCCAGGAACCGGCCCGCGGGCGGATGCAGGACCAGGCGCCGCCCGCCGTCCCCCGGTCGGCTTGGCGAACTTGACGGTCACTACCGAGTCGGCCATCAGCGACCACTGTTCGCGGACCTCCCCGGCCTTGGTGGTGTACTCGCCCCGGGTCAGCTTCCCGAGTGCTGCAATCATCTGGCCTTTCTGCGCTCTCAGCAGTTCATCGGCCGCGGCACCGAACGCCAGGAGGTTGAACCACTGCGATGCAGGTTCTTCCGAATTGCGCGCAGTCACATCAACGACAACTGAGGCTGTCGCCATGGCGCCCCCGGCTTTGGTCTGGCGCGCTACCGGGTCTTGCCCAAGTCGCCCGTAGAGGTTAGCAATCAGCACGGTTCATTCTCCTGTGAAAGTCGGTATTCGAGCGCGGCAACGATGGCGGTCATTGCCTGCAAGGCGGTATCGAGCAACACCGGGGCGAGCTTGCGCCAGTTCCCCGGATAGCCCACATGCCGCTCCACCATGGCCGCCAGTTCGGCGGGTGTCGGGGCCGTGCTGCGCTGCATCTTGCTCACGCTGCGCCCCCTGCCTGGTCAGGCGCGAAAGCCGGGCAGGTGCGCCGGGCGTAGGGCCAGCGGATTCGCCGTGCGCCGGCCGGGCATTCGCCCGCGTCGCTGACTTCCGCGAACAGCCTGCACTCAGCGCACCGGACCAGCTTCGCCGTTCCCCATCGGCCGGCATGTGGCGAACTCGCGCCCTTGGTGCGCCAGTCGCCCGGCCGTGCGCCGGGGGCCGGTGCCTGAGCGGGGGCCGGTGCGCTGCCATCGACGCGGCGCAGCAGGGACAGGGCGCGCGTGAGAAGCGCTTCCACCTCGGCCAGCGACGACACGGTGGGCAGGGCCGGGCGGGGGCCGGGCGGGTGCGTGCTCGCGGGCGCCCTGGCGGGGGCCTCGGTGCCGGGCAGGCTCCGATACCAGACGTTGCCGCGCTTCGTGACCTCTACCCCAAGACCTTGGGCCGCGCGCTCGACAGTGCGCCACGCAAGGCCGGCTACAAGGGCCTCGGCCCGTACCTGGGAGGATCGCACCGGGCCATGAGTCAGCAGGTCCAGCAGGAAGGTTTGCGCAGTCTCGATGTTGGTCATGTCGTCACCTCTGGGGTGTTGGTCCGGATTGGCGAAGTTGGGCGCGTGTCGTGGGTCAGGTGGGCGAAGCGCAGCGGCGCCCACCCCGTCTCTTGAAGCTCTCCTTGAAGACTCTTGAATACTCATAGGACGCTGCGTCCCCACGATACGGACGCAACGTCCCCACCATGTGCCACAACGTCCCCACCTTCGTTGCGTGTGCGGTTTCTTGGGTCGGGGTTGGCGGAGTTGGCGGAGTTGGCGAAGTCGGGCGCTCGTTGGGACGTAGCGTCCCCACCTTTCCGGGCGCTCACTGCCAACCCTCTTCGACGCGGTACGCTTCCCGCGCTGCGTCGCGTTTCTCGCGAGTTTCCTTTAGCCAGGGGTCGGCTTTCGGATCGAATCCGCGCTGCCAGCAAAAGGTGTAGGCGTGCCGACGCCAGCCTTTACCGTCTTCTCGACGGGTGCGCTCCTCGACCCTGAGCCACCCGCCGGCAACCAAGGCGTCGATGTTGTCCTTCACCCGCCGTTGGGAGATTCCAACCCTTTCCGCGATGGTTTTCTGACTCGGGAACACCGAGCGCTCGGGCGAGCTCACGTAGAAGTCGAACAGCACGACGAGAATAAGCCGCTGCACGGGTGACGACGGGCCGTCTTTCGACGTTACGCGCCAACGCCAGCGGCGATGCTCGACTGAGATTTCGTTCTGCGTGCGCCCGTCATCCATGGCGCCACTCCGATTCCGGTGCCGCGGTATAATGGCCCTGTCGGTCGGCATCGCTCCCGGTCGGCGCCCTGCTCTGATCCTGTGCCGCCGGCTCGCCCCCGGCGGCATTCTCGTTTCTGGGGGGCGGATTCCGGGCAGGCTCGCCCGTCCGGCCGCCGGCCGGTGCGTAGGCGGTTTCCATGGGTCAGCATCCACGCACGCGACTTGCCGGGGCAGGCCCGGCCGACGGGCCGGGGCTGGTTGGTTGCGGTGCGCCCTGACTGCTAAGCGTGTCGATCAGTGCATAAATATCGTCCGCACGCCATGCCGTGGCGCGTTTCCCGATCTTAACCGGCGCGGGGTAGCGGCCAGACTTGACGCCAGCCCACCAACTAGACTTACAGACAGGTACAAGCGCCAATACCTGCGGCAACCGCAGGAACCCCAATGGGCTAGCTTGTGAGTTACGATGGACAGAAACGGACATGGGCGGATTTCCTCGCTACGGATTAAACGTAACGGAAAGATCGTCCAGCGGGAGTCAAGGCGGGGCTTAGGGCGCGTTAAGTCCCCTTAAGTCCCCTTACGGCTACTAGGAGGTTGTCGGCGCCTCGAAGACCGGGACCCGGGCCGGTGCCGGTCGCCCTGGGTCGCGCCGTGAGCGTGTCGGCGCCGCTCGACCAGGGCCTTGCCGCTCGCCTTGAGCCCGTTGCCGCCTGGCGGGCGCCCATCGCCAGGTCCTACCGGCGCTCGACCAGGAGGTTGAAGCCGACCTTGAGCCCATCGCCCGGACCCGGCCGGAGCGCGGGCGCAGTGACCAGGTGGAGCCGCCGTCCATCGCCAGGTCCTACCGGCGCTCGACCAGGAGGTTGAAGCCGACCTTGAGCCCATCGCCAGGGCCTACCGCCGCTCGATCCTGCGAGGTTGAAGCCGACCTTGAGCCCATCGCCCGGACCCGGCCGGAGCGCGGGCGCAGTGACCAGGTGGAGCCGCCGCCCATCGCCAGGTCCTACCGGCGCTCGACCAGGAGGTTGAAGCCGACCTTGAGCCCATCGCCAGGACCCGGCCGGGCCTTGAG
>Ga0247840_10009858_pt1 | contig 12137 bp, 13 predicted proteins | sample LaCruzMarch2015__FD_192404 | JGI IMG/M metagenome (GOLD analysis project Ga0247840, IMG submission 192404) | Freshwater microbial communities from meromictic Lake La Cruz, Castile-La Mancha, Spain - LaCruzMarch2015_17m | ecosystem: Environmental > Aquatic > Freshwater > Lake | place: Spain...
AAAGAGCGCGGCAAAGTTGCGTGTATCGTTTTGTGCGGTCGTGGAGATGTCGGTTTGTTTCACATCTCACTGTGCATCATCCCCTCCGCGCAAAACGACTTTTTCCTATCGCCGTTTTCGGGCTTAACCGAGTTCCGGGGAGCGCACGCGCCCTCGCGTGCTGGTTTGGGCGTCCCGCCGAAACAGGCTTTCCCTTCACAAATGCAGGAAGTTCGCGGCAGCGAGCCGCTGCCGCCCGCACGCGGGGCCGCGTGCGCTCCCCGGATGTGTCGGCTCGTAAAGTGTGTTATAAGAGCATCAGGGAACGAAGTCTTTCCAGACCGCGTCCGCGAGTTCCGGGCGCGGGACCCACATGACGGAATCCGGATTGTCCAGGTATTGCTGCCAGATTGGGATTCCGGAACGCAATCCGAGCGGGCCGTAATTGGCCGGTGACTTGGTCGCGAGTTTCTGTTCGACCGGATAGCGAGGGTTGCGATCCCACGCAAGCGCGTCTCCAACGAGCCTTGGAAACCAGGCAAGCCCGGCATGGGCGCGCACTCCCCGGTAGTGGAAGCCGAAATCACGCACGCACCAGGCACCGAATGTCAAGGGTTGGGCCGGGTCGGCGCTGATCGTGGCGTGCGCCCAATCCGGCGGCACGACCACGGTTTCTCCGGGACCGGCAGTCACCGCGAAGCAGCGTCCGGGATCGTCCTCGGCCTTTTCCTGCATGAGGATCACCGCGCGTCCGGACCAGATCTCGTAGAGTTCGGCGGTGGAACGCCCGCAGCTCGCGCTCACGGCATGAATGTGCCCCTGTGATCGGACCGGTTCGTCGCCGAGCCGTCCCGCTGCATAGGTCACCACACCGAAAAGCAAATTTCGATCGAGTAGGTCGGTGCGGCGATCTTCCGTGCCGACATCCATCGCGATGGCGTAAACCGGATCCGGCCCGTCGCATTGCGGATCGCGCAGGCTCGGACGGATGGCATCGAGGCTCCGGAGTTCGCAATCCGGACCGAAAACTCCCGGTCCGAAGCGGAAGCCTAGCGGGTCGGTGGTGGGGTGGATGTCGAAGCCCTTCATGCTTGATGGCGGACGAATGCCTTCATGGTCGCGCATTCTTTTCCGGGTGTTGACGGCCGGATCGTGTAGGCACCGACCGCTGCGGGAACGATAAACGTTTCGGCATAGTGGACGGTGAATGGCTCGAATGCCCCTGTCGGGCTTTCGACTATCGCCTCGTCTCCTTCCACAAGGTTGAGGACGTTGACGCCGCCCCGTTCGCTGCCGCCGGTGTGGTGTTCCACTTTGCCTGTGAACCAATGCCTTCGGGTCTCGATGAATTCCGCAGGGTGGAGGCCGGTGCGTTCCTCGCGCCATCCAGGGCCGGATGCGAGCGGTTCGATGTGATTCACCAGATGTGCCCTGGCGTAGGTTTCGTCACGGTTCCACTGGATGACTTTGGCCCCGCGTTCGATGTTGACCGGTCGGGGTTTTCCGTCGAGTCCGAGCCGGGCCCAGTCCCAGAGCTTGAACGTGAAGATGTAGGGCGTCGCACTGATTTCGAGGACCATCGAGTTCGCGCCCGAGCAGTGGAGCGTGCCAGCCGGGATCAGGAAGTGGTCGTGTTTCTTTGCCGGAAATGATGCAGCGAATTTGTCCGCATCGAATGGCTTTCCGCCCTGCTGCGCGACGCGCAGGTCCGGGAGCATGGCATCCGGATCGGTGCCGTCTTTACATCCGAGATACACGATCGCACCCGGTTCGGCATCGAGCATGTAGTAGCTTTCGTCCTGAGTGTAGGGGATGCCGAACTGCTCACGGGCGAATTCCGTGAGCGGGTGGACCTGGAACGAGAGGTTGCCTCCGCCCATTGTGTCCAAAAAGTCGAAACGGATCGGAAATTCCGGGCCGAAGCGTCCGTAAACCGGTTCGCCCAGAAGCGCGCGCGGTTGGTTGAATACGACGTTGATCGACGGGATTTCGACGGTGGTTCCGCCGTCGAACGCAAGCAGAAGGGAATTTTCCTCCGGCACGCAGTCGAAGCACCATGCGTAGTTTGGAGGACCGTCTGGCAGCGTGCAGACTTCACGCATCCACTGACCTCCCCACGGGCCCGGATCGAAAAACGGCACTACCCGGAACGGACGGCTCGCAGCGGCGGCGAGCCCGGCGAGGTGCGCCGCACCGCTGATCAGCTTCGGCGCTGAGTTTTCGGTCGTGTCGAGGAGGTAGTCCCACTTTTCCATGGTCGCCTGCTTGAGGCGGTCGGCGACACGCCAGTCGATGAAAAAGCTTCGCTTGTATTGAAGGGAGGCCTTCAGCCCGCGGTTGCGGGTGCCGAGGTTGTCGGCCTCACCACGCCGCTGGCGGAGCTGTCCCTCCCACCGGGGCATGTCGGCATAAATAAGAATATCCGCGCCGGGAGCCAGAAGGATCGCTCCCGGGCCGACGACGATGACCAGACCGGTTTCGCAAGAGATCCCCTGCAGGACCGCCTCGGCTTTTCCCGCATCCAGAAAATCCGCTATCGTGAGCGTCTGGTTGAGAAATCCGAAGACCGGGTCGTCACCGCCAAGGAACGGGGCGACCATGGTATCCACTTCCTTCTCTTTTTTGAATGCCGGCTTACTGTCGATGACGCAGGCGGATTCAAACGAATTCGCGAGCGACTGACGGATCGCATCGTCGTCCACCCCGGGATAGCATTCGATCGCGATCACACACTTTTCCGGATGTGCGGCGATGGCACGGCGCATTTCACCTGCGATGGCTTCCCATCCCGCCCAGCACGCGGAGGAATGGGCGGCGGGCACCGGCACCGTGGGGGCTTTGTCGTAGTTCGGGGCCCGGAGGCCGAGGCGTGGAAGGTAGTTCATTGGTTCAGCGGTTGATCATTTCGGGTTTACCGTCGCGCTCGACGACGATTTTCCGGAAGTTCCGGTCTGCGATTGCCCCGTAATCGTGTCCGGCATTCGACGGGAAAATTCCGAGGTAGACGAGCGGGACGGAGCCGGTGTTCATCGTGCGGTGAGCGGTGTGGCCCGGGACATAGACTGCGCAGTTTTCCTTGAGCACGGCCATCCGGCTTTCCCCTGTCGCCTCATCCTCGAGGAGCATGACACCTTCTCCGCGCAGCCCGACATAAACCTCGGCTGCGGGACGATAGGAGTGATAGTGCCCTTTCGTGAGGTAGTATTCATCGCCGATTTTTCCCGGATAAATAATTCCCAGCCCGTAGTGAAGCTGTCCGTCGCCCGAGGCGGGCTCGACTGCGGTGACCTCGTAGAGAACCGGATTGTCGTTTGCCAGAGCGGCTTCAAAGGCATCCTCATTCGCGAAGCATCCGCGGAGGTCGGCCAGCCGGCGTTGAACGAATGGACGGTTGCCGATGCGCGCGGAGTCGAGGCCATAGGCGACCGAGAGGTCTTCAGGTTTGATGGTGTTCAGCATAAGAGTTTCAGTTTTGGAAGCGGGTGGATGCCGCCTGAGCGGAGGGCGTTGAGGGCGGCTCCGTGGACGGGAGAATGTTCGGGATCAACGAGCCGCGCACCGGGACAGGACTTGAGGATCGCAGCCTCGGCGAGCGGCTGGTAGGGAAATCCGGATCTCACGCATCCCCCGAGGAGGACGACATCCGGTCCGCCCGGGAAATCCAGTGCCCGCGCGGTTCCGGCCACCAGCTTTGCGAGCGCGGTCGCGCCCTCCTTCAAAATCCTGTTGGCGGTCGCATCGCCTTCGTTCGCGCAGCGGATGACCACCGGAGCGAACCCTGCCAGTTCGTCCGCCGTCCACTTGTCCACGTAGAGCCTGGCCAGAAGTTCGTTGGGCTCGGACAGCCCGAGAAACGCAAGGACCGACGGCAGAAGGGTGGTATTTCCGGTGCGTCCGTCCGCCGAATGCGCGGCCGCTTTCATCGCGGCCAGAGTCAGACCGAATCCCCCGCCTTCGTCGTCCAACAACCATCCCCAGCCGCCACACATGAAGGTTTTTCCGGAAGCATCCTGTCCCAGGCAGTTTGTTCCGGTGCCGGATATGAGCGCAATTCCCGGCTTGCCCGACAGTCCGCCGGCCAGAGCATTGTGCAGGTCATTCGCGACCGTGATTTCTCCAGCCGGGGCGAGACCCGCGGTTTCCGCGGCTGATGTCATGCGCGCGATATCGACTGATGCCTTGACTCCGGCACATCCAAGAAATGCCGCTTGCACCGCAGCACCCTCCAGCCCGGAGATCAGCCGGGCCCGCCCGGTGGCTTCCATAATGTTGGAGAGTGCCGTGGAGATCCCGACGTTGTGGTAGTTTGATGGCCCGGACTCGCCGCGGCCGAGAACATGCCCCTTGGAAGTCACCAGGACGGCTCGCGTCGCCGTTCCGCCTCCATCCACGCCGAGAAACACCTTCATGCGCGCATTTTGCGCTGGAGGCTGACCGATTCAAGGGATATAACATGATATAACATCTTCTGGATTTTATAACATGAAATTCGCCACCGCCGCCGCCCGCCATCAGCGGATTCTGGCCCTTCTGCGGGATAGCGGGGAGATCCGTGCTTCGTCGCTGGCGCGTGAGCTGGCGGTGACGCCGATGACGGTCTGGCGGGATCTGAGGTCGATCGGGGAGCAGGGACTGCTGAGAAGGGTCCGCGGTGGAGCGCTGCCTGCGGCTTCGGGAGCGGGCGAACCGGATTTCGAGGCCAAGGCGACCACTGCAGGAAAGGCCAAAGCTCGCATTGCGGAGGCGGCTGTGCGGGAGTTTGTGCGTGAGGGGGATGTGATTGCCCTTGAGGGCGGGACGACGGTGGCCGCGCTGGTTGACGCGCTTCCCGAGAACCGGATCTCGGTCATCACCAACAGCCTTCCCGTGGCCCTGAGAATTCGCCAGCAACGCCCCTCGCTTCCAGTGCGGGTGGTTGGCGGATGGGTGAGCGCAATCTCGGGAAACACCACCGGGCCGGGCGCGTTGAAGGAGGCCCGCAAGGATCGCGTGTCGGCTTGTTTCCTGAGTGCCACGGGCTGGGACCCGGCGCATGGGCCGATGGATCCGAATCCTCTGGAGATCGAGATGAAGCGCGCCTTCGCCGAATGTGCCGGCCAGGTTGTTTTGCTGATGGACTCACGAAAATTCACGACGACATCCACATCGGTGATGATCCATCCCCGGCGCCTTTGTGCCGTGGTGACTGACTCGATGCCGCCAAGAACTGTCGTGGCGCAATTGAGGAGCGCGGGGGTCCGGCTCGTGGTGGCCGCTCGGGATTGAAAGGGAGCTCAGCCGACCGGGCTGTCCAGAGCGGAGACGAGTGTCTCCCAAGGAAGGACCGCGCACTTGACCCGCTGGGGGAACTGGTGGACCCCACCGAGCACCTGAAGTTTCATCGGGATGTCGGGGACATTTCCATCCTTGGCCAGCTGCCGGAACTTTCCGGCGAGCGTCCCGACGGCGTCACACGTCAGGCCTTTGACTTCACCGGTCATGATCGATGCCGAGGCGGTGCAGATCGCGCAGGCACTGCCGGTGAATTTCGCCTCCTCCACCGTGCCGTTGCCGACCCGGAGCGCAACAGAAATTTCATCGCCGCAGAGCGCGTTGTGTCCGTCGGCCGCGTGGGTGGCATTCTCAAGAGGCCCGAAATTTCTCGGCCGCTTCGAGTGCTGGAGGAGGACCTCCTGGTAAAGTTCGTTGTCCATCATCTGAAAAATGCCACGCCCTCGCGCACGATGGCAACCAATGCCTCGACCTCCCGGGCGGTATTGTAAAGGTAGAAACTGGCGCGGCTGGAGGACGGGCTGCCCAGCTTGCGCATGAGCGGCTGCGCGCAATGGTGCCCGGCGCGCAGGGCGAGGCCCCGCTCATTGGCGAAAAAGGAAACATCATGCGCGTGCACGCCCTCGATGGAAAAGGCGACGATGCCGGACTGCCGGGTTTCCGGCCCGAAGATCCGGAGGCCTTCGATGTCCCGGAGTTTTGATGCGGCGTCATTGGCGAGCGCGATCGAGTGTTCGCGGATGTCTTCCAATCCGGTTTCGCGTAAAAACCGGATGGCTTCCGCCCATCCTGCCGCTTCGAGGATCGCTGGGGTTCCTGCTTCGAAGCGTGCGGGCGGTTCCCGGAACGTGGCGGGCTTGTCGTAGTAGGCACGGTCCACCATCTCGCCGCCGTATTGCCAAGGGGGCATCGCTGATAGAAGTTCGTAGCGTCCCCAGAGCGCCCCGATTCCGCTCGGCCCGCACATTTTGTGCGACGAGCAGGCGAGGAAATCGCAGCCGAGAGCCTGCACGTCCACCGGCTGGTGGCCGACACTCTGCGCCCCGTCAACAAATGTGGTGACGCCGGCTTCATGTGCGAGCCGGCAAAGTTCGGTGGCCGGGTTTTCGAGGCCCAGCGTGTTGGGGACATGGACGAAGGCGAAAAGCTTCGGGTGTTTGGCCAGTAGGGTTTTCGCGACGTCCATGTCGAGAGCTGCGCCGTTATCCGTTACCGGGACGTATTCCACTTTGGCACCCGCTTCACGGGCTAGATGCAGCCACGGCAGGAGATTGCTGTGGTGCTCCATTTCGGTGAGGAGGATTGTATCTCCTGCGCCGATGTTTTTCCGGCCCCAGGTGTTTGCGACGAGGTTGACCGCTTCGGTGGTGCCGCGGGTGAAGGCGATCTCCTCCGGGCGCTCCGCATTGAGCAGGGTGGCCAGCTCCGCGCGCGCGTTCTCGTAGGCCGCCGTCGCCCGCTCGCTCAGCAGGTGGATCCCGCGGTGGACGTTCGCATATTCACTTTCCAGAAAACGGCTCATCCGGCGGATGACGCGCTCCGGCTTTTGCGAACTCGCCGCGTTGTCGAGATAGACCAGCGGATGCCCGTTGACGGACTCCTTCAAAAACGGAAACTGCTCCCGGATTTCGGATGTATTTAAAGCCATGTGCGGGGGGAATATACCCTGAACAGGGCGCCGCGCCAGCCGGCTGTGAGGAAAATTGCGATGTGATTCCCATCATAGACGCAAGTCCACTGAACGCATTCGAGGGAAAGCGGGCCGGCAAATCCTGTTGGCGACTTCAAAGATATTGTCTGTTGGTGTTGACCGATTGGCGGAGCGGATGAATAACAATCGTTTCCGATATGAGTCTTAAAACCGAGTTGGAGGGGTTCTGCCGCCATCCACAGGGGTATTTTTACGTTCAGGACTCGCAGGGCAACTATCTCTCGCCCGCCCGGCTTCTTCTGTCGCTTTCCCCGCAGATCATGAATTCCAGATATGGATTCCGCGCGTCCGGCACGCAGAAGGAATACTGGATCTACAAGCAGGGGGCCTACGGAACGCAGGAGGAATTTATTTTCCGGACTTATGTTCCGGAGGGACGTCTGGGCTGGGCCACGGATTTTGAAGAGTTGCCCAAATCGCAAACCCACTACTACGGGGAACGGAACCGGGGTGGCCTCCTCGTTTCGCTCTGTGGCAAACACACGCGCCCGGACGATGACACCGCGCTCTTCATCCTCAATCCGCCCCCGGACAAGGTTTGCAAGCACTGCCAGAAAAAGTTGAGTTCCCTCGCCCCTTCGGTTTCGTCAGAGTAGCGGAGCGCGTTTCCTTGGAGAATCCTGTTTCCCGTCGGCCGGATTCTCCGTAACTTTGTTGCAATGTCAGATGCCATCCACCAACTGCGCCGCGATTACGATCGCGATCCGCTCACGGAATCCGAGCTCGATCCGGATCCGGTCAAACAATTCCGCGCCTGGTTCGAGGAGGCACGGGAGTCGGGGATTCCCGAACCGAATGCCATGACGCTCGGTACGGCTGAAAAGTCCGGGAAGGTATCCTGTCGCACGGTTCTTCTAAAAGCCTACGACGACCGGGGTTTTGTCTTTTTTACGAACTACGGAAGCCGGAAGGCCCGGCAGATTGAGGAAAACCCGCAGGCTTCGCTTTTGTTTCCGTGGGTTGCGCTCGCCCGGCAGGTCGAGATCGCGGGCCCGGTCGAAAAAATCTCCGTCGCCGAGTCGTTGGCGTATTTTATGAGCCGTCCGTTCGGCAGCCGGCTTGGCGCATGGGTTTCCGACCAGAGCGAGGTGATCCCCTCGCGGCAGATCCTTCTCGCGAAATTCGAGGATCTGAAGCGCAAGTTTGCGAACGGGGAAATTCCAAAACCGGAGGGCTGGGGTGGATTCCGGATCGTTCCGGAAACGTTCGAATTCTGGCAGGGCGGGCACGACCGGCTCCACGACCGGTTCTTTTATTCCAAGGGCGAGGAAGGCTGGAAAATATCCCGGCTGGCACCCTGAAGCAGGGCAAGGGCCTCGCCGGCTAGAAATAGGGACCCGGTGATGAGGGCTCTCCCGCTTCCCACCGCTTCAAGAGCCTCTGGCAGGGAGGAGAAAACTTTTGATGGAACTTCTGTCAGAGCAGGGAAGGTCTGCGGGTCGGTGCTGCGCGGGCTGGCGACCGGAACGAAGTAGAATGCCGTTGCGAGCGCGCCGAGCCTCTTCAGCATTTCTGCGTAGTCCTTGTCATCGAGCGCGCCGAAGATGACGGTCGCTTTCTCGCTGCCGAATTGCTCGCCCCAGGTCCGGACAAGAGTTTCTGTCGCGTGGGGATTGTGTGCGCCGTCCACGACGATTTTTTCCGTGACACGCTGGAACCGGGCCGGCCAGACGACGTTCTGGAGACCGTCCTCGACCGCCTGCGCTCGGATCAGGAACGGGGAAGCTTGAATGGCTGAGACCGCCACGGATGCGTTCCATTTTTGGTGGGTGCCCGCAAGGCCGACCTCCCCTTCATAGGGCTGAGCCACAAAGGTCAGAGGGCTCGCGGCTTCGGATGCTTTTTCCCGCAGCACGTCTGCCGCTTCCGGGGATTGTGGGGCTGAAACCACCGGGATCCCGGGCTTGATGATCCCGGCCTTTTCCCCGGCGATTTCCGCGATCGTGTTTCCCAGCCACTGCGAGTGGTCCATCGCGATCGGTGTGATGACGGAGACGATCGGAGTGACGGCGTTGGTCGCATCGAGGCGCCCGCCCATGCCGGTCTCCAGAATCACCACGTCGCATCGTTTTTCCGCAAAGTAGCCGAGGGCAAGCGCCGTGGTGAGTTCGAAGTATGTCGGCGAATGGTCCCAGTCCTTGCAGAAGTTGTGAAGGTTTGTCAGCGCTTCCGACGCAGCCTCATGGGAGATCATTGCTCCATCCACACGGATCCGTTCGCGGAAGTCGGAGAGGTGCGGTGACGTGTAGAGACCGGAGCGGAGGCCTGCAGTGCGGAAGATGGAATCCATCATCGCGCAGACCGAGCCCTTGCCGTTGGTTCCGGCGACATGGATGATCTGAAGCTGCTGCTCAGGGTTGCCGAGATGCGTGAGGAGCCGCCGGGTGTTTTCGAGGCCGAGTTTGATGCCGAAGAACTGCGTGCTGTTGAGCCACGTCAGCGATTCGTCGAACGTCACTTCTTCGAGAAGTAGCCGAGCATGTCGCCCAGCGTGGTGCGCAGCTTCGAGCGGTGGACGATGATGTCGATGAGCCCCCGTTTTTCCAAAAACTCGGCGGTTTGAAAATCCGCCGGGAGCGTCTGATGCGTGGTCTCACGGATAACGCGGGGCCCGGCGAACCCGATCATGCTGCCGGGTTCGGCGATGATGATGTCACCCAGCGACGCATAGCTCGCCATGACGCCGGCTGTTGTCGGGTTGGTGAGCACCGAGATATAGGCGAGGTTCGCCTGGGCATGGAGCGCGAGCGCGCCGCTCGTCTTCGCCATCTGCATGAGGCTGAGCATGCCCTCATACATCCGGGCGCCGCCCGAGGCACAGACCAGGACGACCGGCATTTTGCGCTTGGTGGATAGCTCGATGATGCGTGTGACCTTTTCCCCCACGACCGACCCCATCGTCGCAGCGAGGAAGTTGAAATCCATGACCCCGATCCCGAGCGGGTGCCCGTTGATCGTCGCGGTGCCCGTCAGGATGGCATCCACGAGCCCGGTCTTTTCCTTGTAACTCTTGAGGCGGTCGGCATAGGTGGCGACGCCCTTGAACTCCAACGAGTCCACGGAAGTTAGTGTGGCGTCGATTTCCTGAAAACTATCCGGGTCCACAAGGCTGGCGATGCGTTCGCGCGAACCGAGAGTGAAGTGGTGTCCGCACTTTTGGCAGACGTGGAGATTTTCCTCGAGGGCGAGGTTGTGGATGACTTCGCCGCAGGACGGGCATTTCGTCCAGAGCCCTTCGGGCATCTCGCGTGTCTTGGCCGCGCGGGGCCGGAGGATGGGTTTTTTGAAAATGGCCATAGTGGTTTCTTTCTATCCGCGCGCCGCGGTGAGGGCGCGCACGGAGCTCGCGCCGGCTTCCAGAAGAGCCGCCGCGCAGGCATCCAGGGTTGATCCCGTGGTCAGCACATCGTCCACCAGCAGGAGGTTCATATTCGTCACGTCCGCATTCTTGCGCAGAATGAATGCATCCCGCAAGTTTTGCCTTCGGTGTTTCCTGTCGAGCTTCGTTTGGGTCGTGGTGTAGCGGCTTCTCGCCAGGGCCGGAAAAACCCGGATTTTGGCGAGCCGGGCGAGTTCTTCCGCGAGGAGTTCGGACTGGTTGAATTCCCGTTCACGGAGCCTCCGCGGGTGGAGCGGGACCGGCACGAGGGCATCTGCGGACCACGATGCCAGCCTCGGATCCGAAAGTCCTTCATGCATCCAGAAGGCCAGCGTCCTTCCGAGCCACAACTCCCTTCCGTATTTGAGCCGGTGGATCAGCTCCCGGACGACCCCGCGGCTGCGGACCACCGCCACGGCGCATTCGAAGGAAAATTCCTCGCCGAGGCAGTTCGGGCAGGTGAATGCCGGGGTCATGCCGTCGTAGGGTTGCGAGCAGGCATCGCAACGTGGTGGTCGGATGCGCTCGATTCCTCCCTCGCACGTCCGGCACAGGTGGTCCTTTTCAGGCACGGAGCATCCACATCCCGCGCAATGGGAGGGAAAGAACAGCGAGCCCAGTGGCTCAAGAACTGCGGAGAGAACCCCTGACATGGCGGAGGTAAAGGGCGGTGAGGGCGCCGGAGAGGAGTATGATTGCTGCCGGAACAAGGCCGGTCGGCACCGCGCCGCTCACCACGTTCGGCCCGATCCATGGCAGCAGCGCCCCCTCTGGCTTGACTTGAAATTTCGCGATCATTTGGAGTCCTTGCTGCCCGGCAATCCATCCGGCATGGATGCCGATTGGCAGGAATAGCGACCGCGTGCGGAGCGCAGCAAACGCGAGGATCAGCCCCGCGAGCAGGAGTGACAAAATTCCCCAGCCGAGTATTGGCCAAGCGGGCGCGCTTGAGAACGCCTGCGGGAGTTGGGCAAATCCGCTGAACCAGTCGACCGGAATCGCAACCTCCGGCCGGGCGACCCGCATGAAGTGGACGATGGCAAACACAGCCGACGAGACGAGCGCCGAAGGCAGGGGTCTCATCGCCCGAAGGCACAGCCCGAGCAGCACGCCTCGGAAAAGAAATTCCTCCAGCACCGCGACCACCGGGGCCGTGGCGAGGATCCGCAGGACCCCGGAGAACGCGATTTCCTTTTTCAGCCGGTAGATTTCAAAAGACACGCATCCTGCTGCGAGCAGGAGGACCGGAACAAGGGCAACAGCGAGTCCGGCTCCTAGGTCGCGCCAGCGTAGGGGATTCGCCTCGATGCCAAGTTCTCCAAGCCCGCGGATTCCGATCCACCGGAACGCCGGCCAGAGCATCACGATTGCGGCAATTTGCAGGCTGCGACTGAAATACCGGTGAAACGGAAAACCCTTCAAAAAAGGCAGGACGCCGTTCTCCGCCAGCGCGCTCCCGGCCCAATACAGGGGAGGGGACAGCAGGCAGGCGATCAGGATCACCGCGGAACAATATGCCAGCAGCCGCAGGATGACGGGATTCGATTTCACAAGCAGAAACATATGAGCGAAAATCGCACGGGATGCGAGACGTTTGGCTCGGTCCCCGCTTTCAATGCCCGAGCTGGCAGCTCATTTGTAGAGGCCTGTTTTTACTCGCTTTCGCTGACGACTGGGGTGGACCCCGTTTTCAAACCAGCAGAAGCTAAAATAAGCTATGGCATGCGGGTGTGATTTGTACTCTACGTGTTGGTTGTGGAGGTATCAACCTCCGATTGGAATGGCTCTCCGATTTTT
>Ga0247840_10009860_pt1 | contig 12134 bp, 8 predicted proteins | sample LaCruzMarch2015__FD_192404 | JGI IMG/M metagenome (GOLD analysis project Ga0247840, IMG submission 192404) | Freshwater microbial communities from meromictic Lake La Cruz, Castile-La Mancha, Spain - LaCruzMarch2015_17m | ecosystem: Environmental > Aquatic > Freshwater > Lake | place: Spain...
CGGGCGATCTCCTCGCGGGTGACGATGGTCACGCTGGCCGGGATGTCGCGGACCTCCTCCTCACGCTTGCCGGCGGAGCGGATCTTGACCGCCAGCAGGTCCTCGAAGGGCAGGTCGAGCAGGCCAGTGTCGCCCGCCTGGGCTGCCGGTGCCGCCGGTGCCACGGGCGCGGCGGCGAGGCAGCCCACGGCGAGCAGGCCCCAGAGCCGCCCGCAGGGTCCCCGCGGCCGGGGAGGCTTGCGGGTGCTGTGGCGGATGGGCGGCAAAGTGGGCATTGCGACGGTTGGGCGCGACCGACGGGGACCTTAGGAATCGGTGCTTTATAGCACACTCCGGCCGCGGCCTTGATGCGGCCGGCAGTGCCGGCCGCGGGTCCGCGGGCGGGTGGGACCTCTGGGCCTTCAGGGGTGGAGTTCGATGTCTCGGGGTGAGTCCGGCACCAGAAGGATGCCGGTCAGGCGCCGGACATTGGTCGGCGCATCGAAGGTCAGGAGCCGGCCCCGCACCAGGACCGGGGTCGGCCGGCGGGCCCTGGCGTCCGCGGCCAGTTGCCGCAGCAGCGCGTCCCGCCCCGGGCCGTTCGGGACCTGCACCTGAAAGGAGTGCCCCACCGGGTCGTCCGCCCGGGACTTGAGGTCGAACCGCCAGGTCCCCGGGGCGGGCCCCTCGCCGCTCCAAGAGTCCCCCAGGATCGCCCGCGCACCGCCATCCCCGTACAGGTTCCCATGATCGACGAAGCCCCGGACCTCGAGCGTCCGGCCGACCATGGCGCGGAGACCGTCCGGGTCCCGGGCAAAGCCGCCGCGACTGAACTCCGCGGCGGCCTGGCCGCGCCCCCCGCCGTCACACCCGGCACACCCGGCGAGTCCGAGCGCGACGGCGAGGACCACGACGGCGGGGCCCCGGCCCCGCGGGTCCCGGCGTCCCATCAGAGCGTCCGGCGGTTCATGGTCGGGGGTTCCTCAAGGGTCCTTGCCGCTCGGGCTAGCGGCGGCGGTTACGGCCATCAGGGCGATGAACCCGAGACAGGCAACGAACCCCTGTTCGGCTGAGCCTGCAGGATTGTGCGCGATCGAGCGCCGTAGGATGGGTAGAGCGAAGCGAAACCCATCATCACCGCGATTACGCCAACGCCAACGATAGTATCCGTTGTCCAACCTATTTCTGACTGGTTACCAAGTGCTCGACCTCGAAGCCCACCAGGGCCCGCTGCTTGCGGCTGAACTCCACGCCGATCAGATGCACCGTCAGGCCCTGGGCCAGATAGGGCGCCGCATAGCCGCGGTCCTTGATCTGCTGCAAGGCCCGGCCCTCGGGGGCGAGTTCCACCACCTTGAACTCGAACAGATAGACCTGGCCGTTGAAGCGCAGGGCCAGGTCCAGGCGCCCGGCATTGCTCGCCGCCTCCGGGGTCAGGTCAAGCCCCAGGCTCGCGAAGTAGGCGTAGAAGACGCTGGCGTAATAGCCCTCGTAGCGGGCGATGGGATTCTTGCGAAACCAATCGCCCGGGATGCTCGCGAAGAACGCGGTGAACAGGTGTTCGAGCCCGGCGAAGTCATTGGCCAACAGGAGTTCATAGAGCCGCGCCGTGCGCTCGGTGAGGCCCGTATCGGGTGCGGTCAGGGCCAGCAACAAGGCCCCGGTGAGGCTCGCGCGCACCTCCAGGTTCGGATAACGCAGCCGGTACTCCACCAGGGCGCCCATCTGGCGCACCGCGTCGATCGTCAAATAGCCACTCTGAAACAGCAGGGCCTCGGTGCCGATGTGCTCCACGTCGAAGGCCGCGAGCAACTGCTCGCTGGCCACCAGACGCTCCAGATTGGGCAGGAAGGTCTGGCGTTCGGTGAGCAGATCGACCAGAAAGGTCGGTGTGGCGGTTTCGAACCACCAGGGGCGGAACTGCCGCCTGTCGAACAGCAGCAACAGGTCGAAGGGGTTATAGACGGCCTCCCCGGTCCAGTTGTAGCCGTTGTACCAGGCGCGCACCTGTTCGCGGTCCAGACCGTCCAGTTCCGGCGCGAAGACCTGATCCAGATCGGCCTCGGTGTAGCCGCAGATGGCCGAGTAGGCGGGGTCCACGGTGATGTCGTTGAGGTTGTTGAGCCCCGAGAACAGGCTTCCCAAACTGGCCTTGCTGACCCCGGTCAGGAACACAAAGCGCACATGCGCATCGGCGCCCTTGATGACCGAGTAGAGGTTGCGCAGGCCGTCGCGGAGCGACCGGGCCAGCGCCGGGTGGGCCAGATTGTCGAGCATCGGCTTGTCGTACTCGTCTACCAGCACCACGACCCGGGCGCCGTAATGGGCCTCGGCGGCCCGCAACAGACTATGAAAGCGACCGCTGATGCTCTGGTGCTCACCGGCCACGCCCAGGCGCCGTTCGTTGTCGGTGAGCAGTTCATGGATCTTTTCATCGAGGGCGGCACGGTCCTCGAGCACGCCGTCGGCGAAGCTCAGGCGCACCACCGGGTACCGCTGCCCGAAGTCCCAGTGCCGCTGCGCGTAGAGCCCCTGAAACAGCGCCGCGTTGCCGCTGAACAACTCCGCCAGCGTATCGACGAACAGCGACTTGCCGAAGCGCCGCGGGCGCGACAGGAAGTAGTGGGTGCCGCTGTCGATGAGCCTCAATGCGAATGGGGTCTTATCGACATAGTAGCAGTTGGTCTCGCGCAGCTTGGCGAGGGTCTGGATGCCGATCGGCAGGCGTTGACGGGACATGGCGGGGGAGGACCTCGAACGCGGGTGCATATCCGCTAGTGTAGCCGCCGGCAGCCGTGCCGCGGCGGTGAGTTGGCCGGGGCGGGACGCCCCGACTCCTAACCGAACCGGCAGCCCCGGTCTCTGCCGTCAGGGTTGGCCTTAAGGATTCTCCTTACAGAGAAGTCCGACTACCTGACTGGTAGAACTTCCTATAGCCTACCGATCCGCTAGGGGAGTACCCGAAGGGTCGCCGGTGTGCGATCACCGAGCGGTCGGCGCGGTCAATCGGGTCCGCCATGGCCGCGCGCCCTGTACGCGCGCCGGTACGCCCCCGCGTCAACGCTCGCTACTCCAACCGCTTGGCCCTGACGATCCGGAGACACCGCCTCGATGAGACCGCAACCCACAGCACTGACCGTGCTCAGTCCGGCCCTGCTCGCCGCGGCCCTGTTGCCGCTCCCGGGCCTGGCCGCACCGCTGACCAACGGCGACTTCGCGACCGGCACCTTTGCCGGCTGGACCACCGACACCGACGGCGCCGGTGCGCCGACCTCGCTGAGCCCGGACTTCCAGATCCTCGGCTCACCCGGGAGCTATGCCGCCCGCCTGGAGGCCGACTATTACTCGACCCCCGGCAACACCGGCAGCACCCCCCTGGACCAGGTGCAGTTTGCCAACACCCTGCTCCAGGGGCTCGACCTGACCACCATCCCCGGACACCCCTTCACGCTGAGCTTCGACTGGGCCTTCGGCGGCCAGGAGACCGGCGCCCCGGACGAGAACGTCCAGATCGGGCTCTGGGACGGGACCAACTTCCATGCCGCCGACGGCAGCCTGGGCTTCCTGCTGACCCAGACCGCCTACGGCTCGGGTTCCTTCTCGGTCACCCTGGATTCCTCGTTCAACAACCAGCCGGGCTGGGAGCTCGCCTTCCAACTCAACTCCGGCAACAACGCCTACGGCTCCTTCCTGCAGCTCAGCAACGTCGAGGCCGTACCCGAGCCCGGCCTGATCGTCCCGCTGGGGCTCGCCGTACTCGCCGGGGTCCGCCGCCTGACCCGCCCGCGTCCGCGCACCTGATCGACGACCACGAGGAATCCAACCCATGCGACTCCCCATCCTCCGCCACTGGCTGGCCGCGGCCCTCGTCGCCGTCGTCGGCCTGTTGCAACTGCCATCCACCGCCCGGGCCGACTGGGCCGATGCCAGCGGGTTTCTGAGCGTCAGCGCCACCCCGCGCGCCTTCGACCGCGCCACCGGGCAGATCGTCAGTTACGTCACCGTCACCAACACCGCGCCGGGTGCCGTCACCGGGCCGCTGCGTCTCGTCATCCCGACCAGTAACTTCACCGTGGCCGATCCCGCCGGCACCACCGCCGCCCCCGAGTCCAGGCCCTACGTGAACCTGCCCAACGGGCTGGCCCAGGGTGCGTCGGCGAAGGTGCGGGTGAGCTTCGCGCAACAGCGCGGCGCACTGACCTTTACCACCCGGCCCGAGCGCTACAGCCCCCCGACCGTCACCGCCGGCCTGCCGGGCACCGTCCCCGAAGGCACGCCGGTCACCGGCACCGCCCTAGTGAGCGGCGCCCAGGGTCCGCTGAGCTATCTCTGGACCCAGACCAGCGGCCCCGCCGTGGTCCTGACCGGCGACACCAGCGCGTCCCTGACCTTCACTGCGCCGACCACCGGCGGCACCCCGGCGACCTTGGGCTTCAGCCTCGCCGTCACCGACGGCGTCGGCAAGACCACCACCGCGACCGCCAGCGTCAGCGTGCAGCCGAACGACATCTTCGTCGATGCCGGGACTGACCGTCAGGTCTACGCCGGCCAGGCCGTCTCGCTGCACGGCACCGGCAGCGGCCCCGGCACCAGTGACATCTTCACCTGGTCCCAGGACTCCGGCACCCCGGTCACCCTGGTCAACGCCGGCACCGCCAACGCGCAATTCGTCGCCCCCGCCGTCACCGTGCCCACCAATCTGGTGCTCGAGCTCACCTACACCGACGGACTGACGACCGGTACCGACCAGGTCACCATCGCGGTCCTGCCGCAGCCGACCCAGAGTAGCGCCAATGCCCCGCTGATCGTCGCCGGCTCCACCCAGCAGCAACCGCTGGTGCTGGTCGCCCAGCCCGGCGCCCAGGTGTCCGGCGGTACCACCGAGACCCTCACCGCGGTCGCGAGCGGCGGCGACGGGCATTACGTTTGGGACTGGAAGAAGCCGGTCTCCTCCTCCTCCGATCCGGCCTGCCAGACCTCGGAAGGAGCGGACAACGGGCCGCAATACCAGGTCACCCTGCCCGCCTCCTGCCCGGAGTCGAACGTAACCTTCAAGGTCGGCGTCATCGTCAAGGACAAGAACGGCAGCGCCGGATTCAACCAGGCCGAGGGCGTGACCGATCTGTGGCTCAGCCACAGCGCCCCGCCGTTGACCATCCAGGCCCCGGCCGCCGCCGTGAGCGAAGGCCCCAAGCCCGCGACCGTCGCCGCCACCGCCAGCGGCGGCATCGGCCCCTACACCTACAGTTGGGTGCAGACCGGTCCGGAGGTCTCGCCCGGCGTCCTCGATCCCGCCTACGCGGTGACCCTGATCGACGCCACGACCACCACCCCGAGCTTCGTGCCCCCGCCGGTGAACCAGGACACCACGCTCACCTTTGAGGTCACCATCACCGACAGCACCAGCCCGACGCCATTGACTGCCACCCGGGAAATGAACGTCGTGGTGCGCAACGGCTTCGCGCTGACCCCAACCCTGCCCTTCAGCCTGCAGGTCCCGCCCGCCGTCAGCGTCGTCGCCGGCACCCCGGTCAAGCTCGGCGCCGTCGCCAGCGGCGGCACCCCCGGCTACACTTGGAGCTGGGCCTGCACCGGCGGCACCCCCGCTCCGACCCTGACCGGCGAGACCACCAGCACCCTGACCCTGACCGGCAACGGGGCCCCGCAGACCCTTGCCTGCACCGTGCAGGCCACCGACAGCGCCGGCACCCCGGCCACCAAGCAGGGCAGCGTGCAGGTCAACGTGCTCGCCGCGCCGGCCCTCCTGCCGCTCGCGGTGCCCGCGATCCCGCGCATCTATGTCGATGAGGGCACCACCGGCGTGACCGTCACCGCGGCCGCCACCGGCGGCACCGGGACCTACAGCTACAGTTGGGCCTTCGTCCCCAGCGGCGGCGTGACCAGCCTGACGCTCACCGGCGCCCTCACCAACGCGGTCCGGCTCGACGCACCCCTGGTCGATGCCCAGAGCGCCCTGAACCTGCAGGTGACGGTCACCGACGGGACCAGCAGCGTCACCCGCGACGCCTGGGTGGTGGTCAACGACATCACCCCGCCGCTGGAGATCGCCTTGACCGGCGGGCCGCTCACCGTCACCGCAGGGCAGACCGTGCATCTGGGCAGCGGAGTGACCCCGCGCGGCGGTGTCGGAACCTACACCTATAGCTGGTCCCAGACCGCGCCCGCGACGCCCGCGGTGACCATCACCGGCGGCACCACCGGCAACCCGTCCATCGTCGCGCCGACGGTGACCGCGTCCACGCCCTTTACCTTCGCCATGACCATCACCGACAGCGTCGGCCACAGTCAGACGGTCACCGAGACCGTGACCGTCAATCCGGCGGTGCCGGACTTGGCGGTTGTCGCCCGACTCCAGGGGATGGGGTCAGCGGGCACTGAGCTGTTCTTCAACCCGGGGCAGGCCGGGTCGATCACCACCTCGCTGACCGCACCTGGCGCGGCGCCCTACACCTACAAGTGGACACAAACCGCGGGGCCGTCCCTCGGCAACCTCGGCACCGGCGCGACCGCGAGCTTCACCGTGCCGGATGCGACCAGCACGGTGGGTGTCACGGTGCAGGTGAGCGTGACCGACAGCGGGGGCAAGGTCGCGTCCAGCAGCGTGGACTTCAACATTCACGGGTTTCGCCCGGGCTCGCCGTGCGTCGTCTGCGGCGATCTCAACAATCAGGTCGCCTGCAACGACATGGAGTTGGTCATCGCGGATTTGACCCAGTGTCCCGACGCCACGCCGTACTGTATGAACGACATCGTCCAGAACGCCAGCTTGGATCCGGCCGTGGCCCAGTACAAGCGCTGCGTCGACGAGGTGGAGTGCGACAGTCTGTGGTACCAGGCGACCTCCGACGAGCCGTTGTGCCTGAATTTCGACCCGGCGAACGGTGAGGATACCTTGATCTGTCACCTCTGCTGCTGGGGCGACGCCTGCAACGTCGACACGGTCCCGCCGTATGACACGCTGTACCGACCCTGACCGGCGCCGCCCCGGACCCCGGAGCGGGTCCGGGGCGGTCCTGAATCGACTCCAACCGCCCCGGGCCGCGGCAGCCGCCGCGCCCCGGGGCATCCCGCAACCGACCCCCAACCCACTGCAACCGCCGAGGTCACGAAGATGCCAACCAAAGACGAATACGCCGCCCGCCTCCAGGCCCAGCTCGACGAATGGCAGGGCGACCTTGAGGTCCTGCGCGCCAAGGCCGCCGTCGCCTCCGCCGACGTCAAGGCCAAGGTCGATCTCCAGATCGCCGAGCTCAAGGCCCAATGGGACGAGGGCGCCGCCCGCCGCCAGGAGATCCTGGACGCCGCCGACGACCGCTGGGACGCACTCAAGGACGACGCCGACGCCAAATGGGAAGACCTAAAGACCGGCGTCGCCCATTCCATGGACCGAATCAAATCCCTATTCACCTGACCTACCCCCTGGGACACCGTACCGCCGTAGGATGGGCAAAGGCGCCCGCGACGACGCGGCGTTCCGGCGCCAAGGCCGGCGCGCCGTGCCCATCGCCCCAGCGCGTGGGAGGATGGGCACGCTGCGCTTTGCCCATCCTACGACTACACCATCCGCGTCTACCTGATGGGCAACGCCAAGGACAGCGGGCACACCGCGCACTTCACCCTGTCGGTCGCCATCATGTAATCCGCGCGGCGCTCGCGACAAGGCCCCGCGTTTCGCGTTCTTTGTTCTTCGTAGGATGGGTAGAGCGAAGCGAAACCCATCCTCACATCCACAAGGCCGTAGGATGGGTAGAGCGCAGCGAAACCCATCTGTGGTGGGTAGAGCGCAGCGAAACCCATCCAACCAAACCGTACCCGAGAAAACCGACATGACCCCATACCGCATCGCACCGTTCGCCGCCGCCGCACTCGCACTCGCCCTCGGCCTCGCACCCGCCGCCCAGGCCGCCAAACACGGCAGCAGCGAGGTCAGCGGGAACGCCAAGACCGCCTGCTTGAGCGCGGTGAACGCCAATTACGGCGGCAAGGTGAAATCCGTGAAGGTGACACACAGCGACTTTTCCCAGGCCAACTCGACGGTCATGGTGAGCGCCATCGGCGTGCGCGGCGGCGCCACGACCGAGCATTGGAAATGCCTGGTCTCCAACGATGGCACTGTCCAGGAACTCAGCGTCGTCACCCATTGACCGCCCGTGGCGCTGGTGCCCAAGCGCTGAGATTGTGAAAGCGCCGATGATGGGTTTCGCTGCGCTCTACCCATCCTACGGGCTGGACCGGCCCGGTGCCCGGGTATGAGCACCGTCGCCCGCGGGCCGCAAAACCTATCGGCCGCGCGAATTGACCTAAGACCCCAACCACCATGAGCCTCCAACCATGAAGCAACTCATCGCAACCGCAACCGCCGCCGCCCTGTCCCTGCTGGCCGGTTGCGTCGAATCCACCGGCGACACCCGCCCCGGCGGCGGGGCCGCGACCAGCACGCCGAGCCGCGCTGAACAGGCCTGCCTGCGCGACGTGACCCGCACCACCAACAACGCCAACGTCACGCTGCTGTCCTCCAGCTATTCGGAGGCGGGCACCCAGGTCGTCATCGGCGTCGGCCCGCAGAAGGCCCGCTGGCGCTGCATCGGCTATAAAGACGGCAGCACCGCCGACATCATGTCGCTGACCGACGAAGGGCGCCTCTGAGAGACATCGATCGCCATGGGCGTGGGTTTTCCCGCCCGCGCCGGCGCGGCGTGCCTTTCGTTGTCGTTGTCGTAATCGGAGAATCCGATAACGATTACGATTACGACAACGACAACGAGAACCGAAGATCCTTGCAAGCCTCATGGCTTGGAGACCAACCCCCCCACCGGAGACCCCTATGGACCTCATCAGCCTCGCGATCTTTCTTGCCATCGGCGCCGTGGCCGGCTGGCTGGCCGGCGTGATTCTCAAGGGCGGCGGCTTCGGCCTGCTGGTGAATATCGTCATCGGCATCCTCGGTGCCGTCGTCGGCGGTTTCGCCTTCGGCCTGCTCGGCATCAGCGCCGGCGGCATCCTCGGGTCGATCATCACCGCCACCGTCGGCGCGGTGCTGCTGCTCGTCATCGTCGGACTCATCAAGAAGGCCGCATGACGCGACCTGCGACAGCATGATCGACACAACACCAGAACAGCCGGACTCTGTCTGGGGGACGGCGCGGCGCTGGCGGGGCTCTTGGTGGCTGGACGGCGCGGCGCCGGCGGTGCGGCCGTCCACCTCGTGTTCCTGATGGACTGAGCCGTGCGTCGCGAGTCACGAACCGGAGCGGGGGCGTCCCGCCCCCCCGCGCCCGCGACGCCTAACCACCATGGCGCCCGCGCCGCCCCGCCTGCGTAGTCAGGGCTTCCAGCCCTGATTGGGTCAGGCCAGGATGGCCTGACTACGCACTTTCACGGTAAGGATGCGGGGACCGCCCGGCGCCACACCCCTGACCCAAGACCCCATGAACCCCATGAACCCCATGAACCCCGCCCTCGTTCCCGCCCGCGATGCGCGCCCACGCCGGGCAGACCGGGCGCCATGGCCCGCCCGGGCGCTGGTCGGCGCCCTGCTGCTGGGCGCCGGCGCTCTTGCGGCCGGCGATCCGGACGCGGCGACCCGGGCGGCCCTGGCCCTGGCCCACCAGGAGCGGGCCCGGGCGGTGCTGGCGGCGGCGCGGGAGACCGGCGATGTGCAGGGCTTCCAGGGGGCCCTGTTGCAGGCCCTGGCGGCGCTGACCTTGAGTCCCGACGCCACGACCGGCATCGCAACCGGAATCGCAGCGCAATCCGGCGACGCGGCCTTCGCCCTGCGTTGGCGCTCGCCCGCCGCGTGGTTCGGGGCGCCGGTCACGGGCGTCCTCTGGGTCCCCGGCGGGCGCTGGCTCGCCACCGCCAGCGGCGGCGTCCTGCGGCTGTGGGACGGGCGCAGCGGGGCCGGGCCGGGTGTACCCCTGGCGCGTCTGGACCTGGGCGGTGCGCAGGTGCGCGCGCTGGCCGGCAGCCGCGACGGGCGACTGCTCGCCGCGGGCGGCGAGGACGGCCGGATTCGGCTCTGGACCCTGGCCGGGCCCGCGGCCGAGCACCCCGATCCGCGCCCCTGGGGCGCCGACCGGACCCTGGAGGCGGGGGTGCGCTCGCTCGCCTTTCGCCCGGACGGGGGCCTGCTGGCCGCGGGGCGGGCGGATGGTGCCGTCGAACTGCTCGGCCTGACCCCCCAGGGCGGCACCCTCGAGCCCCGGGGCCGGCTGACCGACGGCCGCGGGCGCGTCGGCACCCTGGCCTTCACCCCGGACGGGCGGCTGCTCGCGAGCGGCAGCGACGACCGCGCCCTGCGTCTCTGGGACCTCTCCGGGGAGCCAGCGGCGGAGCCGCTCAAGGGCCGTCTGGTCCAGGGCGGCGGCAGTGTCTGGGCGGTGGCGACGACGCCGGACGGGGCCTTGCTGGCGAGCGGTGCCGACGACGGCCGGGTGCGCCTGCTGGAACTGGCGACGGGCAAGGAGCGCCCCCCGCTGGGCGCGGCGCAGGAGCGGGGGCGGGACGCCGGCGGGTCGCGGGTGCTGGCCCTGGCGGTCAACGCCGACGGCACCCTGCTCGCCGCCGGCGGCGAGGATGGGCGCATCCGCCTCTGGGACCCCCGGGCCACGACCCCGGACGCCGCCCCGCTGGCGACCCTGGAGAACCCCGGCGGGCGGGTGCTTGATCTCGCCTTCGGCGCGGATGGGCGGCTGGCGGCCGGGAGCCTCTTCGGCAGCGTACAGCTGTGGGACCTCAGCGGCGGCCCCGCCGCGGCGCGCCTGCTGAGCGCGCCGGTGGGTCACACCGAGCGCGTGTCGGCGGTGGCCCTGAACCCGGACGGCACCCGGCTCGCCAGCGGCTCGGCCGACGGCAGTGTGTACCTCTGGGATCTCGCCTCCGGCACCGAGCGGGCGCGTCTGGAGGCGGGCGGGGCGGTCGCGGCCCTGGCCTTCGACGGGGACGGCGGCCGACTGGCGGGCGGCACGGCCCGGGGTACGTTGCGCCTGTGGGACCTCGCCGAGGGCCGCCCCCGGGCGCGGGAGCTCGCGGCCGCGGGCGGCCGACTGGCCGGCCTTGCCTTCACCGCCGACGGCGGGCTGGTCAGTGTCGCGGAGGATGGCGCGGTGCGGCTGTGGGACCCGGCCACCGGTGAGGTCCGGGCGCAGCCCGGCGGCGGGGCCGGTGGCGGACCCGGCTCCCGGCTCGCCGTCGCCCCCGACGGCCGCCGTCTGGCCTGGGCGAACGACGCCCGGGTGCAGGTTTTCACCCTGCCCGAGGGGCGCCGGCTGGCGGATCTGGCGGTACCCGAAGAACACGCCTTTGCACTCGCCTTTGCCCCCGACGGGGCGCGTCTGGCGGTGGGCACCGATGAGGGGGCCCTGTGGCTGTGGGACCTGGGCGCTAGGGTTGCCGACGCAACCCGCAGCGAGCCGCTGCGGGTGCGGGCGGCGGCGGGGCGCATCTTCTCGATCGGCTTCGCACCCGACGGCACCCGCGTCGCGACCGGCGCTGCCGACGGCGTGCGTCTCTGGGCCCTGGAGGGCGCCGCCGGGGTGGCCCCGCGCCTGGTGGCGCGCCTGGCCGGCGACGCGGGCCGGGTCTATGCCCTGGCCTTCGACCGCGGCGGCACCCGGCTCGCCACCGGCTCGGAGGACGGGAGCGCGGCCCTGTGGGACCTGCCGGGCGCCGGCGCCCCCAGCCACTTGCACGGGCATCGGGGTCGGGTCTGGTCGGTCGCCTTCGATCCGGCCACCGGGACCCTGGCCAGCGGCGGGGCCGATGGGAGCCTGCGCCTGTGGGACCCGGCCAGCGGGGTCGAGCAGGCCCGGCTCGGCGCCGCGGACACGCGCACCAGCCCGGTCGTCTATGTCCCCGACGGCAGCCCCGGCCGCCGCCTGCTGGCCGCGGGCAGCGCGGACGGCAGCCTGCGTCTGTGGGACCCGGCCAGCGGGGTCGAGCAGGCCCGGCTGGGCGGCGGGGCCGGGCTCTTGCCGGGCCTGAGGGTCGGCGCGGGGTCGGGTGCGTCGTCCGGTCGCACCGGGCTCTGGGCACTGGCCGTGCGCGGCGACGGGCAGCGTCTGGCGAGTGGCGGCGAAGACGGTCGCCTGATCCTGTGGGACCTGAGCCGCGGTGCCGGGCAGGCGGGCGCGCTG
>Ga0247840_10009870_pt1 | contig 12122 bp, 10 predicted proteins | sample LaCruzMarch2015__FD_192404 | JGI IMG/M metagenome (GOLD analysis project Ga0247840, IMG submission 192404) | Freshwater microbial communities from meromictic Lake La Cruz, Castile-La Mancha, Spain - LaCruzMarch2015_17m | ecosystem: Environmental > Aquatic > Freshwater > Lake | place: Spain...
TGGTCTGGCAACCAAACACCTTGCGCCCCGTCTTCGGGTTGAGCGAATCATCCAGCGCCAGCAGCAAGCGCCCCGCGGTCAGCGGGTCGGGGATGGCCCGCCACAGCGTCTCCCAGACCCGCGTCCAAGGCAATTTCACCGACGCCATGAACGTGTAGTACCGCGACTGGGCGATCACCACGCCAAACAAGGTGGCAATCGCCCGCAGCAAGTTGGAGGTGCGCGAGGCGGTGATTGGCACCAGGATCGCCTGGAGCGTCAGGATGAACCAGCGACTGCGCCGCTGGCCATGCGCGGTCGCCGGAAAGAGGGCTTGGAACTGCACGGCAAGAGCGGGTAAGATCGACATGGAATGCGGGCTCGTTTAGTTTTTAATCAATGGTTTAGTCACCCTCGATTATACGCTGAATGGAGTCCGCATTCACCGTTAAGTTACTGAAATATCATCGCAATAGGCCGCTATTCCCCGCCCTCAGCGAGGCCATTGAGTAGCCGATAAGTATATTAGCTACCACTAATGAAAAACTCGTTTCGTGTACGCTTTTTTGCGCTGCACACTGTGTATTTCTTATTCGGAAGCCAAATTAAAAGTAGGAAACTTCAGTTGATCATGGTTAGCATGGATCAGCCTCGTGTCTGCAGTTGCCGCGGGCAGCGCCAAGGGTCGGCCAAGCATAAGCCCTTTATCCCCGGCGAGCAAAAGCGACCGAGCCCGGCTCCATCGCCCAACCGCGCACCTTCTTTCCAGGGGTTTCGGGGGTTAGGACAAGGGGTTTCAGAGTCAGACGCTCGCCTGGTCCGCGCACATACTCACCGCCGACAGCTTGGACGCGGTGCTGCATTGAGGGCTGTGGCAGCACATCCCGATGACCGCCTCCGGTTTGATCTCGGCGTCCTGGTGGGCGCGCGCTGCCGCACAGACCATCCGGTCAGGACGGCGCACGCTGGCGCTCCAGCAGCAAACCGGAAACAACCACCGTGACGACTGTCTCGCAACTCCATCAAGACGCGACGGCGGAACTGAAGCCGTCGAATGACGACACACCGCGCTCGGGCCTTGCTCATCGTTCCGGCCGATGCCGGTGGCCGGCACCATGATCAAGCCAGGTCGCGCTGCGACTGCCCATGAACAGTAGCCACCCGGTGGCCGCCGGTGACCAGGATCGGTCCCGTCTCCTGGCGTTCTTCGCCGTGGCCTTCGCCTGGTCGTGGACCTGCTGGCTGCTGGTTCCCGCCATCAAGGCGCAGTCCGCCCTGGCGGCCGGAGTGCTATCCTGCCTCGGTGGCTTCGGGCCTGGGGTCGCAGCGGTGGCTGTGGTCGGTTACGGCGGCGGTCGCGCGGCGTTGCGCGCTTGGCTCGGGGGCTGCCTGCAATGGCGCATCGGTTGGCGCTGGTTCGCGCTGGCTTTCTTCCTGCCCTTGGCATTGCTGGGGCTGGCAGCAGCCATGCATGTCGCGCTGGGCGGCACGTTGGGATCCTCGCCAGTCGCCGGACACTTGCCGCTGGCGGCGGCGAACCTGGTGCTGATCCTGCTGCTGGGCGGCCCGTTGGGCGAAGAGTTCGGTTGGCGTGGCTACGCCTTGCCCGCGCTGCAAACGCGGCACGGCTGGCGTGTATCGAGCCTGATCCTGGGCGCGGTATGGGGGCTGTGGCACCTGCCGTTGTTCTTCACTTCCGACACGCTGCAAGGCCGGATTCCGCTCCTGCCGTTCTTGCTGTCCACCGTCGCTCTGTCGGTCGTGTTCGCATGGCTGTTCAACCGCAGTCGCGGCAGCGTGCTGCCGGCGCTGGTGTTGCATACCGCCGTGAACTGGTGGGCCTGGATCGTGCCCGGACTGCTGGTGGCCGGCAGCGTTCGGCAGTTCGCCCTGGTGCTGGGCCTGCTCGTACTGCTGGCAATCGGGCTGTTGGTCTGGCCACACCGTCGTGTCCGGGCGGCCGGGCCTTCAGACTCCAAGGACTGACCTTTGGCAGGAAGATCGTTCCAGCCACAAGACAACTGGAGGTCGAGGCTTTAGCCGGTCGACATCGCGTCTGCGCGGCCCTGGTCCGGCTAAAGCCTCGACCTCCAGTGCGGCGCGGCCCGGGCACTGGCCGGAACGATGATCAAGGCCGAAAAGCCCTTAGATAACAGCCACAACACTTACGGAGAAGGTAACGCCAATGCATCCTGGTTTTCTTAATCACCTCTTGCTTATCAGTCAGTGTGAACTCAAAAGGACTTTTGCAACCCGAAGCGGCCTGCTGTCTATTGTGACCTTTGCTGTCGTTTGGGGTGTTATTCTGCTTTATCCCCTGCGGTTTTCTGCCGACCTGTTGGTGCAGGAAAAAGGCTTGATGCAAGGCTTCAGCTTTCTTGACGTTATTGGTTTTGGTTCGATACAGCAATGGCCGATTCCTGAATTCGGCCTGTTTTGGCATTTTGCACTGCTGCTCTTTCCGCTGTTGAGCATTACGCTTGCCGCAGATCAGACTTGTTCTGATCGTGAGCGCGGTACCTTACGGTTTATCGTCGTGCGCAGCAGTCGCGACCGTGTATTCTTTGGCCGGTTTGCCGGCGTTATGGTGATTCAGGCGCTATTGATCAGTGCCACCGCATTAAGCACTCTTGCGTTGGTGCTGTATCGTGATGCCGCGCTGTTTTCTTCAGCATTGCCTGACCTGCTTGTCGTCACCACTAATTTAATCTTGGCCGTTCTGCCTTTTACCGCCATGATGGCGGCTTTATCCGCCACGGTTAAATCGGCTCGGCAAGCAACCGTCTGGGCTATCTTGATCTGGATATTTCTGGCCGCCATTATCGGCGGTTTTGCTTACTACCTGCCGACCCTTGCTTTTCTAAAATTGCTTGTTCCCGGCTATCAATTATCCGCCCTGGCGGCACTGTCGGGCTGGCAAACGCTGCAACTGGCTTATGTTCCCCTATTGCAAAGCCTTATTTTGTTGGCTTTGGGGCGCTGGATCATGGCAAGGCAAACCCTATGAATTCACCGATGATTCACTGTCAACAGTTGACCCACGTCTATTCCGGCAAAGTCGCGCTCTCCAATGTCAGTTTTGAACTGGACGCGGGTGAACCGGTCGGCTTGGTCGGTCCGAATGGGGCCGGTAAGACCACTTTACTCAGTGTCCTGTCCGGTTTCTTGCGTCCCACGTCGGGCACCGTCAGGTTGTTCGGTCAGCCGCCGGGTGCAACTCAACTCATCGGCAAAGTCTCCGCGCTGCCGCAGGTTGCAAGACTGGACCCCAGCTTTACCATCATCGAACAACTGGTTTTTTACGCCCGGCTACAGGGATTCACAACACAACAAGCAGCCTTGGAAGCAAGCCGGGTGTTGGAAGAAGTCTCACTCACCGAGGTGACTCATGAAAAACCGCCGGCGCTCAGCCACGGCATGGCAAAGCGTGTAGCGATTGCTCAGGCGCTGATCGGTAAACCGGCGCTGATCTTATTGGATGAACCGACCGCGGGGCTTGATCCCGTCAATGTCCGAACGGTGCGTGCGATCATTGCAGAGCGGTCGCCGGCGACCACCTTTATCATCAGTTCCCACGATTTGGCTGAACTTGACCGGTTGTGCAAGCACATTTTACTGCTGGAAAACGGAATTTTACAGCCGGAGACCATTGACTTGAACGAAGAACAAAGCGCCATTCGCTATATGACCCTGCAAATGGAAACCGGCCCGGCACGGGAAGTGATTGCTGAATTCCAGGCCTTGGAAGGTGTGCTGCAGGTCACCAACCCACAGAAAAATGAATTTATCGTGGCCTATGATCCTGAGCGGCAACCGCACATGGATCTGCAACTGATGCAATGTATCACGCGTCAGCACTGGCACTATCGGCAGCTAAGCCACGGCAAGACTTTGGAAGAAAAGCTTTTCTTTAAGGACTAAACCGCGCCCAGCGCGGTATGCGATGTTTTTGGATTGGCTCGGCCCCGGCAGACTCGACAATTGATGGAGTTGGCGCGGTTTAAAATCTTGAAGAGCATCAATTTTAAACCGCGTTTCCACCGAGGTTGGTTAAATCCCCAAGGCCTAACACTCAATGAAAATTACGCGTTTCGCGCCGGACGCGGTTTAAGGGAGTTTTTGGAAATTCCTCAACGCCGTCCTAGGTGCCGCTCCGCCCCGGCCGATCATCGCGGTGGATATCCGGAACCCTTATCTGGCGTCCTCAGCCAGCCATCCGCCGCGGAAGCCGGCGCGGTGCAGGCCCGTGCGGATGGGGACCGAGCCGCGCAGCAGGCGCCATAGCAGGCCGGAGCGAAAGTTCTCGATCATCAGAACGATCAGGCCCTGGTCGAGTCCGAAGTTTCCTGCGGAGACCCAGCCCCCGTGCACGGTGTCGTTGAAACCGCCGGCGCGCGCGGCGCGGTCGTCGGTCGCGGCCCCTCGCGCGAGCAGCCGCCGGATGGCCGGCAGCGCGATCTCGGGTGCAAAGACCAACGACGCCAGCACTGACGGGCCGGAGAGCGTGCCGTCATCCGGGCCGTAGGGCACGCCGCGCGCGGCATAGCCGTAGAACGACTGGCGGCGCCCGGCGATGCGTTGCCGTGGGGCGCGGGGCCCGTCGCCGGCCGACAGGCCCCAGCCGTCCTCCCCATAGCCGATGAAGCCGCGCGGGTTGCGGATCGCATACGCGCGCTGCACGTCGATGGCGCGGCGGCTGTTCTCGAAGTAGTCGCAGCGCTTCTCGCGCATGAAGTCGTCGCGGATGCCGCGAAAGTCGATCCAGGCGTGCGGAAACTGGTGGATGAACAGCGGCCCGGCATAGAGGAAGTCGATGCCGTAGAGGTGCTCCCATGCGTAGGTGCCGGTCCAGGCCGGGAAGCTGGCCGCGGTCAGCGGATGGGTCGGCGAGCCCAGACCCAGGACGTAGAGCAGGATGGCCTCGCTGTAGCCCTGCCAGTCGTACTTGAGAAAGCCGCGCTCGGGTTTCCAGCCGAGTACGACAGCAGCGCCTTTGCGCTGCGCCCAGCACCAGTCCACGCGGCGGTAAAGCGCGTCGGCCAGCTCACGCAGTTCGGCCTCGTCCACGGTCGCGGCGGTGAAATAGGCCGCGGCCGTGAGCATGCCGGCCAAGAGCAGCGCGGTGTCGATCAGCGACACCTCGCAACGCCAGGCCCGGGTGCCGCTGTCCAGGTGCAGGAAGTGGAAGTAAAAGCCGCGGTATCCGGTCGAGTCCGGCGTGCCGCTCTGGTCGCTGTCCCGGAAGAAGCGCAGCGCGGCCAGGCTGCGTTGCAGGGCCGCGGCGCGCGTCATCCAGCCGCGCTCGACGCCCACCGGGTAGGCCGAGAGGGCAAAGCCGACGACCGCGATGCTCGCGTGTGAGCCCGGCCGCGAGGTATCGGCCACCAGGCCGGTGTCGCGGTTGGCGTGCCGGACGAAATAGTCGAAGGCGGCGCGCTGAAGGCCGTCCAGCATGGCTTCGTCGGCCGGCGCCAGAGGCGCGGCCGGCGTCGCGGGGGGCAAGACCGCGGTCTGCGCCGATCAGCGGCTGTCGGTCAGGTGCAGCCAAATCTCATTGCGCCGCATGAACCATGGCGTGAACGGCGGGTTGTAGCGTGAGTAGACAGGTTCCCCCGACCAGGCCAGGTCCGCGGCGCGCAACGTCGACTCCAACTTCGTCAGATGTTCGTTGTAGTTGGACTCCGACCAGAACCCTGAATAGCGAATGACCGCCACGCGACTGGGCGGTACCTCGCGCAACGTGATCCGTGCGTCCAGGGGTTCGGGTGCGCTGGCCAGAGTCACGTCTTTGGGCAACACGAATTGCACCAGAAAGCCGCCGGGCGCGGCGGTCTGCGTCACCGGGGCCGTCATCTCCAGTTTCACGGGAACGGCTGTCTGGGTGACCGGCGCCGTCATCGCAATTTTCCGATCACCTTTGTTCTTGCCGAAGATGTAGCCCGCCAGGATCGGGAACGCCTGGCTGCCGGCTTTGCCGGCCGGGCCGGCCACCACGATCTCGGCAACCGTGTAGGCGGCGTACTCGCGGACCTCGATCCCGTCGAGTTTGCGGACGATCTGGTATTCGGGCTCTTCTGTGGCGTGGCTGGACATGGGAATGGTGAACAGTGCGAGTGCCGAAAAAAGGGCCGCGACAATCGCGGCGGCGGGTCCGCGGCGTTCGCGGTCGCTCACGCCTGTGACGTGATCGAAGCGCACAAGCGCATTGCGCACAGGGCTCGCGTCTTCGAATAGCGCGTTGCGTTGGACGGGAAACGCAAATTGTCCATTCGGGACAGCGGCTCTTACCTTGGTAGTCAGCTTGGACATGGTCTTGCTCCTAGCGCCTTGATGGCCTGTATTTTGGGGTCTCCAGAGTCAGGCCGCCAGGGTGGAATAGTCGGTGTCGCCCTGTCTGTTGTCTGCCGCACAGACCACGACGACGCCACCTCCTACCTTTGCGGCTGCCGTCAACGGCTGCCCGGGTTCATTGCCGGGTAGGTGTTGCCATTCAACCAGCAGACGCCTGATCGCGTTCGGTGGCCTTGATCGTAATCCCGGCTAGCGGCCTGCGTAGTCAGGGCTTCCAGCCCTGACGGTGTCAGGCCAGGATGGCCTGACTACGCACCCGGCGAGTCCAAGTGGCCGGAGTCTTGATCAAGGCCCGTTCGGTGATGTCGTACGGCGCCCGTATCAAGTGCAGTGCTCACCAGGAAGCAGAGACCATGACTTCGACAACACCCAAGGCCTACCTCATCGGCGGCATCGGCTCGCTGGCCGCCGCCGCCTTCCTGATCCGCGATGGCGGCATGCCCGGCGCGAACATCTCGATACTCGACGCGGGCCCGGCGATGGGTGGCGCCCTGGACGGCGCCGGCGATGCCGAGCGCGGCTACTCCATGCGCGGCGGCCGGATGCTGACCACCGATAACTACGAATGCACCTGGGCGCTATTCAAGTCGATCCCGTCGCTCACGCAGCCCGGGCGCAGCGTCTTCGACGAGACGGCGGCGTTCAACGAGCAGCATGTCTCCAACGCGATGGCGCGGCTGGTCGACCGCCGCCGCGCCAGGGTGCCGGTGGCATCGATGGGCTTCTCGATGCACGACCGGCTGGAGTTACTCACGCTTGCCGATGCCGATGAAGCGTCCCTCGGCACAAGTTGCGTCACCGACCACCTGTCTCCGGCCTTCTTCGAGACCGAATTTTGGTACATGTGGTCCACCACCTTCGCCTTCCAGCCCTGGCACAGCGCCGTGGAGTTCCGGCGCTACCTGCACCGTTTCGTGATGGAGTTCTCGCGGATCGAGACGCTCGCCGGCGTCAAGCGCACGGTGCTGAACCAGTACGACTCGCTGGTCGTGCCTTTACAGCGCTGGCTCGCCGCACAGGGGGTGCGCCTGGTCACCGACTGCATCGTGACCGACCTCGACCACAAGGACGTCGATGGCACGTTCGAGGTCATCGCGCTGCACTGCACCTTGAAGGGACAGGCGGAAACGATGCAACTGGAAGACGGCGATCTGGTCTTCGTGCAGAACGGCTCGATGACGGATGCCTCCAGCCTGGGCTCGATGAGCGCGGCGCCCGCGAAACTGAGTAAGACCCACGACGGCAGTTGGGCACTATGGGAGAAATTGGCTGAAGGCCGGCCATCGTTCGGCAACCCCGCCGTATTCAACAGTTGCATCGCCCAATCGGATTGGGCCTCGTTTACCGTCACGCTGAAGGACGCGGCCTTCTTCGACCAGATGCAGCGCTTCAGCGGCAACGCGGCCGGCACCGGGGGCCTGGTGACCTTCAAGGACTCGAACTGGCTGATGTCGATCGTGCTGGCACACCAGCCGCACTTCGCCAACCAACCGCCCGACGTGCAGGTGTTCTGGGGTTACGGGCTGTTCCCGGATCGCATCGGCAACTTCGTGCCCAAGGCGATGGCTGACTGCACGGGAGCGGAATTGCTGGCGGAACTCTGCGGGCACCTGCGCTTCGACCCGGACACCGTTGCCACGGCCAACTGCATCCCCTGCCGCATGCCCTACATCACCAGCCAGTTCATGCCGCGCGCCCCCGGCGACCGGCCGCTGCCGGTACCGCCCAACACGAAAAACTTCGCCTTCATCAGTCAGTTCGTCGAGATCCCGCAAGACACGGTCTTCACGGTGGAGTTCTCGGTGCGGGCGGCGCAGCTGGCGGTGTACCAGTTGCTGGGCATCACCAAGCCGATTCCGCCGGTGACGGCGCACGACAAGTCGCTCCACACGCAGTTCGATGCGCTGGTCAAGGCGTTGAAGTAGCGGGATAACTGACTGTTTCAAGGGCGTGCTACCGAGCACGACCCTGCCGGCATTGAAGTCCCCCGTCTCATTGCACGGCCCGTTCCCGAGGGACGACGGGCTTGCCGATGACTCCACAACGACAGGTCCCCTAACTCCTTTTCCTGCAAGGCCTGATTGTGCCGCCAGTCACGCAGGGTCTCGCGGATATAGCCAGCGGACGTGATAACCGGACGTAGGGGCGGGTTTCAAACCCGCCCCTACACCAAGGGTCTGTCTGGATATCAGGTAGGAAGGCTATAGTCTCGCTGCTGGAGGGGGACTCGCCCGCCTGCACGGCGCCGCGGTCGGTCTGGGCGATCTCGGCGGCGAGAGAGCGAAGATTCCACCGCTTTAAGCTCAAGGCGCATAATCGCAAGCACCAATCTACAGGAGATCCAGGGCATGCGAACATTCCTCGACCGCAGCGACGAACGACCCCAACGCCGCGACTTGACACGGGTCAGGACGGGCGAGAATCTAGAGATTCGGCAGACCTCTACGATAAATTGGGCCTGCGACTGTTGACGCCAAGCAACCAAGGGGGCTCTCATGACTACCGCAACGCAGTTGCCCAACGACCTGGAAACCAGGTTGAAAGGCTACGCCGTCGGCGATCATTTCGAGCAGTTCATCCGCCGACAGATAGAAGCCGGACATTACGCCAGCGCCGACGAAATTGTCAGGGAAGCCCTGCGCCTTCTGGAAACGCAGGAACGGTTGCGCGAAATTGAGCTTGAGGAATACCGGGGGAAGATCCGCGAGGGCATCGAAAGCGGTCCCGCAATTCCAGCCGAAGAGGTTTTCGCACGCCTTGAAGCCAGGTATCAAGCGATGATTGACCAGCAGGCATGAGCTGACCAATGCGCTGCAAGCTCTCGCGACTGGCCGACAGCGACCTTGAAGAAATCGCCGACTACATCGCCCGCGACAATCCGCGCCGTGCGCTATCCTTTGTCCGTGAGCTTAGGGATCGATGCAAAAAGATCACTTCATTCCCCAATGCGACGCGGTTGCGTCCGGAACTTGGAGAAGGCATCCGGACTGTATCTTACGGGCGCTACGTCATTTGCTATACAGTGCAGTCCGGTGAAGTCAGGATTGAGCGAATCGTGCAGGGTGGCCGCAATTTGACGGACCTATTTTGCTGAAGTTTATCGCGTTTCCAGGGTCGTCGGCAGATGGGTAAGGGTAACGGGGCCAGGCTCAATTGAATTTTCCTCTGCGTGCCGGATGTGCGTCAGGCTATTTCTCAGAACTTTCGGCGATCGATCCCGCCAGACGCGTCAAACCGGCCTTGGTCATCGTTCCGGCCGGCGATCAAGAGTCCAAGGCTTCAGCCTCGGCTCGGTCCGCCAAGGCTGAAGCCTTGGGCTCGCAACAAGTAGCGTCGGCCGGAACGATGATCAAGGCCGTCAAACCGGCAGCGGCCAGAACCAGTCTGTTGTCTGCCGCACCGACCACCGCGACGTCGTCCCCTATCGTTGCTCAAGCGCCGTACCGACGCTATTGACCGATCCATCGATTTCATCAAATCCGTCGAAGTAAGGCCGCCTCATGTCGCAAAGCACCACCGTCAATCGCCGTATCGTCCTGAATGCCCGCCCGGTCGGTGCGCCGACCGCCGAAGACTTCCGCATGGACAGCGGTCCGGTGCCGCAACCCGACCCCGGCCAGGTCCTGCTGCGCACGCTCTACTTGTCGCTGGACCCCTACATGCGCGGCCGCATGAGCGATGCCCCGTCGTACGCGCCGCCCTTGGCTATCGGCGATCTGATGGTCGGCGGCACGGTGTCCCGTGTCGAGGTCTCCCGGCATCGCGATTTCAAGGTCGGTGAACTGGTGCTCGGCTACACCGGCTGGCAGGACTATGCGCTGTCGGATGGCCAGGGCCTGACGCCGATCGCGTCCGCCGAGCCACAGCCCTCGCGCGCGCTGGGCGTGCTGGGTATGCCGGGCTTCACCGCCTACATGGGCCTGCTGGACATCGGCCGCCCGGTCGCCGGTGAAACCGTGGTCGTCGCCGCTGCCAGCGGCGCGGTCGGTTCGGTGGTCGGCCAGATCGCCAAGATCAAGGGCTGCACCGTGGTGGGCATCGCGGGCGGCGAGGACAAGTGCCGCTATGTGGTCGACGAACTGGGTTTCGACTGCTGCGCCGATCACCGTGCCGAGGATCTGCCCGGACGCCTGGCGGCCGCCTGCCCGAAGGGTATCGACCTGTACTTCGAGAACGTCGGCGGCGCCGTGTTCGATGCGGTGCTGCCCTTGCTCAACGCCAAGGCGCGTATCCCGGTGTGTGGGCTGATCGCCGAGTACAACGCCACCGCGTTGCCGGCAGGCCCGGACCGGCTGGGCCTGCTCGTCGGCACGCTGCTGCGCAAGCGCATCAAGATGCAGGGCTTTATCGTGTTCGACGACTACGGGCCGCGCTGGGGCGAGTTCGCCCACGCCATGGGCGCGTGGGTGCAGCAAGGCAAGGTCAAGGTCCGCGAGGACATCGTTTTCGGCCTGGAGAACGCACCCGAGGCCTTCATCGGCCTGCTGCAGGGCAAGAACTTCGGCAAGTTGGTCATTGCGCTCGCACACGAATGAATCGAGATTGACCCATGCCAATTGATAACGGAGACAGACTCATGTCGGAAACAGCGCTCCTCCCGCAAAAACAGATGACCTGTATGCTCGGTCACCCGGTTGCAGAGAATCCGATCGATCGGATGTTTGATGCGGTTTATGCCCACTATGGCCTTCACTGGCAGTTCTGGAAATGCGACGTGACTTCGGAAAAGGAGGTCGCCGCGGCTATCGCAGGGGTGAGGGCATTGCAGTTCGCCGGTGCCTGCATCACCGTCCCATACAAAGTGGCTGCTATTCCTTACCTGGATGCAGTCGATCAGGATGTTCGTGCGATCGGCGCCGCAAACTATATGACGATCAAGGATGGTCGTCTCGTCGGACACAACAACGACGGTAAGGGGGTCGTCAAAGCCATCGAAAAAGTAACGCCGATACAGGGTAAGCGGATAGCAATGCTCGGCGCCGGTGGCGCAGGGCGAGCCATGGCCGTTGAGCTTGCCTGGGCAGGTGCATCGCACATGACCATCATCACACGGCGTGAGTCCCAAGGTGTGGAAGTGGCCGAACTGGTTCAGCGAGCTTCAGGCGTATCCGCCGAATGGCGGCAATGGGTCGGCGAGGTGGCGATTCCCGAGGGTACCCAGATACTTATGAACGCCACTCATCTGGGTTGTGCGCCGGGCTTCGAGTCCGTACCGCTCAACTGGAGCAGTATTCCCGGCACGACAACAGTTGTCGATGTCATCACCAACCCCCGCATGACTCCATTCTTGCAGATGGCTCAGGCTAAAGGCTGCGCGATCGTTGATGGCGTGGAGATGCTGGTTCAACTGGCAATGCAAATCTTCGAGGCATGGACGGGTATCAAGCCCGAAGAGTCGGTTTTCCAAGGCGCGGTTGCTGCAGCCTTAGGTGAATCAAAGAGTTCGTAGGTATCGGACGGTTTTGAATTAAAAACCCCACCCTCATCCATGCCAGTGTGGTTTTGGTGTACGGTTGTCCCCAGGGTGATCGGAATCGGTCGCTATCCGCGTCGGTCAAGGCAGCCGACTCCGAATCAGGTGTTCCAGCTAGGACGTTTCCGGCAAGGATACCCATTTCCAGTCAATTGAAGCGACGGCCAGCGCGGGCCTTGATCACGGTTCCGGCAGCAGTTCCAAATTTGGGTGGCCGCCGCCAACAGCGTGCCGGCCGCGAGGCTGATGGTGGATGCGCTGCGCTTATCCACCCTACAAAACCGGCTCCGCTGTAGGGTGGATAAGGCGCGCCGCTCGG
>Ga0247840_10009872_pt1 | contig 12121 bp, 11 predicted proteins | sample LaCruzMarch2015__FD_192404 | JGI IMG/M metagenome (GOLD analysis project Ga0247840, IMG submission 192404) | Freshwater microbial communities from meromictic Lake La Cruz, Castile-La Mancha, Spain - LaCruzMarch2015_17m | ecosystem: Environmental > Aquatic > Freshwater > Lake | place: Spain...
TAACCCCCGAAGAACAGACCCGCAGGCTTTGCGCGCGTATCGACGATGGACGCAAGGTCTGGAAGCTCACGCCGATGGATCTCAAGTCCTACAGCCGCTGGTACGACTACTCCCGGGCGCGCGACGCGATGTTTGCGGCCACCGATACCGCGTTTGCACCCTGGTATGTGGCCAGGTCGGACGACAAGAAGCGTGCACGGCTTAATATCATCACCCATCTGCTCGACCAGATCCCTTATGAGGAGTTGCCGCGGGACCGGGTGGAGTTGCCGCAGCGCCAGAAGCCCCACGACTATCGGGAACCTGATTATCCCTTCAAGTTCATCGCGGAAACCTATTGATTCGACATTCCCTGAGTGACCACCAGCGCGGTACCGAGCGCCGGCGCTTCCGGTATGATAATCGCCGGCGCATGAGCGAACTCAACGAGCCGCTAACTTGAGCATACCTTCATGAGACTGAAAATACCGAACGGGCGCATGGCGATCACCACACTAATCGGGCTGATCGTCCTGCTATGCGCCCAGGGTTGCACCACCTTGACCCGCCAACCGGCCGTTCCGCCAGGGTTGCAGGCTCAGGCACAGATCCCGGGAATGGCGAATATCCGGTACCGCATCGGCAACCCACAGGATCAGGTGGCGATGGCCCGCGAAGCGGCGGAGTCCGTCACCCGCGAGCAGGCCTACCTGGCCAGCCAGGGTCACCGTGGCCCGCTGCCGCCGGCCGTCTTCCTCGCGATCTCCGGCGGCGGTGACGACGGCGCCTTCGGTGCCGGGCTGCTCAATGGTTGGACCCTCGCCGGCAACCGGCCCGCGTTCAAGCTGGTCACCGGCATCAGCACCGGGGCACTGACCGCACCCTTCGCCTTTGCGGGGCCGACCTACGACGCCACGCTGAAGCAGGTTTATACGACGATTTCCGCCAAGGACATCGCCCAACCGCGCAACCTCATCGTGGCGCTGACCGGCGACGCCATGGCCGACAATGCCCCCCTGTGGAAGCTGATCGCCAGGCATGTCGATCGGGCGTTCCTGGATGTCATCGCCGCCGAATATGCCAAGGGGCGCCTGCTCCTGGTCGGGACCACGGATCTCGATGCGCGCCGCGGGGTCATCTGGAACCTGAGTAAGCTGGCGGTGAGCCGCGATCCCAAGGCACTGGAACTGTTTCGCACCCTGATGGTGGCCTCCGCCGCCATCCCCGGCGCCTTTCCCCCGACCATGATCGATGTCGAGGTCGACGGCCGCCGCTATCAGGAGATGCATGTGGACGGCGGTGCCACGGCACAGGTGTTCGTCTACCCCGCCTCGCTCGATATCAGGGCGGGCGCGCGCAAACTCGGCATCCAGCAGCGCGCGCGGCGGGCCTATATCATCCGCAACAGCCGGCTGGACCCGGAATGGGCGCAGGTGGATCGCAGCACCATGACCATCGCCGGACGGGCGATCTCCTCGCTGATCCAGACCCAGGGAATCGGCGATCTCTTTCGCATTTATCTCACCACCCAACGCGATGGTGTCGACTTCAACCTGGCCTATATCCCGGACAGTTTCACGGCGCAGCGCAAGGAGGATTTCGATACCCAGTATATGCGCAAGCTCTTTACCGTGGGCTACGAGATGGCGGCCAAGGGTTACCCCTGGCAGAAGACACCGCCGGGCTTTGCTCTCAAGAGCAACACGGCGCAACGCTGAGATGATGCAAGTCCAGTAGGGAATGCGGGTGCGATCGGAACTGATGTGGTGACCGCGATCCCGGGTACGCGGTCGTTGTCGTTGTCGTTGTCGTTGTCGTTGTCGTAATCGTGGTCGGATTATTCGATTACGACAACGATTACGACAACGACAACGACAACGACAACGACGACTCAGTCATGCGTATACTCGGGTAACAACGCCCCGCAGTCCTTGCAGAACCTGGCATCCGACTCATGTCCCTCGCTCAGGCATTCGTGGCAGGTCCGCGTCGTCGGCGGGCGGTTAAAGCGCCGTGCGGTCATCTCGGCGGTGACAATGCCGGTGGGAACGGCCAGGATGCCCCAACCGAGCAGCATCATCACCGAGGCGATCAGTTTTCCAAGGTCCGTGTGGGGCGTCAGATCACCATAACCCACCGTGGTCATGGTCACGATGGCCCAATACACGGCGGTCGGGATGCTGGTATAGCCATTTTCGGGACCCTCGACCACGTACATGGCGGTCCCGAGCAGCAGTACGGCCATCAACACCACCGAGAGAAAGATCAGAATCTTGCGCGCACTGCCGCGCAGTGCCCGCCCCAAGGCACGGTACTCGGTAATGTAGGCGCCGAGCTTCAGAATCCGAAAGATGCGCAGCAAACGCAGGACGCGTATCCCCTGAAATGCCACTGCATGGGGAAACAGCAGCACCAGGTAGCTGGGCAGAAACGCGAGCAGGTCGACGATGCCGAAGAAGCTGCGCGCATAGCGAGCCGGTTGCCGAACGCACCACAGGCGGGCGGCATATTCCACTGTGAACAACAGAGTGAAAAACCACTCCAGCGCCTCGAGCAGGTCACCATAGCGCGCGGCGATGCGCTCGACACTGTCCATGATCACCACCGACACGCTGACCAGGATCGCGAGGAGCAGGGCCAGGTCGAACGCCCGGCCGGCGCGCGTGTCGGCCTCGAAGATGATCGTGTGCACCCGCAGGCGCCATCCCGCCTCCGGCCTTCCGTATCTCTGCTTTGCGGAACTCACCGGTCAGTCCTCCACCTTTCTGAGGTTGCGGCTTGGACGGAATCCTCGGCATTGCGCAAGACCCTCGCGGCGGGACGGGGCATTTGCCCCGCCCCGAACGTTCATTCCGTCGCGGATGTTTGCCGCGAGTCCGCAGGTCCGGAGAAAACGTCATGGACGGGGCGAATGCCCCGTCCAGCCCGGGCCGCCCGAGCTTACCACAGGCCCATCGGCCCGGAAAAAACGTCCTGAACGGGGCGAATGCACCGTCGGGCTCGGGTCCGCTACGCGAACCAACGAATTCGCCCCCCTCCCCGGCCCACCGCACACGGCTGCGGCCCTACCGCGCTCGGAGTCGTTTCGGTATGCTGCCACTTTGACCTACAAGAGGACGCCCCGTGCCATGAATCCTCTCGCCCACTTCGATCCCGACGACCCCTATCCCGAGAGCGACGGCCAGCCCATGGCGGACAATACCGAGCAGTATGACTGGATGGTCAAGATCAAGGAGAACCTGGAGATCCTGTTCGCCCAGGACCCGCAGGTCTTCGTCGCCGCCGACTTGCTGTGGTACCCGGTCCCCGACCGTCGGGTGGCGGGGCCGGTGGCCCCGGACGTGATGGTCGCAATCGGACGACCGAAGGGGCGGCGCGGTTGCTACAAGCAGTGGGAAGAAGGCGGGATCGCCCCGCAGGTAGTCTTCGAGATCCTCTCGCCCTCCAACAGCGCCAAGGAGATGGCCGATAAGCTCGGCTTCTACGACGGGTTCGGGGTGGAGGAATACTACGTCTACGATCCGCCCGGCAACCTCCTGGAGGTCTGGCTGCGCCAGGACGGTCGGTTGCGCCGGATGGCGCACATCAAGGGCTGGACCAGCCCGCGACTGGGCATCCGCTTTGCCTCGACCGGGGACAGCCTGGCGATCTTCGACCCTCAGGGCCAACCCTTCCTGAGTTCAGTCGAGCTTGCTGGGCGCCTGCGGCAGGAGGCCGCGCGGGCCGATCGCCTGGCCGAGCGGCTCCGCGCCTTGGGCATCGAGCCCGGTGATTAGGAGCGGCCCACCGCACACAGTCCGCGGTCCTACCGCGCTCGGAGTCATTTCGGTATGCTGCCACTTTGACTTACAAGAGGACGCCCCGTGCCATGAATCCTCTCGCCCACTTCGATCCCGACGACCCCTATCCCGAGAGCGACGGCCAGCCCATGGCGGACAATACCGAGCAGTATGACTGGATGGTCAAGATCAAGGAGAACCTGGAGATCCTGTTCGCCCAGGACCCGCAGGTCTTCGTCGCCGCCGACTTGCTGTGGTACCCGGTCCCCGACCGTCGGGTGGCGGGGCCGGTGGCCCCGGACGTGATGGTCGCAATCGGACGACCGAAGGGGCGGCGCGGTTGCTACAAGCAGTGGGAAGAAGGCGGGATCGCCCCGCAGGTAGTCTTCGAGATCCTCTCGCCCTCCAACAGCGCCAAGGAGATGGCCGATAAGCTCGGCTTCTACGACGGGTTCGGGGTGGAGGAATACTACGTCTACGATCCGCCCGGCAACCTCCTGGAGGTCTGGCTGCGCCAGGACGGTCGGTTGCGCCGGATGGCGCACATCAAGGGCTGGACCAGCCCGCGACTGGGCATCCGCTTTGCCTCGACCGGCGAGGGTCTGGAGATCTTCCATCCTCAAGGGCAGCGGTTCTTGAGTTCAGTCGAGCTTGCGGAGCGCATGCGGCAGGAGGCCGCACGGGCAGACCGGGAGCGGGCGCAGGCCGAGGATGAACGCGTGCGGGCCGACCAGGAGCGGGCGCAGGCGCAGCAGGAGCGGGCGCGGGCCGAGCAGGAGCGCGAGCGCGCAGATCGCCTGGCCGAGCGGCTCCGCGCTTTGGGCATCGAGCCGTGAAGGGGTATCCCGACCAGGGCAATCGCATCAAGAATCTCTAATATTAGCCGTTCCCGATTTAGCCCGGCCTTAGGTCAGTTCTCCGCACCTGTACGCCAGGGGTGTGCCCTTTTCAGAGGCATTTTCCCCAACTTGTCGGGCCAATCACATAAGAAAAGTGTAAAAATGAAGACGCGCAGTGTTCGCGAAGTGTTCATGACATAGGAAAGGGACACGGCATGTAGCCTTGGAGGCAGTTCAGATGTCGGATTTGCGTGATATATCAGTGAGCGCGAATATTAGTAGAACTTGATGCGATTGCCCTGGTATCCCGACTGCCGGTTCGTCAAACACTCAACCACCGTACCCAATGAGTATCAAGCCAGGAAAACGAGATAAGAAATGCCTCGTCCTGATTCAGGGCGAGGAATTGTTGGGGTGACGAAGGAACCCCAACGCGATGGCATAGGCCGGGAAATGTTGGGGTTCGTGCCTCGCCCCACGTTACGGCCCTATGCGCGGCAAGGGTTGGGCATCGGCGCCGCTGCGGCGGGCCGCAGTTCCTTGATGATCTCCGCCACCAACCGCCCGGTCAGCGCCCGCATGGTTAAGCGCGTCATGCGGGAAACCTGATCCTCGTCAATGTCTTCTTCGGATTGGGCGGCGTCGATGATGCACAACAGCGCACGCGCTTCGTCAATCATGGCGATCCGCAAGCTGTCTTCGTTCCAGTTCCTGTTCCAAGTCATGGCAGTCATCGAATGCTCCTGGGATTTTCCGGTAGCCGGGTATTTGCGCGCTGAGTTTGTGGTCTTTTTTTTCGCAAGCGGCGCAGCGCGCTCATAGTCTGTGCTCGGGCTCCCGCTTGGAAGCCCAGCGTTAGGCCGTATTTTCGCCCTTTGCGTAGGAAATCTCGGTACGGTAGCAGACATTGCATTCATTCTCCGACGAAAGGCGCACGGTCAGGACCGCAGACGAGACAGCACGTAGGTTGCGGTGACAAAGGAAGCCCAACGCGATGGCATAGGCTGGGAAATGTTGGGGTTCGTTCCTCACCCCATCCTACGGCCCTCTGCGCCTCCGCGCCTCCGCGCCTCTGCGTGAGCTATTCCTGAGCTATGTCACGCGGAGACGCGGAGGCGCAGAGAATCTTATTCTCTGCGGCCTCCGCGTCTCCGCGTGAGATTTCGGCCTTGATCATCGTTGCGGCCGGCGCACCGTCCGCACAGCGGACCCTACGGGATGGCGCCGCGCCCGTAGGGTCCGCTGTGCGGACCAGCGACCTCGTCGTGACCGAAATGGCCGGAATGATGATCGAGGCCGAGATTTCTTCGAGTCCGTAGGGTTCGCTGTGCGGACCGATCGCCGCTGACCGGACTTATGATCAATGCCCGCACGACGATGGTTGGCGAGCGCCTCGCTCGTGTGTCAGGCGCTCGGCGCCGCTTGTGCCGATGGTCGGAGCTAGGGTCAAGGCCCGAGTCTGCAGGCTCATGGCGCCAAGCTATTCGGAAGGTTGATTCCAATTGTCCATGGCCAGGCCACTTATTTCTTCCAGGCTCTTATCTGGCCATAGGTCCCGCTGCCATTGCGTGTAGTCGAAGGGTTCCCGCAGGATCAAACTGACAAATCGTTCGGCGTGGACCACACCAAGCGCGGCGATCAGCGCTTCGATGCCACGCAATTGCAGTTCAGTGTCGGTAATCGTATTCATCTGCTTTCTTGCCGGGAAGGGATTTTGTGCGTTCTCGAACTCAAGAATGTACGACCACACCAGTTGCAAGTCTCCCTGTCTTATTCTGGTTTGCATATACAGCTTCGCCTCGGTTTCCAGCCGGACACGGAGATGACCCTGATCGTCGAAAGGGCGGTTGAATACGCAGTTATCCAGATATATTCGCATGGTTACCGTCGCCGATGTGACCGTATCGCAGCACCTAGGTTGGGGTCCCGCGCATCACCCCATCAGCCGTTCGGAGGGAGCGACGCAAGGTCAATGGTCGGCAGTATGCTTGGAGGAATCGCCCGGAAATGGCCGTCGCGATGCACCAGACAGGCTCCCCGGAGCTTTGCCGATCCGGCGATCAATGAATCGACCGTCGGGATGCGAGTGCAGACGTCATCGAGGAGACGCAGCGATGCGCGGGCAACGGAGCCATCCACGGGTACGATTTCGGAGAACAGCGGCAGATAGGCATCGAGTGTCTCGTCGACCTGAGTCGAGTCCAGGCCACTGCTACGCAGAACTCGCCCGAATTCGGCCAAAGAGACACTCGACAGCAAGATGTCGTTGGCAGGATCGTCGAACAGGGCGAGCACGCGCTCGAATCCAGGCTCCCGTCGATAGTGGATCAGCAGCGCGGACGTGTCAAACAAGTAGATCATACGCCGAGCGACCGGACACGTTCCAGGTCCTCACGCTCCCGCTCTGCCTCCAACTCTCCAACCAAGTCCCGGCCGGGTGCCAGGCGCGCACCTAGACCGCACAGCCGGCGTGCCAGTTCTCCGCGGCCAGCCAGCCGACGCACCAGCACCGCGTCCGTTCCCTCGAGCGGCTCCCAGTCTAGGCGGTCCCCTGGTTTGATCCCAAGACGGCGCCCGATCTCGTCGGGGATGGTCACGGTGTTATCTGACGAAACGTTGGCGATCATGGTTCGCATCCCCTAAGAGTTCAGCACGTAGGTTGGGGTGATGAAGGAACCCCAACGCGATGGCATAGGCTGGGAAATGCTGGGGTTCGTTCCTCACCCCAACCTACGGCCCTTTGGGATGCGCGGCTAACCATTCGCGAGTGAGGCGTTGGCCTTCTTCTATTTGTGATGGGGGTAGAGATTTAGTCATGGAATCCCGATATTCCATGGCTTGCTTTTCGTCTTGTGCCGCTGCAAGATTATACCACATATAACCGTGGGCATAGTCCTGTGGCACGCCCCACCCGTTGCAATACATCGAACCTAAGAAGAATTGTGCCGTCGCATCGCTTTGTTCAGCGGCCTTGAGAAACCAACCGGCAGCTTGGGCATAGTCCTGTGGCATGCCCCGCGCTAGCAAATACAGCGAACCGAGATTGAACTGTGCCATCGCTTCGCCTTGGTCAGCGGCCTTGAGATACCAACCGGCAGCTTGGGCATAGTCCTGTGGCACGCCCTGCCCTTGCTCATACAGCAAACCGAGGTAGGATTGTGCCATCGCTTCGCCTTGGTCAGCGGCCTTGCGGTACCATGCGGCGGCTTGGGCATAGTCCTGTGGCACGCCCTGCCCTTTAAGATACAGCCTACCGAGTTTAGATTGCGCGTCAGCATCGCCTTGTTCAGCGGCCTTGCGGTACCAAGCGCTTGCTTGGGCATAGTCCTGCGGTAAGCCTTGTCCATTGTCATACATCCAGCCGAGGAAGTATTGCGCTGGAGCATTGCCTTGTTTGGCGGCCTTATGGAACCACGCTGTGGCTTGGGCATCGTCTTGCGGCACGCCCCGTCCAGTAAGATACAGCCCACCGATTTGGTATTGCGCGTCAGCATCGCCTTGTTCAGCGGCCTTGAGAAACCAACCGGCAGCTTGGGCATAGTCCTGTGGCATGCCCCGCGCTAGCAAATACAGCGAACCGAGATTGAACTGTGCCATCGCTTCGCCTTGGTCAGCGGCCTTGAGATACCAACCGGCAGCTTGGGCATAGTCCTGTGGCACGCCCTGCCCTTTCTCATATAGCAAACCGAGTTGGGATTGCGCTGGCGCATCGCCTTGGCTAGCGGCCTTGCGGTACCAAGCGGCGGCTTGGGCATAGTCCTGTGGCACGTCCTTCCCTAGGTGATACGTCGCACCTAGGAAGCGTTGCGCCGCCACATCGCCTTGTTCGGCTTCCACTTGTGCATTTTCTAGCATTCCAGCGTGGGAAGGCTCCGCCAGAGTTCCGCCGAAACCAAGTGCCGCGCCCAACACCAGAACAGGAAAAGTCCGCATATCATGACTCCTATGTTTCTGCTATCTCGCCATCGACTTGTAAAGCGTAGATCGTGCCACCCCCAGCAGCCGCGCCACGGCTTGGGGGCTGTCCCCAGCATCTATCAGCTTGCGGGCATGGGCTACCTGTTCAGGAGAAAGCGCGGGCTTGCGCCCCAGCTTCACGCCCCGCCGCTTGGCCGCTTGGATACCCGCGCGGGTACGCTCCGCGATTAAAGCCCGCTCGAACTCAGAAAGCGCCGCGATCATGTGGCCGAGGAGCCGCCCCGCCGCGCTTGCCGTGTCTATGGCTTCCGTCAAAGACAGGAAGCCCACGCTACGCCCCTGCAAGTCTTCCAGCACTGCCACAAGGTGCGGCAGCGACCGCCCGAGGCGGTCAAGTTTCCAGACCGACAGCACGTCCCCCGCCGTGAGGGCAGCAAGGCACTTGTCCAGTTGCGGACGCGACCGCCGCGTCCCGCTCTGCCCCTTGTCCGTGTAAATCCGCTCGCAGCCCGCCGCCTTGAGTGCGTCAAGCTGCAAGTCGGGGTTTTGGTCTTCCGTAGACACGCGGGCATAACCGATTTTCATTCCCGCATTTTCGGACAGAATTAGCGGACATGCAAGCGATTGAATAAAAAAGGTTTTGCTTTTGTCCGAAAAAGGATGGTTTACCGGACGGGGGCGGCCCCCGCAACGCTGCCCTTTTGGCTCAACACGAGTCATGTTAGCATTAGGGTATAATATCATAACAGCATGAGGGCATGACATGAAAACCGTTGCGATTCTGAGTCAGAAGGGCGGGCGGGAAAAGCGCAATTCTTAGGTCTGGACTTTCCCTGCATTTCTTCATTTGAGATTGCTTCGGCATCTACCTCGACAATCAACCCCAAGCACCCGACCCCGCGTAGAGCGGATGCCCGCCGGGCGATCCGCCATTGACCCCAGAGCCATCGGCGGAACCGCCTGCGGCGTTCCGCCCTATGGCCATACCGCGACTCCGAACGTTTATTCCGTCGCCGATTCTTACCACAAGTCCGCAAGTCCGGAGAAAACGTCATGGACGGGGCGAATGCCCCGTCCGACCCGGTCGATCGGACCCGGACTACTAGACCCACGGGGTAGTTGACTTCCATGACAACCTACGGCCCTGACGCAGCTTCTCCAGACAGTTGCACGTTTGAGCGGTGCCACATGCACATCCGGCCGTCGCGGCGGCCGGCACACCGCTCAAATTCACTCCGCCTCCGCCACCACCTCCCCCCCAATCCCATACCGCGCAAGCTTCACATAGAGACTCTGCCGGCTTAGCCCCAGCAATTCCGCCGCCGAGGCGCGATTGCCGCCGGTGAGTTTCAACGCCGCCTCGATGCACAGCCGCTCGATGAGGTCGGTGGATTCGCGCACCAGGTCCTTGAGCGGGGCGCTGCCGACGCGGTCGGTGAACTGGGCGACCCACACCGGCAGGCCGGCGCTGGTCTGCTCGCCGCTGCCGAGCCGCCGGCCGACGTCGCGGATGAAGAAGCCGAAGCAGGGCAAGGGCCCGTGTTCGATGGCGGCGCCCGAGATTTCGACATCGGCGGTGGTGCCGTATTGACCGCGCAGCGTGGTCTTGAAGAGCCGCAGGGTCCCGTGCTGGCGCAGTGTGCTCAAGAGGACGTTGAGGTCGATCCCGGCGCGGCCCAGCCAGCGGTCCAGCGATTGGCCACGCAGCAGGTGCTCGTTGGCCAGTTCGACCTGATTCAAAAAGGCGCGATTGGCGGCCAGGATGCGGCCCTCGGCGTCGGTGATCAGGATGGAGTCGGGCGCCGCCGCGACGGCCTTGAGCAGTTTGGCCTCGTTGTCGGGGAGCGCGGCGGCGCCGGGGTCGGTCGGCAGCGGGCAGATCCGGACCACGAACAGGGTCGTGTCGTCCTGGCGCAACAGGGAGGCGGAGACGACGATCTCCCCGGCCGCCTCGCGGCGGCGCACGCTCACGCTGTCCACCTTGCCGCTGGCGAACACGCTGCCGAGCAGGGCCTCGATGGCGCGGGTGCTCTCGGGGTCGAAGCCCTCGGGGAAGGGCCGCCCGACCACCCGGCTGGCGCTGTCGCCCAGCAGCAGGGCCGCCGCGGGATTCGCCTCCACCACCCGACGCAGGCCCGCATCGACGATCAGCACCGCCTCGGAGACGCTCTGGAACAGCAGGCGGTAGCGGGTCTCCATCTGGCGGAAGCGCCAGTAGTCGCGTTCCAGGGCCTGCTGGGCGTCGACCAACTGCTGCTGGAGCGAGGCCACCGCCTGCAGCTCCCGCCCGACGGCCAGGATCTGCCCGTGCTTGCCGAAGCGGATGGCGCGGTACTGGACCGGGACCTCCCGGCCCGGGCGCCCCAACTGACTGACCTGGCGCCACTCGCCCGGCCACTCGGCGCGGGCCTCGCGCAGGATGGCCGCGACCCGCGGGCGGCTGTCGCTGGCGACGGTGTCCAGCCAGGGGCGGCCCCGCAGGTCGCCGCCCAGCTCCTGCGACAGGGCCTCGTTGCCGATGGCGCAGTCGAGGATGGTGCCCTTGGCGTCGAGCACCAGCGAGATATCGCCGACGGTGCGCAGCAGGTCGACCGCGACCTTGCCGTCGATGCGCTCGGCCAGGGTGCCCGGGGCGTTCACAGCCGACCCGCCCGCGGCGCGGCCTCAGGGCGGCACTCAGGGCGGCACTCAGGGCGGCACTCAGGACGCGCACCGGGCGCAACCGGGCGCAAGCGGGGCCGCACGAAGCCGGCGAGGGCAACCGGGGGGACAGAGCGCATCACAGTGACTACCCTCGCGCAGACTTGAGATAAAATGGCGGGCTCGCACCCGTAGGGCCAGTGCGGAAAGGTCCGCACCGGGCCTAAGGGTATCCCAAGTCTGTCTACTCGGCTGGGAATGTCAAGTTTCCACTACGTCAACTTGCATTGACACTCGCCCACCACAAGGCTAGATTGTGCGCAGTGGCAACGGCTTCGGCCCCGACCGCGCCCCCGTCCCCGGACCCGCTGACCAAGTTGCGGTCAGGGCCGGTCTGTGCGGCGTAGTTCGCCAAGAAACCAATCATTTGATTTCAGGTACCGCCAGAGCATGCCCCTTTACACGCCGGAGGAGCGCAAGCGCCGCGACGCATCCCCTTGGACCCTGGTCCAGGGCATCCTCGCCCCCCTCCAATTCATTGTATTTCTGATCAGCCTGGGGCTGGTCCTGCGCTATCTCGCAACCTTCGAGGGGGCCCAGGCAGCGACCATCTCCATCGTCGTCAAGACCCTGGTCCTGTATCTGATCATGATCACCGGGTCGATCTGGGAGAAGGTGGTCTTCGGCCGTTACCTGTTCGCCCCCGCCTTTTTCTGGGAGGACGTGTTCAGCATGTTGGTGCTGGCCCTGCACACGGCCTACCTGGTCGCGCTGGCCTTCGACCTGCTGTCCGTCCGCGACCTGATGTGGCTGGCCCTGGCCGCCTATGCGACCTATGTGATCAATGCCACCCAGTTCCTGCTCAAACTGCGGGCGGCGCGCCTCCAACAGGCCCGCGAATCCGCCGCGGCCCCAGGCGGCCCCGCGCCCATGGGGCAGGCGGGGACGGCCCTGTGAGCGGCGCCG
>Ga0247840_10009875_pt1 | contig 12119 bp, 17 predicted proteins | sample LaCruzMarch2015__FD_192404 | JGI IMG/M metagenome (GOLD analysis project Ga0247840, IMG submission 192404) | Freshwater microbial communities from meromictic Lake La Cruz, Castile-La Mancha, Spain - LaCruzMarch2015_17m | ecosystem: Environmental > Aquatic > Freshwater > Lake | place: Spain...
CCGATATAATAATGATATTTTCAGTTGGTATTTTATAAAACTGAGCACAGGCGAGAACACTTTGTCCTGAGAGATTCATATAGGTCATTGGTTTCAAAAGAATGGCCTTTTCTCATTCTATAACCCCAGTTGTATAAACTCATTTATAGCCTGCCTGCCAGTCGGTTTGTATTCAGAGGGTTTCCTTGAGAGTATCCAAAAAAAGAAACCCGATATTATGACGAGTTTCTCGATATTTTTCTCCAGGATTTCAGAGTCAGACGATTAAAAACACAGTAGAGACTTAAAGATTTTGTGTCCAAGCACCTCCACCATTTGGACTATTTCATGTTGGTGTATCACTACTCCCAAAATTGAGAGTGCTTCCAGAGCCGGTACTACTTCCTTCGCTTGCGACATTAAAACATGATTCATCTGTTTTACCGAAGACACGATCCGCTACACAACGCATCGTCTGGAATATAGTTCCTGGTTTAAACTTTTGTCCCACGGCTTCAAAGCCAACTGCGGAGGAAAAGGCAGGGATGACAAGGATAATCACGAACATCAGAAGGAGACCAATCGCAGAATAGCGTATCATATTGATAGCAGGGCTGACTTTGTGTTCATCTCCACCTGAGATTACGAGCAAAAATCCTCCCCAGAGCACAAAGACCACGGTAAGGATGATAGCGATAAGGAGCAGGATAGCGATGCCGACGGTCATGAGTTGTTCCAGACTATAAATCTGTTGTGCAGAATCAGTAAATCACGCTGTTTGGGCGTAGACTATTGAGGTGAACATGGTTCGACAAGGTTTAGAAATAGTTTCTTATTTTGTTTGATTCATATAACGCGTACGAGTGATTGTAATGCTCGAATAGTCTTCCCACTACGACCTATCACACGCTTCATATCATCCGTGTGCACGGTGAGCTGGTAGCGTGTAGCATCTTCGTCTTCTCGGACTTCGAGAGAGACAGCTTCAGGTTGAGAGACAATGTGAGAGATACAAAAACGGATAAAATTTTCTGCCATAAAAAATGGTTACGAGGTCTTATGCTTCTGATATCCCTTACCCACAGTGAATTACACTGCGAGAGAATTCTTCTTCAAAAGTCGTGCGAAAGATTCGGACATTTGTGCACCACAAGATACTCTCTGGCGGACACTATCCATATTGATATCATACTTTTTGGAACGAGGATCGTACCAACCGATTACTTCGATTTCGCCGCATTTAGCTGGCTTTGTGTGTTCTGTGACGACGATGCGGTAGTGAGGTGCTCTCTTTCGACCTGCTCGTGAAAAACGAATCATTAACATAAGGAATAATAGAAAAATACCCAAGTATTGTATATAATTTCAGGCGATTGCAAGTTTTTTCTCTGTTTTTCTTCACAAATCACTTATTTTTCTTATTATGGGGAGTAGTTCCTTATCAATACTCGCATATGTCTACCGAAAAAAGTCGCATTTCATGGGATCAATACTTTATGGGTCTCGCGTTGCTTTCTGCTCAGAGAAGCAAGGACGCTCGTACCAAAATAGGAGCCTGTGTTATCGATGCCCATAACCGTATTATTGGTATCGGATACAATGGTTTTCCTCGCGGATGTCCTGATGATGAATTTCCCAATGCGGGGAGGTTTGATGAGGCAGGAAACCCACTTCCACTTCAAGATACCAAACTGGCCTATGTCGTCCATGCAGAAGCGAATGCTATTCTCAATTCTATGGGACGGGATATGCAGGGTGCCACACTCTACTGTGCGATGCCTCCGTGCCATGAATGTGCGAAGTTGATAATTCAAGTAGGCATCAAGCGAGTTGTCTATCTCGGAAGTCCTACCTACGAACAAAAAGATAGTTTTATTATTTCAAAACGGATGTTTCAGGTGGCAGGTGTTATCTGTGAGGTCTATAGCGGTTCAATAGAAGAAATTCATCTCACTTTCGAAGATCAAAATGATGCGTATGTAAATAAGGGGCAGTGTGAGTGTTGAGAGTAGTTATTTTTTTAATTTTTTATGTAATTTTATTCTCAATCTTTTTTTAGAAAGAGAAGCCATCGAAATAAAGAGAAATATATTTATAAAAATTGCATATATACTTTCCATTCCTCGATCCCCAAAGAAAATTCCAAGCATAATACTGATTATAAATATACTTATAGTGGAAACTACATCAATATTCTTTTCAAGATTATTTGGTGAGAAATATCCAGAAAAATATAATCCAAAATATATAACTACTAGGTCACAAATGAGAAGAAAAAGAATCACAAATGCCATAAGGCTTGGTCATCAAAAACCTTCAGAAACGGATTGTGTTAATATTATAGTCAAATTTATCACACATAATCCTAGCATAAGTATAATACCAGCCACGATAATAAGAAAATTTTTCATGATATTATTGTAGTGACTTTTTTAAAAAAATCTATTACTTCTTCAAAATATCAATAAAGGTCGCACTTGGGATAGAGACTTTTCCAAATTCTTTCATTTTCTTTTTCCCTTTCTTCTGTTTATCGAGGAGTTTGTTTTTTCGCGTCACATCGCCTCCGTAGAGATATCCTGTGACATCTTTTCGATATGCATTGATGGTTTCACGAGCGATAACTTTTGCTCAGATGGCCGCTTGGATAGGGATAGAGAAGAGTTGTTTTGGGATGGCTTTTTTGAGTTTTTCACAGAGTTCTTGCCCGACATGAAATGCCTTACTCCGATGAGTAATAGTTGAAAACGCTGAAATACGCTCATTATTGACGAGGATATCAACCTTAATGAGGTCATCACGTTTGTATTTTAACTGTTCATAGCTCATACTCGCATAGCCCGAGGAGCGAGATTTGAGATCATCATAGAAATCTGTGATAATCTCAGCCATGGGAATCTCATAAGTAATAATAGAACGAGTTTCATCGATATAGGTTTGATTTTTATAGATTCCGCGGTGTTCCTGGGCGAGCTTCATCATCTCTCCGACCATATCACTGCGAGAGATGATTTCGAGTTTTACAATTGGTTCCTCTATCCATTCATAGGTGCCTGGTTCAGGGAGATGCTCAGGATTTCTGATCCAGAGGCGGGTATAGGTTTTTTCTCAGATTTTTTCGACCTGAAGAGGGGTATTTTTGAAATCATGACTGTGGTCCCCAGGCATCATCACTTGATAGGTAACCTGTGGTGAAGTTAGGATGACATCGAGGTCAAATTCTCGATCGAGGCGTTCCTTCACAATTTCCATATGAAGGAGTCCGAGAAATCCACAACGGAAGCCATGTCCAAGGGCAGGGGAGGCTTCATTTTCATTTGTTAGACTACTATCGCTCATCTTGAGTTTTTCGATATCAGTCTTCAATTGAGGGTAGTCTTCCGTATCCACCGGGTAAACTCCTGCGAAGACATAGGGTATCACTTTTTGAAATCCTGGAATAGGGTGCTTATATTCCTCTGAGCCAGCAAATATCGTGTCTCAGACTCGTGCTTCCTGTAGGGTTTTAATACCTGTGACGATATAGCCGATTTCTCCTGATTTGAGCGAAGGAAGAGGGGAGTATTCAGGCTTGAAACAACCGACTTCGAGAACATCCACCACAGTATCGGTACTCATCAGAGTAATCTTATCGCCTCGCTTTATTTCCCCGGAGAAGAGTTTGATGTAGATGACGACACCTCGATAGGAATCGTATTGTGAATCAAAGATCAGTCCGAGCTTTACGGAATCAGGAATTCTTCATGCTGCATTATTGGCAATTATGACCCCATCAGCAGCAACCGAACGTGGCTCGGGGATTCTTTCTATGACGGCATCGAGTACTTGGTCGACATTGGTTCCAACTTTTGCAGAAACGCAAATAATATCCGATTCCGCACAACCAATCAATGAAATGATTTCGCGAGTAACACGAGGAATATCTGCACTCGGTAGGTCAATTTTATTCAGTACGGGAATGATCACGAGATTATGCTCGATAGCCATGTAGAGATTGGAGAGTGTTTGTGCTTCGATTCACTGTGTAGCATCGACCACGAGCACGACCCCCTCGACGGAAGCGAGACTTCTCGAGACTTCATACTGAAAATCCACATGTCACGGTGTATCGATAAGGTTGAGTTCATATCCTTTCCATGCCATTCTGACGGGTGTGAGCTTGATAGTGATACCACGTTCCTGCTCTATATCCATCGTGTCGAGCATTTGGGCATTTTTCATCTCTCGTTTTTCCTTGGTACCTGTGAGTTCGAGCATCCTATCGGCCAAGGTAGATTTACCATGGTCGATATGAGCGATGATGCCGAAGTTTCGTATTTGCATGCGGTGTATCATAGGGAAAAGTGAAAATTTGCAAGTCCTGAAAATGGCATTTTTACGTAGATTGTTTTCTTGCAGCTTTTACCAAAAAAAATACCATAAAATCCTTGCTTTAACAGGAAATATGTGATAGGATGAGTGTATGAAAACTCTAGCCATTCTCTCTTCTCTCTTCTTTATTCTCTCTTCTTTCGCATCAGCCGATACAGATAGAGATGGAGTAACTGACGAAAAAGATCTCTGTCCCCGTGTTTATTCACGGTCTGAGACAGGATGTCCTACCTTGACAGCGGTAGCTTCATTACCTTCATTGAATGCATGTTACTCAAAACAAAATTCCGCGATTATTGTCCGCGTACAACCCATCTGTGATACAGCGACAAAAGTATGTCCTGCACTTTCGAGTGTATCTGGCTTTCAAACATGTGATACCATCTTCCCTCTTATTCTCAAGGATGGACAACCATTTGTCCGATGAAGTATTTTCGTAGTTGGTTTTAATAATTATTAATTTCTCTATGCGACGTATTCTCTGTTTTGTACTTCTTTCTATCACATTTTCGAGCTTTGCCTTGACGGCGAGCGATTTATTTGTGGGAGTGAATTTAGGTGCAACCAAGGATATCACAGCAGCCGTAAGCGCGAGCGATACTATCAAACAGCTTGGAACAAAAAAAATCGAACTGGAAAGTGATATATTGCTCGAAAAATCCCGTCTCTTAGAAGAAGTTACAAAACGAGATACCTTGAAAAAAAATCTAGCAGATATAGAAGCAGCTATGCAATCATGGAAAGCCTTGACTGATACCATCAGTCCGAGTGATTCTATCGGAGTATATTCATCAGCCACAGATGAGATAAAAAAATTGGTGGACGAACGAGATGCTCTTCAAAAAAGAATAATTGTACTCTTAACCGGAGTCTCGAACGAACTCAGCACTATCCCATTTACCCCAGAAACAAACTTTCAAGATATCCAAAAGGAGTATCCAAATATTCAACAAAAAGCACAAGACGTCTTGCAATTCTATGAGACAGAAATTAAAAATGCAGAAAAAACACGCGAGAATTCTCTTGCGCTCAAAAAACAGGAACTTGTCCATGTGAATCTCGATATAGAGCGTGCAAAATTAGTAAAAAAGAGTCAGATTTCAGGAGTTGCGAAAAATATATTGCTGTATCTCAGTATCTTCCTCGGGCTCTTTATCATCCGATATCTCTCTGGGAAAATAATTACACGATTTCAGGAAGACTTTTCTCGACCACATCGAGAGGCTATGTGGTTCGTGCATAGATGGTCATTTCGAGCGATTTTCCTTATCGCGTTTTTGGTTCTTTTCTCCTCAGAATTTGCCGCATTTCTTCCGTTTATTGCTATTATGGCGACCGCTATCGGTTTTGCTTTGCGAGATGTCGTCTATTCCTTTATCGGGTGGTTTATGATTGGTGCGAGTGATGGATATCAGGACTGAGATGTCATCCAATTTGACACTCTCAGAGGCAAAGTCTTTCGCATCACGCCCATTCTTACCACACTGGAAGAATATGGTCCCCAAGGAGTCACCGGCAAGATGGTTTCTTTTCCCAATAAAATAATCTTTGATAAAACGATCACCAATCTGTCTCGTGCACATGGATTTACACTGATTTCTCTCGACTTCCTCCTTACGCATACGACTGACATCGACCGTGCTCGAGAAGTTTTGATGGATGTTATAGGCCAAGATGATTTGCAGCTCTATTATAACTCTCGTAGTGTCGTCAATAAGCTCCGGTATTCATACGGCTATTCTGAAGAAGATATTCATCCTCGTATTGACGTTATCATCGAACCAAAGGGTATTATGCTCCGTGCAAAAGTCTTTACTCACGTTGATAATATCCTCGATATCCAGACAAAAATCTCCGAGGATTTCTGTAAAAAAATTCAAACTGAAGAGAAGGTGGAACTGCAGAAGGGGTAAAACCCCAGTCGTACTATAGAGGATAGTTTATTTATGATACCATCTTTTAACTACAGTATACTTCGCATAGTGAACGTGTTTTTTTGTCATTAATTAAGGCACACTTTGAGATATCACCGATTTTCTTTATTACATCAGATTTGCAATAATCATACTTTAAGTCATCGACAATATCTAAACATAAAGAAATATCGTTCTCCTGTATTGCTAATTGTCTGTAGCATGATTCTCGTTCAAATTTGTTGCTAATTTGATCACACATGGTGGAGGTAATTGTATAGGATTTTCTTTGGGATAAACTCTGAATTATGGCTGAGTAATCTTCAAGTTTCTTTAAAACCATGGTACTTTCTTTCTGTCTTCAGGGGATTGACGTATCTCCCTGTATATAGTAGGAGTCGAAATGTCAGATATAATCAACTCCATTACATATACTTGGATGATATTTAGCACCACAGTAGCCTGTCTTAAAAGCACGTATATATTTACCACAAGATCAGAAAATAAAATGAAAGCCAGATTTTAAAGAATTAAATTTTATACGCCCCTGATTGTCTGTTAATCATTCCCGGTAACCAAACTGAATCCCACCATGATCTCCGTTAAAGTTTGCTATAAATGATGTGCATCAATATCAAACCCTTATATTTGCATTTTCTATTGGGTTGTCATCAGTATCTTTTATGAGCACTTCAGTTTCTGAAAAATAAACCATTTTTGAAATAGAAGAAAAGAAAAAGGTAATAAGAATTATCCCAAATATAAACCAATGTTTTTTTGTAATCATGAAAATGGACTATAGAGTTATTTTTTTTAAGTATACCACTTTCCTGATAATCTCAATCTCAAAACTATTTCGGCACACCCTGGCAGGTGTTATCGATACAAACTGCTTTTAAATCATTTTCATAATATTGACACACCTCACATGCGATATCCAGTTCGCTACAATTCTGTCTGTCAGATGAATTCCAATAGTTGGCATATTTTTTATTGATTATTTCATAACAACTACAGCAATTTTTTATTTCCACAAATTGGCAATCACTGCTGCTCGTACACGAGCGCAGTTCCTTATCATCTTTAGGAACCAAAATATCCTTTGATAATTTTTTACAATCTTGTGGACAATTACATCTATCCTCCCAGGATTCGCATGTTGCATTGCCACATTTATCACTACAAGTTACTACTGCGCCCGGTACTGGTAAAGAAGCACACTCGTCATTATATTCGAGTCGAACTATATTTTGTAACCCACTACAACAACTTATTCTACTTCACATGGCACTTCCAATAGTTTCACCCTCTTTTGCACACGGTAGAATATTATGTTTTTCTATAGGAACTGGCTTCATCTGTGTTTGAGGTCTTCTGTCAATAAAAGAAAATCCCACAACTCATGCCATGATGAATATGAGTAAAAAAAATATTTTATTTTTCATATGGGAAATTATATTCTTTTCAAAATAATCTCAATCTCAAATATTTCTCGACAAAATACGAAAAATTATATTATATCTCTATGTCGTCTCTTCTTCATCCTCTTTTTTGTTTTCTCGCTCGTCTTTGCATCAAGAGACACAAACCTTTTGTAATAGGTATTACAGGGAGTTTTGGTAAAACGACAGCAAGGCATATATTAGCAGAGATATTAAAAGAAAATAAGAGTGATATCTGGACACCAGAAGGAAATTATAATGGTGAATGGGGGGTACCTTTATCAGTGCTCCAGGTACGAAGTGGAGATAAAAATCCACTTAAATGGATAATAGTTTTCTTTCAGTGACTTTTTACGATTTTTCGCATGTGATATCCTCGTATTCTCATCCTCGAGTATGGCGTCGATCATGCATGAGAAATGAAGGTTCAGACGGATATCGTCGAGCCAGATGTGGTACTCTTTACGACGCTTTCTCCGAGTCACCTGGAGGGATTTACTTCAGTCGAGGAATATTATGAAGAGAAGAAAAAAATTCTTTCACGCAAAGCGAAAAAGACCTTTGCGATAGGGAATAAAGATGATACATGCCAAGCTGATTTTTCTTGCCAGATGTGGTATGGAGGACGAGGGGGAGATGTAGTATTTTCGGATATCCAAGAATCCATCGATAAAACTACTGCAACCATTACCTACAAAAATCAAAAATATTCCCTTCAAACCCCGATACTCGGTCAGCATCATATCGGACTGATTACGGGAGTTATTCTCCTTGCCTTGGAGATGAAGATGGATATGACCAAAATTCTCAAAGCTATTTCTACGATAGAATTACCAAATGGTCGATGAAATATACTCCGATGAATCTCTAACTCTCTGATTATTGATGGTACCTATAATGGAGGATTTGATCCGATTGTAGCAGGCGTACAGATGGCACACCGTCTAGCTCAGAAAAATGATAGAATACTGATAGCTATTATCGGTGATATGCGAGAATTATGAAGCTCTACATGAGCACGTCACCAAGAGCTTTGGACTGAACTAAAAAAATTCGAAAATGTGTATTATCTTTTTGTGTGAGAAATTTGCCATGCGGTGATTCGTCCTCAACTCATATATGAACATACACAGAGAGAGGTATTTTTTCTCGATGCTCGAAAAGCAGGGGAATGCGCACGAGATATTATAGAAAAATCCACAAAAAAATCTCTTATTTTTGCGAAGGGAAGTCAGAATACTATCTATCTCGAGGAGGCGCTCAAATATATCATTGATCCAGAAGAACGCTCAAAGCTTGTACGACAAGATACGACATATATGAATAAGAAAAATGCTTTTTGGAGAAGAATAAATGGAATTTAGATCTCAATTTGTTTCATCTTTTTTTCAATTCTTTTGAGTCTGGCGTCGAGGTCGTCCGATTCTTCTTCTATTTCATCCTCCAGATGTGAGAGTCTTTTTTCTTCTCTCAGGGCTCGTATAAATCCACTCGCGAGAATACCAGTTGGTAGAGCGACGAGACCGATACCGAGTAAGCCAAGAATCGTTGCTATCACTCGGCCCGCTGCAGTCCAGGGATAGATATCTCCATAGCCAATCGTCGTAAGTGTCACGATAGCCCACCAGATACCATCACCGATGCTGAGAACTTTTGGATTTATTCCTTGTTCCACGGCGTAAAAAAGAACTCATGAAACGAGGATGCATTGGATAGAAATAAGACAAAAAATCAGGACCTCATACCATATTTCACGAGAAAGACCCCGAAGGAGTGAGAGCATTCTCGATGATCGATAAAAACGAAAGAGATTGAGCAAGCTCGTAAAACGAAGGAGTCGAAGAATCACAAAATCAGCATCATGGAGATTTTGGGTCCATATCATCATAAAAAGCGGAGCGATGACGATGATATCGATGATCGTGAGAGGTTGCACTAAAAAGAGAAGACGAGCCACAAGGGGGCTTCTTTTTTCATCATGTTGTGGGGCTGACCAGAGGCGATAGAGAAACTCAGCAAAAAACACCATCAAGATACTGAGATGTGCCGAGAGAAATAATCCGCGAAGTGCCGGAGTCATCAGGTGATCGGCTGATTCGATAATAGTCAATAAAATACTCACAATCACGATACATACCATAAATATATTCATCGTGAGGTGGAGACGCTTTTTATCGAGAAAAAATGATGACATACTCTGATTGTACAGTTCTCTTTTTATTTTCAAGTGAACGAGACATTTTAAAGCGATTTTTTATGATTTACAACATCCGAAAATAGGGAAGAATCATAATATTTATGAAGACTTAATTAGTTGACAAAATAAAAATAAAAAATATAAAGGAATAGCTTAAAACTCTACCTATGTCTACGTGACTTATAAGAGATATCGGTATCTTTGCGACAGGAGGTAAGAATCCTAGCGAAGGAGGAAGCGGAGTGAGAACACTTTTTGAGCGTTCTCCTATAGCACTGAATCGTGTGGCGGTTATTGTGACAAATCACGAGAATGGAGGAGTCGCGACGCTCCATAAAGAATTTAATACAGATGGTTCGATTGCACTCGAAGTAGTAAAAGATTTTCCAAAAAGAGAACAGGATGGAGAATTTTCTCCAACAGCAAAAGCAGAAATCATACAGATATATCGTGAGCTGAAAAAAAAGTATGGACTCAAATATATATTCCTCTCCGGCTATATAAAGCAAATATTTGGTCTCGCTGCCAACGAAGTCATCAATATCCATCCTGGACCCCTCGGAAAATACGGAGGGAATGGAATGCACGGAAATCATGTGCACGAGAAAGTATGGAAAGATTATTTTGATGGAAAGATCATATCAAGTGCTGTCACAATGCATTTTGTACCATCGGATATTGACGATAATATGGATACGGGTCCAATTATTGCACAGATTCCTGTCTCGCTTGAAGGATGTAAGAGTCCAAGTGATATCCAAAAACGAGTCAATGCCATGGAACATACGATTCAGTGGCAAGTTTCTGAATATATTATTCAAGGAAAGATCACATGGTCTGGTATAAAAGGTGAACCAGTGCGATTTGAGGAATGACTCACTCTCGATATTGATGGGGTACCCTTTTTTCTCGATGGGAAAACGGTCGATCTCTCACGGGGACTTGGCGGATATGGTAATGTCGTGGTAAGAGCTGGAGATAATGCTTCTGGGAATTTTAAGGAAGAATGTGATAATGCTGTGCGGGAGACGCCAGCTTTTCAAGAATGACTCTTGCGACAGACAGCCACTAGTGCCTGGGAAACAATTATTCCACCCCATGAGCCATCCACCCGTGTCAAAGAAGATATCGATGGTGTAGGGACAAAAGTGCATATTTACCTTGAAATGTTTGAGACTCTTTGTCAAAAATATCGGGATGGAAAAATATCTGAAGAAGAGTGCATCGTACAATCCAGAGATATTTGCTGGGTTCCTATGCTGCATGATCTTATCGCTATGAATGCCGATGATTTGCGTGATGGACAGATGGCTGTCTCGGTGACCAATATTATTGATATCAATCATCTGAGGTGAGAGAGGGGAAGGATTTTTTCACACTCTATGGGGAAAGCGATGAATCGTGCCACTCGCGAAATCGGTATCGGAAATGTCGCAGGGGAAACAGCAGTAGTAGAGTCGGGAATTACTCATGCATATAGAATCGCGGCAGAGACTCTTGCCCGGGCTCTCAAGGAATTCCCCTATGTAACAACAGAACAACAAGAATATATCGATAAGAACCTAGCGGCTCATATCATGAGAATTGAAGGCATAGAAAATTGTATTGATTTTAATATTGGAGGTACCGTACAGGGACTTATCGCTATGGAAAAATTGGTATCACTCGAGGAATGACATGTGCTCGTGGCTCTCTATGAAAAGCCAGATAAAAATGGGATTATCGGTCCTCGATCAAATGGTATTACGACCATCAGAAACGCCATGAAAAGACTGGCAAACAATGCGAATTGGTCTTCTATGACATTTGCGGATTTCTTGACTTATATATGACCAAATCAGGAAGCGAAGCTCCCGGAATCTCTAAAATGAGAATGTCGAGGACTAACGCTCGGGCAGATTTCCACGGGAACAACAACTGTTTTTAATCCATTTGTTTCTCGTGATCTCTTGGGTGGATTGGACGGAACGCCATCTGTACGACTTTCATCCATTACCAATGTGACATGAAACCCACGACATAAGATACGAAATGGACTTCGAGGGGCCGAAAAAATGGCGATAGTAATCGATATGACTTCAGCGAAACTTCCTCAGAGTATAGAAATTATTCAAAGACTCACAAGTATGACCGATGAAGAAGCGATGTCTTCGTGGAATATGGGGGTTCCGTACGTCCTCGCTTGCCCTCCTTCCGAGGTGGAAAAAATCTGAGAAA